>Ga0098073_1000022_pt1 | contig 78246 bp, 84 predicted proteins | sample 31_taG_FD_75060 | JGI IMG/M metagenome (GOLD analysis project Ga0098073, IMG submission 75060) | Marine viral communities from the Gulf of Mexico - 31_GoM_OMZ_CsCl metaG | ecosystem: Environmental > Aquatic > Marine > Oceanic | place: Gulf of Mexico | collected 2015-07-12
GCGGCGCTTCTCCGTTACGGGCACGCCGACCGATGCGGTGACGATGGGCCTGCGCAAGGTCATGGGCGGCGAACCCGACGTGATCCTCTCAGGCGTCAACCGCGGGGCCAACCTCGCCGACGACATCACCTATTCGGGCACCGTATCCGCAGCGATCGAAGGCGCGCTCGCGGGCATCCGCTCGATCGCGCTGAGCCAGGTGACGAGCAAGGACGGCGCAGCGACCGACGATACGTTCGAGGCTGCACGCCACTGGGGGCCGAAAGTGCTCGGCCCGCTGCTCGATACGCCGCTGCCCAAACGTACCCTTGTGAACGTCAACTTCCCCGCGCTGCCCGGCGATGCGGTCAAGGGCATCCGCGCGGTGCGGCAGGGCTTTCACGACTATTCGCGCGGCACGGTGGTCGAAGGGCGCGACCCGCGCGGCTTCCAGTATTACTGGTTCGGCCTGCAGGCGATCGAGCACTCGCTCGACCACGGCACCGACCTTGAGGCCATCGACGAAGGATACGTGTCGGTCACGCCGCTGCAACTCGATCTAACGCACCACGCCTCGCTCGGCGAGCTGGGCGAACGGTTCGGCTGACGGGCCTCATGTTGCCGCGCACGCCACAGGCAGCTAACCCCTTGCTTTCGATGATCGAGCAGCAGTCTTGAGCCGCACCCACTCCAAGGGGCCACGCCAGCAGGTCGAACGGGTCGGCAGCGGCCCCGGCGCGCGCGACGTTCGTGGCCCGCGCTTCCAGCCGCTGCGCCGCGCGCTGAAAGTGCCCGTGTGGGGTGACCTGTCGATCCGGCTGGGCCTCGCGCTCGGCCTGATCATGCTGGTGGTGATGATCCACTGGTGGGATCGCGACGGGCTGGTCGACAATCTGGATGGCGAGGTCAGCTTCCTCGACGTCGTCTATTTCACGATGATCTCGATCACCACGACCGGCTTCGGCGACATCGCGCCGATTACCGACCGCGCACGGCTGGTGGAGGCTGTTATCGTGACCCCGGTCCGTTTCGCCGTGCTCTTCATCTTCGTGGGCACCGCCTACAACTTCCTCATTCAGCGCAGCTGGGAGAAATTCCGCATGAACCGCATTCAGGAGCAACTCGCCGACCATATCGTTGTGCTGGGCTACGGCGTCTCCGGCTCGGAATCGGTCGCCGAACTGATCGAGCGCGGGATCGAACCGCATTGCATCGTCGTGATCGACCCCAGCGAGGAACGACTGGCGGAGGCCGAGGCGCTCGGCTGCAACATCATGGCCGCCGACGCGACCCGCGACGAGACGCTGAAGGCGGTGAAGATCGACCGCGCACAGAGCGTGCTCGTTTCGGCGGGGCGCGACGACACCTCGATCCTGATCGTGCTGACCGTGCGCGCTCTTGCGCCCGCCGTGCCGATCAGCGTGGTGGTGCGCGCATCGGACAATGAAAGCCTCGCGCGGCAGGCAGGTGCCAACAACGTCATCAACCCGGTCCACTTCACCGGGCTGCTGCTGGCGGGCAGCGTCAAGGGCGCGCATATCGCCGATTACCTCGCCGATCTGGCCTCGATCTCGGGCCGGGTCCAACTGGTCGAGCGGCCCGTCACCGCGGAGGAATGCGGCTGCGACATCAGCCAGCTCAGGACCGGCGGCAGGGGCCTGCGCGTCTATCGCAATGGCGAAGCGCTCGGCTTCTGGGAGGACGAGTGCAAGAACCTGCAGGCGGGTGACATCGTGGTCGAAATCGTGCCCACCACCGACGGCGAGGAGCGTGGCGACGGGCATAATGGGCACGGCATGCCCCAGTGATGCTCAAACCCTAAAAGCGATGGTTAGGCCATAAAAACGGACACTGCACCCATCGCGGCCATTGCAGTGACGAAAAAGCCCGCGTCGATCGCGAAGACCTGCCACGGTGCGTTGAGGTAGAGGTAGCGAATGCCGATCGCAGGGGTCATCAACATCAGCCCATACCCGACCGAGATCATCATCATCGCGCGCACCGACGGGCTCGACATCGCAAACTGGTGAGCCAGCGTCAGCGAGATCAACAGCGCAAATGCGAAGGTCAGGCCGAACACCAGCCACAGCGACTTCTCGCCGGTAAATTTGTCATCGGGACCGCGCCCGATCGCCCGCTTCCAGATCGATCCGAACAGCACCCCGTACCAAACCATTCCGACCACAAAGAATGCCACAGCACCCAGCACCACCGTCAGCAGATCAATATTGCCCATCGCGCGCGTCCCTTGGAAAAATGCCTTCGACGCGCCGCCTAGCGCATTGCGCCGCATGGGTGTAGAGCGCGCCGCCAGATGAGCACCCCCACCACACATATTCCCCCGAAGATCCCCGAAGCCAAGAAGGTCGGCATGGTCAGCCTTGGCTGCCCCAAGGCGCTGGTCGATTCCGAGCGCATCCTCACGCGCCTGCGGGCCGATGGCTACGCGATGAGCGCCGACTATGCCGGTGCCGACATCGTGCTGGTCAACACCTGCGGCTTCCTCGATTCCGCCAAGGAAGAGAGTCTGCAGGCCATCGGCGAGGCGATCGCCGAGAACGGGCGCGTCATCGTGACCGGCTGCATGGGCGAGGAAGCCGACGCGATCCGTGCCGCGCACCCGCAAGTGCTCGCGGTGACCGGCGCGCACCAGTACGAGCAAGTGGTCGAGGCGGTGCACAAGCACGCGCCGCCCAGCCAGGGGCCCTATGTCGACCTGATCCCCCAGCCCGATCTGGCGGATATCAAGCTGACCCCGCGCCATTACAGCTATCTCAAGATTTCCGAGGGCTGCAATCACTCCTGCGCCTTCTGCATCATCCCCGATCTGCGCGGTAAACTCGCCAGCCGGCGGATCGATGCGGTTCTGCGCGAGGCGGAAAAGCTGGTCGCGGCGGGCACGAAGGAACTGCTGGTTATCAGCCAGGACACCTCGGCCTATGGCGTCGACACGCGCCACGATGCGCGCGAGTGGAAGGGCCCCCAAGACTCCGAAAAAAGACTCGTCCGCGCGCACATGACCGATCTGGCGCGCGAACTCGGCCAGTTGCGGACCTCCGAAGGCATACCGCCGTGGGTGCGGCTGCACTATGTGTACCCCTACCCCCATGTCGATCAGGTCATCCCGCTGATGGCCGAAGGGCTGCTGACGCCCTATCTCGACATCCCATTCCAGCACGCCGCGCCTTCGGTATTGAAGCGCATGAAACGGCCTGCAAACGAGGCGAAGGTGCTCGAACGGCTGAAGGGCTGGCGCGAGATCTGTCCTGACATCGCGGTGCGATCGAGCTTCGTGGTCGGCTTCCCGGGCGAGACGGAAGAGGATTTTCAGTACCTGCTCGACTGGCTGGAGGAAGCCCAGCTCGACCGCGTCGGCGCATTCCGGTTCGAGCCGGTCGAGGGCGCGGCGGCGAACGCCCTGCCCGATCCGGTGCCCGAAGCGGTGAAGGAAGAACGCTACGCCCGCATCATGGAGGCGACCGCGCGGATCAGCGCGGCCAAGCTGCAGGCCAAGATCGGCCGCACGCTGCCGGTCATCATCGACGAAGTGGGCGAACCCGACGAGGATGGCGACATCGGCGCGACCGGGCGCAGTCAGGCCGACGCGCCCGAGATCGATGGCAACGTGTTCCTGCGCAACGTGTCTGCCAGCCTCGCCCCCGGCGACATCGTCGATGTCGCGATCGAGGATGCTGATGAACACGACCTGTTCGGCGTACCGAGCGAATAAACATGGTCTCGCGCGGCACTTAATCCGCGCGAGGCGTTACCGGGTATGACCATCTCTATCCGATCGAGCTTCGCCTTCACCACCGAAGCGCCCATCGATGCCCTCCTGCAATTCGCGGTGGCGGATATCCCCGAGCAGAAACTGCTCTCCTGCCGGACCGGCCTGACCGACGCCGCGCGGTGCGCGCGTATCCCTGCGCAGGAAGACATCGGGGAGCGGGTGTGGGTGCGAGCCAATGGTCGGTTCGAGGTGCAGCACGAGGCGCAGGTCGAAATCCAGCGGCAGGTGATCGAGCTGTCATCGCTCAAGCAGCTCGAACCGCACCAGATGCCCGCCGCGCCGGTGAAATACCTGTTCGATTCGCGCTATTGCCAGGCCGACCAATTCCAGAGCTTCGTCGGCGACCAGTTCAAGGGAACGGCCGGGGGCGAGCGGGTACAGGCAATCCGCGACTGGGTGGCGGAGAAGTTCACCTACGCGCCGGGCAGCTCCGACGCGTCGACCACCGCGCACGACAGCTTCATCGAACGGCGCGGCATCTGCCGCGACTACGCGCACATGGTCGTCACGCTGGCCCGCGCGAGCGTGATCCCCGCGCGCTTCGTCGCCTGCTATGCGCCCGATGTGACCCCGCAGGATTTCCACGCGGTCGCGGAAGTCTTCCTGCATGACCCTGAATCGGAAGGCGGCGGCACGTGGCAGCTGGTCGATGCAACCGACATGGCGAAGCCCGATGAAATCGTGAAGATCGGCGTGGGACGCGACGCAGCCGACGTCAGTTTCCTGACCAGCTTCGGCATGGTCGATCTTTGCGAGAAGGACGTACAGGTGCTGCGCGACTGAGCTTTCCGGCAGAAAAGCGCATTAACCTTTAGTCGCTATACCGTCCGATGCAGAGACGCGCTCCGTTGGGCCGCTGTTTCTTTCCGCGCGCGCGAGGCAAATGGCATGACCATGATCAAAGCACTCATCTGGATCGGCGGGGCGACGCTCGCCACCGTGCTGCTGTTCGGCGCCGTATCGATCGGCGCGCGCCTCCTCTATGCGGACAAGAACGGGGAGCCTGTAGCGGTGGCGCCCGATATTGAGGATGCGATTCCCGTCGACCGCTCCAAGTTTGCCGATGACGGCGCGTCGATCGATGGTCAGCCGGTGGAACCGGACGCAAGCGGCGATTCCTCGCTGACCGACGAAACGGTCGAAGCCGATACTTCTGCGGACGAAAGGACTGCGGAGCGCACGCCACCAGCTTCCGACAATGCAGCGGACGGCGAAACCGTCTATGACGCGCGTGATCGCGCTACCCGGACGACTGCAGCCCGCTCCACCCCGGCGCGCGCCGAACCCATGGTGGTCAAGCGCGTCCTGCCGATCGACGGACCGATCAAGTACGGCGAATGGTTCTGGGATACCGACGGCGTACCGCCGGGCAAGATCGTGATGACGGTCGATCTCGATGCCCGAGTTATCTCGGTGTTTCGCGGCGGGTACGAGATCGGCGCCGCAGCGGTGCTGCTCGGCACGCAGGAGCACCCCACCCCGCTCGGCGTCTTCCCGATCCGCTACAAGATGCGCGAGAACGTGTCCGAGAAATACAACAATGCGCCGATGCCCTATTCGATGTTCCTGACGAAGGACGGGGTCGCGCTGCACGGATCGCCGGTCAGGAACGGGTATGCCAGCCACGGCTGCATCGGGCTGCCCAACGAATTCGCTGCCAAGGTGTTCGCGGTCGCCAGCAAGGGTGACAAGGTCATCATCACGCGCGGCGAGACGCTGAAGCTGGGCGCGCCGATCCTCTAGGATTTGCGCGGAGGCTCGGGCTCGAAGCGCATCACGTCGCTGCTTAGCCTGTCGGTCACGCGGTGCATCATCCGCCGTCCGAGCACACCGCCCAGCGATGCGTTCTCTCTGGCGCGCAAGCGGTCGATCATCCGCGCGACTTCGGACTTGCGGACATCGCGCGCACCCAGCCGCTCGAGAATATGCGTTACCGCGCCGATCTCGGTCAGCCGCGGATGCCCCCACTGGAAATAGCAGCCGCCGTCGGCCCAGGTACAGCAGCGTTGCAGGACGTCGGCAACGGCGCGTTCCACAACCTCCTCCGCCTCGGCGAGGTATCGGGCGGATTGCGACATCGCCAGCGGGTCCAGCCAATCGACATCGGCAATGGCCTTGCGGATGCGGGCCCGATCGTAGGCATCGTCCGTATTGGAGGGGTCCTCGACCGGTGAGAGCCCTGCCGAGCGAACCACCCGGCCAAGCTCTTCCCGCCGCCAGCCCAGCAGCGGACGGAGCAACAGCATTTCGGCCACGACGCCTTCCGGAAAGAAGATCGACCACGGACGCACACCCGCCAGCCCCGCCAGACCGCTGCCGCGATTGAGCCGCATCAACAGGGTTTCGGCCTGGTCGTCCGCATGGTGCGCTGTCGCGAAAGTCAGGACGTTGCGATTGGCGAAGTGGCTACCCAGCGCCTCGTACCGGGCCGCGCGTGCCTGCGCCTGAGTATTCCCCGGTTCGACCCGCACCGGAAGGGTGGCGTGCGGCACGTCTAGATCTCGGCAAACCTGCGCGACGAAGGCAGCCTCTGCGGCACTTTCCGCCCGCAGGCCATGATCGACCGTCGCCGCGTAAACCTGCCCCGGTAGCGCGGCGTTCGCCAGCAGCAACAGCGCCAGACTGTCCGGGCCGCCGGAAACGGCGATACCGATCGGCGGCCCGTAATCCCGGTCTATCGCGCAATCGGCGCGAAAGCGCGCGATCAGCGCCTCGTCGATCATGCGATCAGTTGGAGCACTGCACCTGGCGGCGATTGCTCTCGTACTGGTCGCTCAGGCGGCCCGATGCGATTGCCGGATAGGTTTCGCTGAATTCGGCGAGCGCGATGCAGGCACGATCCTTGTCGCCCAGCTCGATCATCGACTCCGCTAGATACAGCAGGCTGTCGGGGGCGCGAGCCGCCTTGTTGTCCGCCTGATAGTTCTGGAGGAACCACGGGGCGGCTTCGCGCGGCTGGCCATTGTCGAGATATGCACGGCCCAAAAGGTTGCGCCCATAGGTCGTGCGCCAGTGGTCGGGATATTTCTCGACGAAAGCTGCCAGGGCCTGCTGCGCTTCGGGGTAGAATTTGGCCTCCCACAGGCGGAAACCGTAGGAGTAATCGTCATCGCCCGCGTCGTCGGTCTGCGGTTTGGTAATGGCGCGAACCGCAGCGAGGCGTTCGGCGCTGGGCTGAGGTGTCGCAGTCGGCGTCGGGGTCGCAGGACGCGGCTGGCTGGTGCCACTTGCCACCGCGGGAACGCTGGTGGCCGGTGCGGTAGTGGCGGCGGCACGCGTAGCGCTGGCCTTTTCCAGCACCGCAAGACGCTGCTCGAACCCGCGCTGGGTGTTGTTGGCCTGTTCGACCTGTCCGGTAAGCATCTGGATCGCCGACTCGAGTGCGTCGAGACGGGCCAGGATATCGGTCACCGCCGTCGTCTGGGTCGAGCTACTCGGCGAGCCATTCGCAGGCGCGGCGATATCGGGTTCGAAATAGCGCCCGTCGGCACCCGGGAAGACGCGCCGCTGCAGCGCGCTGACTTCCGCCTCCAGCTTGCGGATGCGCGCTTCGCTGTTGTCCTGCGCAAACGCGGGAGCACCCGACGTCAGCAACAGGCCGCCGATGGCAAAGGCCAGGACCGCACGGGGTTTCGCGGGGGAATTAAGCAACTTCATGGTCTCCCTCGTAGTCTCTTCTATTCTGCGATCATGCGTCCGGCGAACGAACCGGGCCTGAACCAAAACCCTATTCGGTCGCGCCCTCGACATCCGCAGCACTCGTACCGTCACGCGCCAGCAGCGCCTCGGCGCTCACTTCGACATCGCTCATGACCTGATCTTCCTTGGCCAGCGGCGGCACGCTTTTCCCGCCCACAGTGATTGCAAAGGCGTCGGGGCGCCCGGTGCGGACCTTGGGGTCGCGTGCGGTATCGGGAATCGTGTAGGTTTCGCCCTTCGACATGAGCTTTTCCATGATCACGTTCGATTCATCGCCGTCGTAGAATCGCACCCACATGCCATCTTCGGTCGAGGTGAATACCACCGGCCCGCTCGCGGCAGGCTGGGCGCTGGCACTTTCGGTGGCGACTGCAGCCGCCTGTTCCTGTGCAAGGTCACGCTGATCCTGTTCGGCGAGCAGCGACGCAGGCTCCGCGCCTGCATCGAAGAAGGTCCGCGAAAAAGCGAACAGGCCGGCAAGCAGCACCACCGCGGCGATGATCGATCCGAACACCAGCCCGCGCGACGGCAGGCGGGTGGGATCTTCGGTCTGCATCGTCCCGTCGCGCAGTCGCTCCGCCGGATCTTCGATGCCCAGTTGTTCGCGGACCTCGTTGACGATTTCCTCGTCATTCAGGCCGACCGCCTTGGCGTAGCTGCGCGAGAAGCCGATCGCATAGGTGCGGCCGGGAAGGACGGCAAAGTCGCCATCCTCGATCGTTTCCAGATGTCGCTTGGGGATCCGGGTGGCCGCGCAAACGTCGTCTATGCTCAGGCCCTTCGCCTCACGCGCGGCGCGCAGCCGTTCGCCCGGGGCGGTCGGTTCGGAGTTATCAATTTCAAAGCCGGCTTCGTCGTCCGCCATCATTCATCCCTACGGCCCCCGCTGCAAGTCAGGCCGGTCTAGCGGCCTTGGTGCGCGAAGCCAACGCCCGAGGTGCGGGATTCCGCGCTTTTTTTCGACCGTTTATCGCAACTGCCGGATGGCTGCTAATCGACGTCGATGCCGCGCTCTTCCGCCCACGCAGCGATCGCGGCCCGCGTATCGGCAGGCGGCTGGGCGACGAGGCCATTCATGAAGGCCCCGACCTCAGCAAGGTCGATCTGCCGGATCAACTCCTTGATCGGCCCAACGGAGACAGGGGTGATGGAGAGACGGCGATAGCCTAGCCCCAGAAGCGCGAGCGCTTCCAGCCGGCGGCCGCCCATTTCCCCGCACAAGCCCAGAGTGACGTCGTGCCCCCGGCTTGCGTCCACAATTCGCTTGAGGAAGCGCAGGATCGATGGGCTCAGCCAGTCGTAACGCGCCGCAAGCTTGGGGTTTGCGCGGTCTGCTGCGAACAGGAACTGGGTCAGATCGTTGGTTCCGACCGACACGAAGGAAACCTTCGGCAACAACTGGTCGAGCACCTCAACCAGCGAAGGCACTTCGATCATCGCACCATATTCGATCGCCTCGGGAAGCATGATCCGCTTGTGCTGGCGCAGGAAATCCAGCTGCTGTTCGAATACTTTGCGCGCCGCATCGAATTCCCACGGTTCCGATACCATAGGGAACATGACCCGCAGCGTCTTGCCGCCGGATGCCTCAATCAATGCGCGTGCCTGCGCCTTGAACAGCCCTTCGCGCTCCAGCGCCAGCCGCAACGCGCGCCAGCCCATCGCCGGGTTCTCGTCTTCGAGACTGCTTTCGTTGGAAAGGTACGGTACCGCCTTGTCGCCGCCGATATCGACGGTCCGGAACACCACCGGCTTGTCGCCTGCGGCTTCCAGCACATCCTTGTAGAACCGCGTCTGCTTCTCACGCTGCGGCAGGGTGGCGGAAACGAGGAACTGGAATTCGGTGCGGAAGAGCCCGATCCCGTCGGCACCGACCAGCTGCAGCGTGGTGAGGTCGTCGCGCAGACCGGCGTTCATCATCACCTGGATGCGCGTGCCGCAGCGGGTGAATGGCTCGACATCGCGCAGCTCGGCGTAGGCTGCGCGGCGCTCCTTCGATTTGGCGAAGCGGGCCTCGAATGCCTCGACCACGGAAGGCTGCGGACGCACATGGGCGACGCCGCCATCGGCATCGAGCAGCAAAGCGTCGCCCTCGCCCACAACGCCGCGCAGTCCGCGCACTCGGCCAAGCACCGGGATGCCCATCGCGCGCGCCACGATCACCACATGCGCGGTGAGTGAACCTTCTTCGAGGATTACGCCCTTGAGGCGGCGGCGATCATATTCGAGCAGCTCGGCCGGGCCGAGATTGCGCGCGATCAGGATCGCATCGCCTTTCAGGCCCGAGGTCGCTGCGGTGCCCATCTGGCCCGAAACGATCCGCAGCAGGCGGTTCGACAGGTCTTCCAGATCGTGCATCCGATCCGCCAGCAATGGATCGTCGATTTCGCGCATCCGCATCCGCGTGCGCTGCTGCACGCGCTCGATCGCGGCCTCCGCCGTCAGACCGGCATCGATCGCCTCGTTGATCCGGCGGCTCCAGCCTTCGTCGTAGGCAAAGGCCTTGTACGCGGCGAGCACCTCGTCGTGTTCGCCGCCCGATCCGAATTCGGCCTGCTGGGCCATCTGGTCGATCTGTTCGCGCATCCGTTCGAACGCGCGATAGACCCGCTGGCGCTCGAACTCGGTATCTTCGGCCACGACCTTGTCGATGGTGATGCGCGGCTGGTGGAACACCGCCTCCCCGGTCGCCAGGCCTGCCACCAGCGTCAGGCCGGTCAGCTGTGCCGATCCGCTGCGTTCGGGTGCGGCCTCCTCCGCCGATCGCTCGTCGATCAGCCCGGCATTCACGATCAGCTCGCTCAGCACCATCGCGGTGGTCTGCAGCGCTTCGATCTCGACATCCTCGTACCGGCGCGGTTCGACATGCTGGACGTTGAGCGCACCGACCGCCCGTTCGCGATAGACGATCGGGACGCCCGCGAAGCTGGAGAACTTCTCTTCGCCCGTTTCGGGCCGGTACTGGAAATCCGGGTGCGCCTTCGCCTGCGCTAGGTTGAGCGTCGCGCGATTGGATACGAGCGTGCCTGTAAGCCCCTCGCCTACCGCCATGCGGGTGACGTGGACCGCCGACTGGTTCAGCCCGCGAGTCGCGGACAGCTCCAGCATCCCGCTGCGCAGCAGGTAAATCGAGCAGACCTCGCTATCGAGAGCCTCGCCAACGATCTCCACCGTGCGGTCGAGCTTTTCCTGCGCCGACTGGCGCGTGGCCATCAATTCGTGAAGCCCGGTCAGGATCTGCCGCGCCGCTGCTGTCCCACTCATACTGGCGGGACTAGCTTATTGCGGCGCGCAGGGGAAATGTCTTTGGCGTGTGCGGACGCAGAAGGCGGCCGTGTCAACCGCTGGAAAGCTCTTCCTTGAGGCGCAGCTTCTGCTTCTTGAGGTTTCGAATCGTCGCATCATCCGGCGCAGCCTTGCGCATTTCCTCGGCAATCGCCTCGTCGAGCGTGGCGTGCTTGGTTTTGAGGGCGGTGATGTGCGAAGCGTTCATATGCCTCTTCTCCTTCTTCGTCGAAGCAGCTCGCGGGGGTGCGAGCGTTCGCGGAAGCCGGATTGAGGCCCGATGGTAACGTCGGGCCTGCCGACAACCGCGGCAGCAATACAACCATAGAATCGCATTCCTGCGAAGGGCTGTTATGAGGCCTTGCGATTAATGCGGCGTAACGTGCGTCGGGCTGCAAGCCGGGTGGCATTCGTCGTGAACGGGGAACGTGTCAGGTGACCGAAGCGGAACTGCGCAAACGGCTGGAACAGTTGCGGATCGAGCATCGCGATCTCGATGCGGCGATCGGCGCGCTGTCCGCCATGGACGCTCCCGATCAGCTTCAGATCGCCCGCCTCAAGAAGCGCAAGCTCCAATTGCGCGACCGGATCGCAGCGATCGAGGACGAGCTGATCCCGGACATCATCGCGTAATCGCGCAGCATCGCCGACCGCCCCGAAAACTATTCACAGCCCAAATGCGCCCGCCCCTTCTCGGGACACCATAACCAACCCGCTTATCATTTGATGCGAGTGGCTTATGCGGATTCGCGTATGAGGGATGCAACAGACATAACGGCGCTGATAGCCGAGGAATTGTACTGCGAGGCGAATATCCTCGCAGACGAGGTCCGGGCCGCTTTCGCACCCGCTGCCAGCGAGTTGATGCCGGTCGAACTGCCGTTGCGCCGCGCACTGGAATGCGAAGGCCTGAAAACGACAACGCGCATCATGCACGTGCTCGCATGGCTTCTGAACCACCGCGCCTTCCTCGCCGGGCAGATGTCCGACCTGCAATGGCAGCGCCACACGGTGCTGCCCCCCGATCGCGCGCCCGTGGCGGAGATGATGGACCTGCTCGATCTGCCTACCCAGTCGCTGGTCGCCGAAACGCAGCGGATGCACGCGCGGATCGCAAGGCTCGATCGCGAGTATCGTGCAAGCAGGGTTCCCCCATCGCGCACGATCGGTTCGATCCATCGACGACTCGACAGGCATTTCGCCCAGCGCTGAGCGGACGCGCCGTTCGCTTTACGCTGCCGCGAGTGCCTTTGCCCAGCGTGCCAGCCGTTCTTCGCGCACCTTCGAGTCCATTGCCGGTTCGAACCGGTCGATCTTCCCGCGCATCGCGTCCACAGCCTGCCTGAGATCGCCGAACCAGCCCACCCCCGTCGCTGCCGCGACAGCCGCGCCCAGCGCAGTGGTTTCCACGAAGTGCGGCCGTTCGACCGGGATATTCAGGATGTCGGCAATGTCCTGCGCCAGCCAGTCGTTCGCGCTCATTCCGCCGTCGATCCGCAAGCATTCCCACTTCGCACCATCATTCGCGTAAGCCGTGGCGAGGTCGTAGGTCTGGTAGGCCATCGATTCGAGCGCGGCGCGCACGATCTGCGCCTTGCCGCTCGCAAAGCTGAGCCCCGTGATCACGCCGCGCGCATCGGCCCGCCAGTGCGGCGCGCCCAGTCCGGCGAGCGCGGGCACGATCACCACCTCGCCCGAATCCTCGATCGACCGGGCGAGCGCTTCGGTTTCTGCTGCATCGCTTATAAGTCCCAGCGAATCGCGCAGCCACTGGATCAGGCTGCCCGCGACGAACACCGATCCTTCGATCGCATAAGTCCGCTTACCGTCGCGCTGGGTGAGGACCGTCGACAGCAGACGGTGATCGGAACGGGGTATTTCGCTGCCATGGTTGGCGAGGATGAAGGCTCCGGTGCCGTAAGTGGCCTTGGTTTCGCCCTCGCTCAGGCAGCCCTGCCCTATCGTCGCCGACTGCTGGTCGCCGACCAGGCCACAGATCGGGATAGCCGCGCCCAGCAATGCGGGGTCGGTGCGGGCAAGTTCGCCATGCGTATCGACCACACGCGGCAGGGCATGGGCGGGGACCCCGAACAGATCGCACAGCTCGTGCGAGAAGCCGTGATCGTCCAGCCCCAGCAGCAGAGTACGGCTGGCATTGCTTGCGTCGCTGATGTGCTCCCCTCCCGAAAGCTTGGCCACCAGCCAGCTTTCGACAGTTCCGAACGCGAGCCGCCCGGCAGATGCCGCGGCGGAGACATCTCCGTCATTCTCGATCAGCCAGCGCATTTTGGTGGCGGAGAAGTAGGGATCGAGCAGCAATCCGGTGTGCCGAAACACCTCCTTCTCGTGCCCTGCATCGCGCAAGGCCTGGCAGGCAGTGGCGGTACGCCGGTCCTGCCAGACGATCGCGCGGGTGAGCGGCTTCATCGTCTCGCGATCCCACGCAACCACGGTTTCGCGCTGGTTGGTGATCCCGATCGCGGCGACACTCTGGGCACTATGTTCAGACAGCACTTTGCGGATGCAATCGAGGGTTCTTTCCCAGATTTCCTGTGCATCGTGCTCGACCCAGCCGGGCCGGGGAAAATACTGGGTCAGCTCTGCCTGCGCGCTCGCCGCAACCGCGCCGTCGCGCCCGAACAGCATCGCGCGGGTGGACGTGGTGCCCGCATCGATGACAAGAATATGGTCGCTCACGGCAATCCTCTCGTTTTCTCGTGGGCGTGACATGCGCCAGCGCGGTGCCCATATGCAAGGCGATGGTCCAAATTCCGCCCCGCCCATGGCCTACCGGCACGCCCGAACACCCCGAACCGCTGGTGACGCGCGTGCTCGCGCCCAATCCGTCGCCCTATACCTTCACCGGTACGCAGACCTATCTGGTCGGATCGGGGAAGGACCGCGCAGTGATCGACCCGGGCCCCAACGATCCCGAGCATCTTGCCGCCATCCTCGAGGCGGCTGGCGAAGCCACGATCACAGCGATCCTGTGCACCCACACGCACCGCGACCATTCGCCGGCAGCGATTCCGCTCGCCGAGGCAACGGGTGCGCCGGTGATGGGCTGCGCCAAGCTGGTGATCGCAGATAACGGCCCGCGCGCGGACGAAGCGTTCGATACGACCTACGAGCCCGATCGCGTGCTGGAAGATGGCGAGACGGTCTCCGGCAACGGCTGGACGCTGCGCGCGGTCGCCACCCCCGGACACACCTCGAACCACCTTTGTTTCGCGCTCGAGGAAACGGCTGCGCTGTTTACCGGCGATCACGTCATGGGATGGTCGACCAGCGTAATCGTGCCACCCGATGGCGACATGGGCGATTATCTCGCCAGCCTCGACAAGCTCTACCAGCGGCAGGACCGCGTCTATTATCCCGCGCACGGCGCCCCGGTCGAAAAGCCGCAGCAGCTTGTGCGCTCCATGCTTGGGCACCGTCGGCAACGCGAGCGGCAGATCCTGAAAGCGCTCGACCAAACGGCGCTGAGTCTGCCTGAGTTCATCCCCATCATGTATAAGGGACTGGACCCGAAACTGGAGAAAGCCGCGCAAATGTCGGTCCATGCGCACCTGATCGATCTGGAACGGCGCAACATGGTTAACCGTATAGATGAGAGATGGACCGCCCTTTAGTGGAGACGAATGCCTGTGAGCGATGATCAGACCGAGACCGTTGAGCGCGAAACACACGCCAGAAAGGCGCGTCCGCAATTCCTGCCATGGTTCCTCGTGATCCTGCTGATCGCGGCAATCGCGTGGATCGGCTGGCGGACCTATGGTCCCAACCGGATGGGCGATCCCATCGGCACCACCCTCGTTTCGTTCGAGAAGCAGAACCGGCTGGTCGTCTTCACCGCCGAGTTCGCGCCGGTCGTGGCAAGCAAGGACAGCCGCTTCTTCGGCGCGCTGCAAAGCCGCCAAGTCGCCGTCATTCCAGCGCGGGTGGACTATTCCGTCGACCTGTCCAAGGTCGATCGTTCGCGGCTTTCGTGGAATGCGGAGACGAAGACGATGGACGTCCGTCTGCCTGCCCTACAGCTAAGCAAGCCCAATCTGGACGAGGCACGCGCCAAATACATGCGCGAGGGTATCTGGATCACCCGCGATGCGGAGGATGATCTGAGCCGCAACAACACCCAGATTGCGGAACGCGAGGCGCTGGAAAGCGCCCGCAGCCCGGCGCTGATGGAGTTGGCGAGCACTTCGGCCCGGTCGGCGGTACAGCAGAACATTGCCGTACCGCTCGCCGCGGCCGGCTATCGCAACATTACGGTGAATGTCAGCTTCGACGGCGAGGCATCAAAGCCGACGACCAGCAAGACACCCACCAAAGCCTCGTAATCGGTCCAAGGCAAAAGTCTGGCGCCGATCAGGCCAGCCGCCGCGCGTGGCGGAAATGCTCGTAGCGGTTCAGCAGGTCGCCGATCAGCTGTTCGGTGGTGTAGCCCGTCACATCGAGCGGATGGCCGCCCTCCGAACTGCGCGCCATCGCCCGGAAATGGCGCTTGTCCTCGTCATCCGGCCGATGCGCTTCGGCCCAGGCGAAGCTCGGCGGGCGGAAGGAGCGCGCGCGCACTTCGTAGCTGAAGGTGCCGTGCTCGCCGTGCGGTACCGATAGCAGGACGTCGCCGCCGTCGCGGGTAAGTTCGGGAGCCAAGCTGCGACGGCGCATTTCCGCAGCGACGTCTTCCAGCGCAGGCAAGGCTTTCTGTTCGAGGAATTCGGTGACCTGTTCCTTGCGGAACGAGCCGGTGATGGTGGACAGGCGCTTCTTCCAGCTGATCTCCGGGTCGAGCGGCTGGCTGGGCAGCATCCCGTAATCGGGCACGCCGCCTGCATGCTCCATCGCCAGCGCCTTGAGCAGGCCGTAACAGATGAAGATCATCACCACCGCAAAGGGCAGCGCGCTGGCGATGGCCGCCGTCTGCAGGGCTTGCAGCCCGCCCGCGACCAGCAGAACCGCCGCGACGGCGCCCGCACAGATCGCCCAGAATACTCGCTGCCACACCGGCGGCGCCTCTGCCGCGCCATTTGTGATCGTATCGATCACCAGCGCACCCGAATCCGCCGAGGTCACGAAGAAGGTGACGATCAAAAGTGTGGCGGCCACGGACGTGATCGACGACAGCGGCAGCTCGGCCAGCGTGGCAAACAGCGCGGTGGGCAGATTGTCCTGAACGACCTGGGCGAGCGGCGTGACGCCTGCCATGTCGAGCGAAATGGCGGTGTTGCCGAACGCGGTCATCCACAGGAAGGTGAACAGCACCGGCACCACCAGTACGCCGAGCACGAACTGACGGATTGTGCGCCCGCGTGAAATGCGCGCGATGAACATGCCGACGAAGGGCGACCACGCGATCCACCAGCCCCAGTAGAACAGCGTCCAGTTGGCCAGCCAGTCGTTCGGCTCGTACGCGTAGAGGCGGAAGGTCCGCTCCACCACCTGGCCAAGGTAGGCACCGGTATTCTGGACGAACGCCTGCAGCAGGAAGATCGTCGAACCGGTCACCAGCACGAAGCCAAGCAGGATCACCGCGAGCAGGATGTTGAATTCCGACAGACGCTTCACACCCTTGTCGAGCCCGAGATAGACCGACATCGTCGCCAGCAGGGTGATGCCCGCGATCAGCGCGATTTGGATTCCAGCCGATTGCGGGACGCCGGCAATATAGGCGAGGCCGGCGTTGACCTGCAGCACCCCCAGCCCCAGCGAAGTCGCGACGCCGAACATGGTGCCGAGGACTGCGAAAATGTCGATCGCGTGGCCGATCGGTCCGTGGATACGCTCCCCAAGCAGCGGATAGAGCGCAGAGCGCGGGGTCAGCGGTAGGCCGCGACGAAACGCGAAATAGGCCAGTGCCAGCCCCACCACCGCATAGATCGCCCAGGCGTGCACGCCCCAGTGGAAGAAGGTCAGCACCATTGCCTGCCGCGCGGAATCGAGGCTGAGCGGGTCCCCGCGCGGCGGCTCTGCATAATGCAGCATGGGTTCGGCCACGCCGAAGAAGACCAGCCCGATCCCCATCCCTGCGCTGAACAGCATCGCGAACCACGAAAGGTGGCTGTATTCTGGCTCGCTCCAGTCCGGCCCCAGCTTGATGTCGCCGTATTTGGTGACCGTGAGGAAGACGATGAAGATTAGGAAACCCGCGACCGCCAGGATATAGAACCAGCCGAAATCAGCCACGATCAGCGCCTGCAAGCGATCGAATACCTGCCCTGCCGTCTCCGAGAAAAGCGCCCCAAACAGCGCGAAAGCCACGATCAGGATCGCCGAACCGAAAAACACCGGCCGATTGGCGACCAGCCGCAGCTTCGAAGGATTGTCGGCGGCTTCTTGCAATACGGGGTCGGTCATGGCGGTCGCTGTTGCATCCTGAGGCCCTCGGGGCAAGGCGAGCCGCCGCAGACTAGGGCTTGGTGCAAGGGGCGATCTCTCAGGATCGCGATGGCAAGGCCTTCCATCAACCGCCGGAACCACCCGACGAGTGGCATTGACCTCCTTCTACGATCGGAAGTATTTCTGCGGGCGGTCGCCACCTTTTATTCGGGATCATTCCCTTATGGCAACTCTGGCTGCACCTCCGGCCCAAGAACGCCGGAACAATTCTCGCTTTTTCATGGTCATGGCCTTTGTCATGGCGGCCGTGATCATCGCGGGCTTCTCACTCAACCTCGCGATGGGGCGTTCGACCTTCGCCGCTCCTTTCGCAGTCCACGTGCATGCAGGCATTTTCATGGGCTGGCTCGCGCTCTACCTCGCACAGCACGTGACCGCTGCGAGCAGGAACTGGCCGCTGCATCGCTCGCTCGGCAAACTGGCATATTTCTGGATTCCAGCGATGATCGCGGCGGGCTGCACGGTCATGGTCCTCGTCGCCCGGCGAAATGGCGGACCGTTCTTCTTCGCGATGAACGAATTCCTGATCAGCAACATCGCGATGCTGCTGTGCTTCGGCGGCCTCTCCTACTGGGCGCTTTGGCAGCAACGCTATACGGGCTGGCACCGACGTTTGATGCTGGTCGCTATGGCCGTCCTGACCGGGCCGGGCATCGGTCGACTGCTGCCCATGCCGCTGATGATCCCCAATGCCTGGACCATCACGATCGCGGTTACCTTCGTCTTTCCGGTGATCGGCATGTTCGCCGACTGGCGGCGCGATGGACGCATTCATCCTGCCTACCTTTGGGGCACCGGGATTTATGCGAGCGTCTTCATCCTCTCGTTGCTGCTGGCATACAGCCCGATCGGCTACGCCCTCACCGAGCTGGTGGTCGCGGGCACGCCGGGTGCGGAGCGTCCGATGGAAGCGTTTCTGCCGCCCGGGTTCGAGATGTAGGGCGCGCATCGCGTTTTGCGCGGAACACACTCGCTTGACGCCCCGTTCGTTCTATATGCGATCCGCAACACGAACGATCGGGGCCGATACACAATGACCGACCAGACCCGCCCGCCAACCGGCGACGACCTGCTTTCCGAGATCGAGCGCCTGCGCAAGGAACGCAACGCGGTGATCCTGGCGCATTATTACCAGCGGCCGGAGATCCAGGACCTCGCCGATTTCGTTGGCGATTCACTGCAACTCTCGCAGATGGCGGCAGAGACGGATGCGGACGTGATCGCCTTTTGCGGGGTCAAGTTCATGGCCGACACCGCCAAGATCCTGAGCCCCGAGAAGATCGTCGTCCTGCCCGACATGGACGCCGGCTGCAGCCTCGAAGACAGCTGCCCGCCCGAAAAGTTCAAGGCGTTTCGCGAGGCGCACCCCGATCATATCGCGCTGACCTACATCAACTGCTCGACCGAGGTGAAAGCGCTCAGTGACGTGATCGTCACGAGCTCCAGCGCCGAAACGATCATCAGCCAGATCCCGGAGGACCAGCCGATCATCTTCGGGCCGGACCGGCATCTTGGCGGCTATCTCAACCGCAAGTTCAACCGTGACATGCTGCTGTGGCCGGGCGTGTGCATCGTCCACGAGGCTTTCAGCGAGACAGAGCTGCTCAAGCTCAAGGCCCAGCATCCCGGCGCGCCGATCGCGGCGCACCCTGAGTGCCCCGCCGCGATCGTCGACCACGCCGACTATGTCGGATCGACCAGCGGCATCCTGCAGTTCGCCGAGACCTTCCCCGGCGACACGCTGATCGTGGCGACCGAGCCGCACATCATCCACCAGATGGAAAAGGCGCTGCCGGGCAAGACCTTCATCGGTGCGCCGGGCGCGGACGGCAACTGCAACTGCAACATCTGCCCGTACATGGCGCTCAACACGCTGGAGAAGCTCTACACCGCCCTGCGCGACCTGACCCCGCAGATCGAGATCGACGAAGGGCTGCGATTGCAGGCCAAGCAGAGCCTCGACCGGATGCTGGAAATGGCCAGCGGCACCATCGGCAAGGGCGATCTGGGCAAAATCGACTGATCGCCTCCAACGAGGGATCGGGACAAGGAAAAAGGCCGGGGCGAACCACCACCCCGGCCTTCATCGTATCATCGTCAGGAAGACGATTTGCGAAATTACGGTGCGCGCCGCAGCCCCGGCCCGCCGGTGTTCGGCTTTTCGGGCGGAGACGCCATGGCGTCGGCGGCGGGCATATAGCCTTCGAAAGCGCTCCGGCGCAGCACGAAGCGGGCGAGGATCAGGCCGTAGATCAGCTTGGTGGCGATGTCCGCTAAGCAGAAGATCGCCTGCTGGGCGACGACGATTTCGCCCTTCGCCCCGAGCTGCGGCAATGCGTAGGCGATCGGATAGAGCCCCCAGGTCGCGAGGAAGAACCACCACAGATTGTTCGGCCAAGGCTTCAGGATATCGGGCGTGTTGACCATCCCCGCGATCAGCGTCTGGCGCACTTCGAGGATGAGCCAGAGGAAGAAGATCGTTGAAACGACGCCCCACAGATTGAGATGCGAGAAATCGCCGACCGCGCCGAACTGGCCGTAAAGACCGGCCCAGATCATCAGCACACCGGGCACCGCCATCCGCAGCGCCCTGCGGTTCACATCGGACTGGCGCAGGCCCATCGCGATCGCCAGCTGCGTAAGCAGGATCGGCACCGTGATCGTCCAGTTGCCGTAACGATAGGCGTTGGTGAAGACCTCGTTTTCAGCCAGCGGACGGAACGCCCCATCGACGAAGGCGTAGCTTTCCTTCCACAGCGAGAATTCCTGCAGCAGGCTGATCCCGGCACTCGCCATGACGACAGCCGAAAGGATCGGCACCAGCCGGTAACGGGGCGCGAGATTGTGCGCGCTCATCACGAAGAACAGGATGAAGGCGAAAAATGCGCCGTAACTAACCATAAGGATTAACGATACCAGCTGATACTGCTGGCTCGTCAGGGTAACGATATTCTCGATGCTGGAAAGCGCAGCCTGGGCCTGGGCAATCGAGGGTTCGATAACGGTGTTATCGGTTACGGGGGCAGCCATGTACGTCCTTTCAGGGGCGGAACGCGACCGGACCGCCACAGCCGCGCTCAATTGCAGGAAGCGGGTGCAAGTGCAATTCCGGTAAGGATAATCTGCGCGCCCGCGTTTCGTCGCGAGACACACACGGGCAAAGTTCCTAATTGGGCCCCACAACAGGAAAGAGACGCACGGAAATGATCGCCAGACTGCGCAAATTGTGGAGCGACATTAACGCCAGTTATTGGTTCTTTCCGGGCCTGTTCGCGTTCGCGACGCTGCTGCTTGCGATCCTGACCGTCGAACTCGACCGGCGTGGTCTGACCGGATGGATCGACCAGCTCAACTGGCTGCCGCCCGCCCGGCCCGAGGGGGCGAGCAACATGCTGACCGTGATCGCCGGTTCGATGATCGGCGTGGCGTCGACCGTGTTCTCGATCACGATCGCAGCCGTCGCCTATGCCAGCGGAAATTATGGCCCGCGTCTGCTGACCAATTTCATGGAAGATCGTGGCAACCAGCTGAGCCTGGCGACCTTTATCGGCACCTTCGTCTACGCGATCACCGTGCTGCTGTCGGTGCGCATGCCCGACGAAGCGGGGATGCTGGCCGCGCAAGACGGATACAAGGGCTTCGTCCCCCAGCTATCGCTGCTGGTGGCATACCTGTTCATGGCCATTTCGGTCATGGTTCTGGTCTATTTCCTCAACCACGTGCCCTCTTCGATCCGGATCAACGCGGTACTCGAAGGGATCGGCCGTCGCCTGCTGTCTGCGATCCGCAAGAACTTCGACGAACCGATGAAGGCGCGGGTCGAGGGTAAGGTGCGTGAAGGAACACCCATCTTCGCCAACGGGACCGGCTATATCCAGGTGATCAACTGGAACGAGCTTCTGGAGGTCGCCCGCGATAGTGGCGCGGAACTGCAACTTGCGGTGCGCACGGGCGACTTCGTCCATCCGTCGGTCGCGATCGGATACTGGTCCGAACAGCCCGATGAAAAATGGAGCGACGAAGTGCGCGACTGCTTTGCACTGGGCGATGCGCGCACTCCGACGCAGGATCTGCATTTCATGATGGACGAGCTGGTCGAGATCGGGCTGCGTGCGCTCTCCCCCGGGATCAACGACCCTTTCACGGCGATTTCTGCGCTGCACTGGATCGGGGCGGCGACCGCCGAGCTGGGCAAGCGCGATCTGAACTGGTCGGTCGGCAAGCCGGACGAGGACGGGCGCCATCCCCTGCTGCCAATGGCCGATGACTTCAGCCATTACGTCCGGCGCGGTTTCGGTACGATCCGGTCTGCGGTGGCGACGAGCCCCCCGGCCGCGACGGTCATGCTCGATGCGCTCGAGAGTACTGCGGCAACGATTACCGATCCGGTCCGCCACAAGGTCGTGCGCGACGAGGCACACCAGCTCATGCGGCAGGCGAAGACCTGTCTGACCGGCCCCGATCTCGAGCAGGTCGAGGCGCATTACGCGCTGTTCTGCAAACGCGTGGCGGATGGTCCCGAATAGGCGTCAGCCGACGCGCGCACGCGCGACGGCAAGCGCCGCGCCCACCATCGCCATCCCGAGCAGATCGAGCGGGCCGAGCACTTCGCCGAACGCAACGTAGCCGCACACGACCGCGACTGCAGGCTGCATCAGCAGTGCGAGCCCGATGATCATCGGCGGGAAGGCACGTAGCGCGAATACCAGCAGCCCCTGCCCGATCACCTGACTGAGCAGCGCGAGCACGATCAGCGGGGTCCAGTCGTGCGGCCACACCGGCTCTCCCTTCACCAGCGCGAGAACCAGCAACACCGGCGCCCCGATCATGCACACCCGCGCAAGCAGCCCCCAGCTGCCAAGCGCGCGGCGCGCATCCTGCAAGCTCAGCAGGTACACCGCGTAGAACAGCCCCGCAGTGATGCAGAACAGATCGCCCACCAAGGTGGTCGCGCTGATATCCGCGCTGCGCCCCAGCAGAATGGCCGAGCCGCCAAGTGCAAGCACGATCGCCAGCCATTCTGCGCGTGCGGGCAACGTGCGAGCCACCGCCAGCCCCCAGAACAACAAGACGATGCTCCCCGCATTGCCGAACAGCGTCGCATTGCCCAGCCGCGTGCGCTCGATCCCGATGTGCCAGCTGCCGAGATCGATCGCGAATGCGATCGCCCCGAGCGCCACCAGCCATGCGGTCCGCCGGGGCACCCCGAATACGGGCTGGCCTGCCCGGCGTGCGATCAACCAGATCACCGGCAACGCCAGCGTCAACCGCCAGAATCCCGCGGCGACAGGCCCGCTATCGGCCAGCCGGACCGACCACGGGCCCAAAGCCAGTGCGATATTCCCCACGATCAGCGCCGCCCAGTGGAGCCCACCGGGAGAGATGCTTTGCGGTGCGAAAGGCGAACTATCGCCGGGGTTGCTTGCGGTGGCCATTGTGCGCCCCTAACTCCGCGCAACTCATCCGGGTCAACAAAAATAAGGAGACCGCCTCCATGTACGACGCCCTGTTCCAGCCGCTCCGCCTCGGTGCGATCGAAGCCCCCAACCGCATCCTGATGGCTCCGCTTACCCGCGGACGCGCGACCCCGCCGAACTTCTTGCCCAACGAAATGATGGAAACCTACTACCGCCAGCGCGCGGGCGCGGGTCTGATCATCAGCGAAGCCACGGGGATCAGCGTCGAAGGGCTCGGCTGGCCCAACGCGCCCGGTATCTGGAGCGAAGAGCAGGTGGAAGGCTGGAAGCCGATCACCGCGGGCGTCCACGAGGAAGGCGGACGGATCGTCCTCCAGATGTGGCACATGGGGCGGATCGTGCACCCCGATTTTCTTGGCGGCGAACCGCCGGTCTCGGCAAGCGCGACCACCGCACCGGGCCACGCGCATACCCCGACGGGGCGCAAGGACTACGCACAGGCGCGCGCACTCACGGTCGACGACATCAAGCGCGTGGTCGAAGATTACCGCAAGGCGGGCGAGAACGCGAAGAAGGCGGGCTTCGACGGCGTGCAGCTGCACGGCGCGAATGGCTACCTGATCGACCAGTTCCTGCGCCGCAGCACCAACCTGCGCGAAGACGAATATGGTGGCTCGGCGGAAAACCGCTCGCGCCTGCTCGGCGAGGTGCTCGATGCGCTGATCGATGTTTGGGGGGCGGATCGTGTTGGCCTTCGCCTGTCGCCCAACGGCGAGACGCAAGGGGCGGACGATCCCGATCCGGCAGAAACCTTCGGCGCGGCGGCCAAGGTCGCGCAGGATCGCAAGATCGCGTTCCTCGAACTGCGCCAGCCGGGCCCGGACGGTACTTTCGGCAATACCGACGTGCCGCAGCAGGACGCGCATATCCGCGGTATCTATACCGGCCCGCTGGTGCTCAACAGCGACTACGGGCCGGAAGATGCCGCAAAGGATGTCGAGAGCGGTCGCGCCGACGCAATCAGCTTCGGTCGCCCCTTCATCTCGAACCCCGACCTGCCCTCCCGGATCGCGAAAGGCGCGCACCTGGCGGAGAACATCAACGTCCCGCAGAGCTGGTATCTGCCCGGGGCGGAAGGGTACATCGATTACCCGACGCTGGAAGAGGAAACCGCGGAAACCGCCTGAACCTGAAGAGACGGGACGGCGCTACCCGGCGTCGTCCTCGTCCTTCGTATCACCATCGGCATCGGTCTCGTCATTGCCGCGCTGAGGCGATTGCGACTTCACCTCGCCGATCGGCAGCATCGCGTCGCTGATCGTCCCGCCATAGACCTGCCCCTGCGGCCCTGCTTCCTTGGTCGCATCGGCGGCAGGCGCCTTTTCGTCGCCGCAAGCAGACAGCAGCAACGCAACGGCGGGCAGTACGAGGGCGTAGCGGGTCATCGGGCGTCCTGTTGTTCGAGCGCCCTCAAAAAGGCCGGGGCGTTCGCGCGCAATGCCTCATCCCATGCACCCGGCGCAAGATCGATGCCGAGATCGGCCAGGCTGGTGACGCCGAATTCGTCGATCCCGCATGGGACGATACCCGAGAAGTGCGAAAGATCGGGCGACAGGTTCACCGCGAATCCATGCATCGTCACCCAGCGGCGCACGCGCACGCCGATCGCGCCGATCTTGGCTTCGCGCCCGTCGGGCCCTTTGGTCCAGATGCCGACCCGCTCCGGCACGGTCCAACTTTCGACACCGAACTGGCCGAGTGTCGCCGCCACCCAATCCTCCAGCGCGTGGACGAAGCGTCTCACGTCCTTTCCCCGCTCGCGCAGGTCGAGGAGCACGTAAGTCACCCGCTGCCCGGGCCCGTGGTAGGTGTAGCGGCCACCCCGCCCCGCCTCGATCACCTCGAACCGCGGATCGAGCAGCTCGCTCGCCGCTGCACTGGTGCCCGCAGTGTAAACGGGCGGATGCTCCAGCATCCAGAACATCTCGCGCGCATCACCGGCAGCTATCGCCTCGTTGCGCGCCTCCATCTCTGCCAGCGCCTGGCGATAGGGCACGCGCTCAGCCTCGACGCGCCATTCAATCTGTTCGATTCCGGCCATTTTCGTTTGCGTGGCGCAAGGCCGGTCGCTTATCAAGAGCCCACATTTTTCAGGGGGTGGCATGAAGCTCGATATCAACCGCGCGTGGACCGACGCGATCAATCTGATCCAGACCAACCTTTCGGTGGTCGCGGTCGTGGCGGGCGTGTTCTTCTTCCTGCCCTACCTCGCTTTCGTTCTGTTCATGCCGGACGTCTCGGCGATGGGCATCGAGTCCAATCCGCAAGATCCCACCGCAGCGTTCAATCAGGTGATGGCACTCTACGCCGATATCTGGTGGATGGTCGCCTTGCTCACCATTGCACAGACTATCGGAACGCTCGCCCTGCTGGCGCTGCTGCGTGCCGGAAACCGGCCGACCGTGGGTCAGGCGATCGCGATTGGTGCGATCGGCTTCCTGACCTCGATCGCCGCGACCATCATCTTTTACATCGGCTTTAGCGTGGTGGCGGGCCTGATCCTCGGCGCGGCGATGGCGGTCGGTGTGACCGCGCTGACCGTGATCCTCGCAATCGCGATTTTCGTCGCGTTCGTTTACATCGCGATCAAGCTTTCGCTCCTGGCGCCGGTGATCGCAATCGAGAAGGTCTACAATCCGTTTGCCGCGCTGATGCGGTCGTGGCGGCTGACCAAGGGCAATTCGCTGCGCATTTTCGCGTTTCTGGCGCTGCTGATCATCGCGGTCGTCGTCGTCAGCATGGTCCTCGGCCTGATCGTGGGCCTCGTCTTCGGCCTCGCCGGTGGCGAAGTCGCACGGATCGGCGGCGGACTGTTCAATTCGCTGCTCAACGCCGTGTACGTCGTACTGATGCTCGGCGTGCTCGCGGCGATCCATCGCCAACTGGCCGGGCCCGATGCCGAAATGGTCAGCGAGACCTTCGAATAAGCCGCAGGCCACTCCGGGCGATTGCAAGCGCGGCGCGCGCGGCCTAGCGTCGCGCCGCAATGGCCGCCGATACCGATACCTCCGCTCAACCGGAACGCACTGCAGCGCCGCACATGCCACCCTCGGCGATCGCCGTGGAAACGGGGATACCGCGCAGCCGCATGGCGCTCCTGTTCACCGTGGTGCTGGTTTCCGCGGCGGGCAATACGGCGATGCAATCGGTCATGCCGTCGATCGGGACTGCGCTGGGCGTGGCCGACGTGTGGATCAGCCTCGCCTACAGCTGGTCCGCGCTGCTGTGGGTGATCTTCGCACCCTACTGGGCGAGCCGCTCGGACCGGCGCGGTCGCAAGGCGATGATGGCCCTGGGCCTGGCTGGCTTTGTGGCATCGATGGGCCTGTGCGGCGCGGTATTGTGGATCGGCCTCGCGGGCTGGCTCACCCCGCTGCTGACCCTGCTGCTGTTCGCTCTGTGCCGATCACTCTACGGCCTGCTCGGCTCCGCCGCGCCGCCCGCGGTGCAGGCCTATGTCGCCAGCCGCACACCACGCGCCGAGCGCACGCAGGCGCTGTCGCTGATTTCATCCAGCTTCGGACTCGGCACGGTAATCGGCCCCGCGCTTGCTCCGATGCTGATCTTCCCGCTGGCCGGGCTCACCGGCCCGTTCTTTTCCTTCGCGATGATTGGCATTCTCGCGATCATCGCCCTGCGGCTACGCTTGCCAGACGACGAGCCGCGCTTCGCTGCGCGCGGGCTGGCCTTCGATGCGCCCTATGGCGGTAGCGGCGCGGGCCGCCACGCGACCGACGATGAAGCCGAGGGAGTGGGAGATACTTCCCCCGCCGCCGGCCAACCCCTACCGGAGGCTTCGGATGCGCCCGTTCTGAAATGGACCGACCCGCGCATTCGCCCGTGGTTGCTTTCCGGCCTGCTGGGTGGCCACGCGCAGGCGATGATGCTCGGCATCGCAGGGTTCCTGGTGCTCGACCGGCTGGGCCTTCGCGACGATCCGATGGCCGGTGCCGGTCCGGTCAGTATCGTGCTGATGATCGGCGCGGTCGCCACGTTGCTCGCCCAATGGGGCCTCATCCCGGTACTGCATCTCGGCCCGCGCGTCTCGACGCTGGCGGGCATGGCGCTGAGCATCGTGGGCGCTGCGATTTTCGGCACCGCTGGCGATCTTCACGGCATCGCACTCGGTTTCGCCATCGCCGCGCTGGGCTTCGGCCTGTTCCGCCCCGGTTTCACCTCGGGCATGTCGCTCTCGGTCAGCAGGCCCGAACAGGGCCAGGTCTCGGGCAAGGTCGCCAGCGTCAACGGCGCGAGCTACATCTACGCGCCCGCGCTGGGCGTCTGGCTGTACGGCCACAGCGACTGGATCGGCTTCGCCGCGATCATCGGTTTCTGCGTCGCGGTGATGGTGATCGGCTGGACCCGGCTCGATAGCGACGAAGCGCTGATGGCACGCGCCGACGACTAGGCCTGTTCGAGGCATGATCGCATGCGGCCCCGCGCCGCAGACGAAGGATCTAGAGGATTTCCAGAACCTTCTCCTGCGGGCGGCACAGGCGCACGCCCTTCTCCGTTTCCACCAGCGGTCGTTCTATAAGGATGGGGTCCGCCGCCATGGCATCGAGGATCGTCTCGGAATCCGCATCGGGCAGTCCGCGTTCCTCGGCATCGGTGCCGCGCTTGCGCAGCCCCTCGGCCGGAGTGATCCCGGCCTCCCTGTAAAGCTGCGCGAGCTTGTCGCGGCTCGGCGGATTCTTGAGATATTCGACCACGGTCAGATCGATTCCATCGCGTTCCTCAAGCATGGCCAGCGTCTTGCGCGATGTTCCGCACTTGGGGTTGTGCCAGATGGTTGCCTTCATGGTCGGGGGGTCCTTTGGAAAATGGGATCAGTTGCGTTGCGGCTGGGCGCCCATGGGTCTGAGCGCTGGCACTTCGCGTGCAGCCTCTTCGGGCGCAATGGCGGGCGGCGGCGCAGCTTCGATCGACCGTGCCCCGCTTGCTGCTTCGCCCGCGCGCGCAATCGCGCGCGCCAGCCGGGGATAGACCCCGCAGCGGCAGATGTTGGGGATGGCAGCATCCATTTGCTCACGCGAGGGTGAGGGATTGTCTTCGAGCAGGGCGGCGGCGGCGATGGCAATGCCGGGCGTGCAGAAACCGCACTGGATGGCCTGCTCGGCGACCAGCGCCTGCTGCACGGGATGCGACCGGTCGCGGCTCAGACCTTCGATGGTCGTGATCAGCCGGCCCTCGGCCTCGGCGATGGTGACGAGACAGGATCGCAGCGCCACCCCGTCGACCAGCACCATGCACGCGCCGCAATCCCCATTCCCGCAGCCGTATTTGGTGCCCGTAAGGTTGCTCGCGTCGCGCAGCGCCCACAGCAGCGGCGTGTCGGGATCGAGCAGGTATTGTACCGGCCGGTTGTTGACCGTCATCTTCGTCACGGCATTACCAACCTAATCCGCATAAAACTCGACCAGATGGCACCGCTCGCAGCGAAACGCGCGGAGCGGCTTCAGTTCCTTCTTGTCGATCTTCACGCTCCCGGTCCAGCCGATCTTCGGAGTGCCCTCCTGCCAGCGTGCAGGCTTCATCTCGCCATATCCCATGTCGAGCACGAAGCCTTCCGCGCTGCGTCCGCCGCACTTTCCGCAATGGCGAGCCTCTGCCGCAGCCTGATCGCTCACTGCTGCCAGCTGTCGTCGATCCGGGTGGCCTTGCGCTTCCATGCTTCGAAATCGAAGATGCCCGCGCCGCCCTGGCCCTGCATCACCGAAAGATCGCGCTGATGCACATCGACCACCTCCTGCGGAACGAGATGGGGATTGCCCATGCTCAGCGTCGCAACCTGGATCTCGCACGCGCGCTGCAGCGCCCACATTTTCAGGAACATGCCCTGGATCGTCTTGTCCAGCACCACGGGACCGTGGTTGCGCAGCAGCAGAATCGACTTGTCGCCAAGGTTTTCGATGAGCCGGTCGCCTTCCTCCGCGCGCACCGTCACGCCCTCGAAATCGTGATATCCGACCTGGTCCTGGAAATTGCAGGCGTAGAAATTGGTCGGGAGCAGGCCGTCCTTGTGGCTGCACACCGCCATCGTCGCAGTGGTATGGACATGGCAGATCGCATTCGCTCGCTCGCCCAGATGCTTGTGGAAATGTGCGTGCTGGGTGAAGCCCGCCTTGTTCACCATGTAGGGCGAACCGCCGATATTATTGCCCTCGACGTCGATCTTGACGAGGTTGGAGGCGGTCACTTCCTCGTACAGCAGCCCGAAGGGGTTGATCAGGAACGCCCCCTCTTCGCCCGGAACAGCAACCGAGATGTGGTTGTAGATCGATTCCGTCCAGCCGAGCAGATCGAAGATGCGATAGCACACCGCGAGGTCCAGCCGCGCCTGCCATTCTTCCTTCGAACATTCGTAATCGAGCTTCGCCTGCGTCGCCATCGGGCCTCTCCTTCATGTCTGTTTGCGGCGCATGATAGGACATCGCGTGGCGCACGCACAAGCATGCCGATTTGGCGCTTTAGCTTGCGCAGCGTTCGGTCTACCGACCCGCGCAATGAGCAAACAAGCCAAGCTTACGCGCGGGAGCATTCCGGGCCACCTCGTAACCCAGACCGTGCCGATGATCATCGGTGTCGCCGCGATCATGTCGATCAGCCTGATCGACGCCTACTTCATCGGCCAGCTGGGCCCGGACCCGCTTGCCGCGATCAGCTTCATCTTCCCGATCACGGTCGCGCTGACCAGTCTCGGCGTCGGTGTGATGGTCGGCATCAACTCGGTCGTCGCGCGTTCGCTGGGCGCGGGCGATCACGATCAGGCGGCGCGGCGCGCCAATCTGGGCGTGGTATTCGCAGCGGCGGTGGGGGTGACGCTCGGCGTGGCGCTTTGGCTGCTTCAGGAGCCGCTGTTCCGGCTGATGAACGCGCCGGACAACCTGCTGCCGCTGATCCGCGACTATATGGACCCGTTCGCGCTCGCCTTCCCCTTCCTGCTCGTACTGATGGGGTTCAACGGCGTGCTGCGCGGTCAGGGCGAGGCGAAGATGAGCAGCTTCATCAACGTCGCCTACGCCGCCGTGAACTGGGTACTCGACCCGATCATGATCACGGGCGCCTTCGGGTTCGAGGGGATGGGCATTGCCGGTGCCGCGTGGGCCACGCTTATCGGCTGGGCGGTTGCCGTGGTGCTGGCGGTCATCTGCGTGGGCAGGACGCACCTTCCGTTCAATCCGGCGCTCATCCGCCAGTGCGAGAACCCGCGCGAACCGATCCTGGCGATCATGCGCGTGGCGGGTCCGGCGTCATTCTCGAACGCGATCAACCCCATCGGGCTTTCCGTGCTGACCGCACTGATCGCGCTGGAAGGGCAGAGCGCGGTTGCCGCTTTTGGCGCGGCGGGCCGCCTCCAGAGTTTCGCCATTGTACCGCTGCTCGCCCTGTCGGGTTCGATCGGCGCTATCGTCGGCCAGAACTGGGGCGCGAACCAGCCGGAAAGGTCGCGCGCCGCGGCGCGCGGTGCTGGGCTTTTCTCGGTGATCTACGGCCTGGTCGTCGCGGTGGCGCTGGTCGCGGCGGCGAAGTGGTTTGCAGGCTTCTTCACCGACGATCCGGCCATCGTCCGCCAGTTCTCCCGCTATCTGGAGATCGCCGCGTGGGGCTATGCCGGATTCGGCCTGCTGATCGTGGGCAATGGCATCCTCAACGCGGTCGACAAGGCGGGCCTCGCGCTGGCGCAGAGCTGCGCGCGCGTGTTCCTGGTGATGCTGCCCTTCGGCTGGCTGCTCCGGCCGATGTGGGATTCGGACGCGATCTACGCCGCCGAACTCGCCGCGAACGTGATCGGCGGCTTGGTGGCGGTGGCGATCGTGCATCGGGTGCTCAGCGGCACACCGAAGAGCGCAGCGCGGAAAAACGAGCCTAGCGCAGGCTGACATTGCCCGGCGGCAGGGGCTGCGGCGTTTTACGAAACGGCGCGGCTAAGCTGTTGCCGAGCGACAGGTCCGCCAGAGATGCCCGATCCGCCACCCCGATATCGATAATGTCCTGCGGCTTGCGGCGCAGCGTGCCATGCAGCCGGTCCCACAGGCTCAGCCCGCTGGTCCAGTTGCTGCTCATATCCTCCGGCACCTTGGAATGATGGATGCCGTGCATCCTCGGCGTGGTGAAGACGAGCGAGAGCCTCTCGTCCCACAGCCCCGGCAGGCGCAGGTTCGAATGGTGGAACAGCACCGAAGCGTCGAAGAACCGGCGGTGCGCCATCAGGATCGTCGGGTCGGCTCCTGTTAGCACCACCTGCGCGACGCGAAACGGCAACGAAACCAGCATGTCGACCGCGTGGAAACGCAGCGCGGTGGTCATGTCCATGTCCGGGTCGATGTGGTGCACCCGGTGGAAACGCCACAGGAACGGAACCTTGTGCGTCGCGATGTGCCACCAGTAATAGGCGTAATCCATCGCCGCGACGCCTAGCGCGATCTGTAGCGGGCGCGGCAACGGTATCGCCCGCACCAGACCGTGCCGGTTGTTCTTCGCCAACCGGGTGAGCAGCGGCATCTCGATCGCGGTGACGACCAGCATCGTGCCCGCGCCCATCGCGAGATTGCGCACTTGCCGTGTCGTCGTGTCGTGCGTCTGGCGGCGCAGGGGCCTGGCCCGCTCTGCCAGCCACAGCCCGCCGATCAGCGCGACGCCTGCGACGGCCAGAGGGGAAATGCGCGCCATGGCCACATCTTATGGGAAAGCCGCCGGCTTGTCGCTATGCCGCATCGCATGACGCCAGAGATCGCCATCTTCGCCCGCTGGCCCGAACCGGGCAAGGCCAAGACGAGGCTGATCCCGGCACTGGGGGCGGAGGGCGCGGCGAAGCTCTACGCGAGATTGCTGGAACTCACCGTTCGCGAGGCACGTGCGTCGGGGCTGCCCTTCCACCTGCGCATCACCGGGGACGATCCCGTGCGGTTCCGCGACTGGCTGGGCGATGACCTCGACGTGCGCGACCAAGGCGGTGGCGATCTGGGCGAAAAGCTCGCGCGGGTGCCCACACCATGCCTGATGATCGGGAGCGACTGCCCCGGGCTTACCGCCGCGCTACTGCGTGAGGCAGCCGATGCCCTCGCTGAGCACGAGGCGGTGATCGGCCCGGCGGATGATGGCGGCTACTGGCTGCTCGCCCTGCGCGAGCCCTGCCGCGACCTCTTCGCGGACATGGCGTGGAGCACGCCGCAGGTCTTCCCCGAAACCATGCAGCGGCTCGATGCGCTCGGTCTCGCTCCGCATATTCTGCCCGAACTGACCGACATCGACACGGGCGAAGACCTCGCCGCATGGCCGGATCTGCTGGCTTGAGCGACGCGGGCGTCGCCATAATCGTGCCCGTCCTGAACGAGGCGGCGGCGATCCTCGCACTCGCCGCGCATTTCGCGAAGCTCGATCCCTCACCGGAAGAGATCGTCATGGTCGATGGCGGCAGCGAAGACGATAGCGTCGCGCTGGCGCAAGAGGCTGGCTGGCGCGTCATCACCGCACAACGTGGGCGCGCGCTACAGATCAATGCTGGCGTCGCAGCTGCGACCGCCCCGCTCGTATGCGTGGTTCATGCGGATAGCTTGCCCCCTGCCGACATGGTCGCAGTGATCCGCGAGACGCTGTCCGACCAGCGCATCGCGCTCGCCAGCTTCACACCGCTGATTACCGGCGCGAAGACCCGCTGGCTGACCAGCGCGCACAACTACGTGAAGACGTGGTACGCGCCGCTCATCACCCGCCCGCACCTGTTCGTGCGCGGTGTGCGGCTGCTTTTCGGCGATCACGCGATGTTCTTCCGCCGGGAGGATTTTCTCGCGATCGGCGGATGCACGCCCGGCGATATCGTGATGGAAGAGGCCGACCTATGCGTGAAATTTGCCCAGCTCGGCCGTATCCGCATGGTCCCGCGCATCGTGCGCACATCGGACCGGCGGATTGCCGCGTGGGGGCCGATCAAGGCAAATTGGATCTACTTCAAGGTCGGTATCCTGTGGGCACTCGGCCTGCGCGATCGCATGGAGCGCGACTATCCGGACGTGCGATGAGCTAAGTCGCCATCGCCGAGGCGGTGGGCAGAAAGCCCTCATCCACGCAGAAGTCGATCAGCCGCCGCAGGTAGGCGCTGTCCGCCGGCTGCGATGCGAGCCCGGTCACCGCGCGAAAGTGGCTATCGTCGAAACGCGGATCGCGCTGGAAATAGCTCGCATAGAGTGCCGAGACGCGCCCATGCAGGCGGCGTTCCAGCGGGGGAAGGCTGGCAGGGTCGAACGCTACCGGATCGACCAGCTTCGGCTCGTGCAGGCCTTCGACACTCCCTATCCCCTTGGCGAAGTCGACTATTGGCAGAGGTTCTGACGAGACGAGATGAAAGGTCCCGCCCCTCGCCTTATGCCAGTCTTGGACCAACGCGACGATCCCGCCCGCGACATGATCGAGCGGCACGAAGTTGAGCGTGGCGTTCGTTCCTGCCGGGACCAGCCGGATGCGTCCCTCTGCAATCAGTTTGAACGCAAGGTAGATTGCATCGAACTGGCGGATGCGACCGGTCGCGGACTCGCCCAGCGTGATCGCAGGCCTCGCGATGGCCCACTCGACATCCGATGCGCGCACCAGCCGCTCGGCTGCCGCCTTGCTCTTCTCGTAGCCATTCGCGAAGCCAGCGGTGGGCAGCGGGTCGTCCTCGCGGATTTCACCATCGCGCTTGGCGCAGACATAAGCGGTGCTGACTTGCAGCAGCCCTGCCCCGCCCGCCTCGGCCAGCGCGAGCACGTTCGCGGTGCCTCGCGTGTTGACCGCCGCGTAGTCCTCGTCGGTCAGGTCGAAGCGGATCGTCGCGGCGCAATGGACGATCAGATCGGTTTCCCGCGCCAGGCGCGCGAAAGTGCCTTCGTCCAGCCCAAGCCTCTCCTGCCGGATATCGCAGGCCACCGTCTCTGCCACAGGGACGCGCGCGCCATCATTGCCGCGCACTTCCGGATTGCGATGGACAAGCGCCGTGACGCGATGCCCCGCCGCAACCAGCCGCGCGCAAACCTCTCCGCCAATCAGCCCGGCGGCTCCTGTGACGAGGATACTGCTCAACGGACGTTGCGCCAAAGCATCGTGAATATCATGAAACCTGTCGACCTCCGGCTACGTACATGCCTACACACCACACGTCCGCGTCGGTCGGCAAGGTGGGTTGAGGGGCGAACATGGGATTTACGCACGATGTCATCGTGATCGGCGCTGGCGCTGGGGGGCTGACCGCTGCCGGAGGCTGCGCGCTGTTCGGCCTGAAGGTCGCGCTAATCGAGCGGGCGGAGATGGGCGGCGAATGCCTCAACAACGGCTGCGTGCCATCGAAGGCGCTGATTACGGCGGCCAAGCGCGCGGCAACGGCCAACATCCAGACCCGCTTCGGCGTGCAGCTGGGCGCACCGCGTGTCGACTGGCCAGGTGTGCACGCGCACATCCACGAGACCATCGCACGGATCGCACCGCATGACAGCGTCGAGCGTTTCGAAGAGATGGGCTGCGACGTCTATCGTGGCCATGCGACCTTCGTCGGCAAGCGCAAGGTGCAGGTCGGCGACACGACGCTCTCGGCCCCGCGGATCGTGATTGCGACCGGTTCCGAGCCTGCCGTGCCACCGATCGAGGGGTTGGACACAGTCCCGTTCCTTACAAACGAGAACATCTGGGATTTGCAGGTGTTGCCGCAGCATCTCGTCATCGTCGGCGGAGGGGCCATCGGGATGGAGATGGCGCAGAGTTTCCGCCGGCTCGGCAGCGAAGTCACCGTGATCGAACCGGGCGCGCTGCTGAGCCGCGACGATCCGGACTCGGTCGCAGTGGTGGTCGACCGGATGGAAGCCGAAGGTGTCATGTTCGTGCGGGGCAAGGCCGCGAATGTCGTGCCCGGTGCGCTCGGCAGCTTCGCGCTGACGCTGGAAGACGGGCAAGAGATCGCCGGCACGCACCTGCTGCTCGCCACCGGTCGCGAGGCGCGTGTCGAAGGTTACGGGCTGGAGGAGATCGGCGTCGAGCTGGGCCGGAATGGCATCGCGGTCGACGAGCGGCGGCGCACCAGTCTCAAGCACATCTACGCCATCGGCGATTGTCGCGAGGGCCCGCGTCTGACGCATGTCTCGGGGTACGAGGGCAGCAACGTCGCGCTCGAAATCACGCTCGGCCTACCGACCAAGGTCGACTGGTCGGCGCTGCCCTGGTGCACCTATACCGACCCTGAAGTTGCGCAGATCGGCCTGACCGAAGCGCAGGCGCGCGAGAAGCTGGGCGACAAGGTAACGGTGGTGCGCGAAGGCTTCGACCACAACGAACGCGCCATTGCGGAAGACGACACGCGGGGCCACCTGAAGGTGGTGATGGATGGCAAGAAGGTTCTGGGCGCAAGCATCGTCGGCAGGAATGCGGGCGAAATGCTGCTGCCGTTCAGCCAGCTGATCACCGGCAAGGCGAGCACGTTCGCGCTCGGCAGCGCGATAATCGCCTATCCCACTCGCAGCGAGATCACCAAGGCAGCCGCCTTCAGCGCGTGGGAGGGTACCGTCTTCGGCAGCGTGCCGAAGGGCTACGCCAAGAGCCGCGCGTGGCTGCGCAAGATCACTCGCTGATGGCGTCGCGCTCGAAAAGCCGGAACACGCCGCAAGGCCCCTCGCCCTTCGCGGTCGAGGCGGATGCGCTGCCCGAGGGCAAGTTCACCGATCCCGATGTCACCGCCGACGGCTCGCAGCGCGCCGAGGTGCCGTTGCTCGCGCTGGAGACGCTATGGCTATGCACCGGGACGCTGTGCAACCTCGCCTGCGCGACCTGCTATATCGAGAGCAGTCCGACGAACGATGCGCTGGTCTACCTGACCGCCGAGCATGCCGCGCGCTATTTCGACGAGATCGAACACGACGGGTGGAATACGCGCGAGATCGGCTTCACCGGCGGCGAACCCTTCATGAACCCGCATTTCATGGCGATGCTGGAGGATGCGCTGTCGCGCGGGTTCGAGGTGCTGGTGCTGTCGAACGCGATGAAGCCGATGCGGCGGCACGAAGAGAAATTGCTCGCCTTGCAAAAGGCTTACGGTGCGAAGCTGACGATTCGTGTGAGCCTCGATCATCATACCAAGGCGGTTCACGAGGGAGAGCGCGGCGCGAACAGCTGGGATGCCGCGATCGACGGCCTCAAATGGCTCTCCGACAACGGGTTCTCTATCGCGGTCGCGGGACGATTGCTGCCCGGCGAAGGCATGGTCGAAGCGCGCGAGGGCTATGCCGCGCTGTTCGAGCACGAGGGCCTTCGCATCGACGCGCACAACCCTGCGCGTTGCGTGCTGTTTCCCGAGATGGACGCGGACAAGGACGTTGCCGAGATCACCACTGCGTGCTGGGATATCCTCGGTAAATCACCCGCCGATATCATGTGCGCGACCAGTCGCATGGTCGTCCACCGCAGGGGCGAACCCTCCCCTCGCGTCGTCGCCTGCACGTTGATCCCATATGATCGCGGGTTCGACCTGGGCGAAACGCTCGCCGAGGCGAACCGCGCCGTGAAGCTCAACCACCCGCACTGTGCGCGCTTCTGCGTGCTCGGCGGCGCGAGCTGTTCTGCCTGAACCCTTTATCTCCTCCCCCTTGAGGGGGAGGTTGGGTGGGGGTGTACGGCGCAAGTTGCTTCAGCGAGCTCGCCATGAGCGCAGTACCCCCGCCCCCAACCCCTCCCCCAAGGGAGGGGAGAGTAGAGTCAGCCCCCCGCCTTCACCTTCTGGCGATAGGCATGCAGGAGCGGTTCGGTATAGCCGCTCGGCTGTTCGGCCCCCTCGAAAATCAGCGCGCGCGCGGCCTGGAATGCCATGCTGCCCTCCGGATCGCTCGCCATCGGGCGATAGGCAGGATCGCCAGCGTTCTGCATGTCGACCTTCCTCGCCATCTCAAGCAGAACCTCATCCACCTGCTGCGGGCTGACGACGCCATGCTCCAGCCAGTTGGCGATGTGCTGGCTCGAAATGCGCAGCGTGGCGCGATCTTCCATCAGGCCGATATCGTCGATGTTGGGCACTTTCGAACAGCCGACACCCTGATCGACCCAGCGCACCACGTAGCCCAGAATCCCCTGCGCATTGTTCTCCAGCTCCGCGCGGACATCCTCGGCGGGCCAGTTCACGCCATCGGCAAGCGGGATCGCCAGCAGGTTCGAAAGCGGCGCAATCCCTTCCTTCGAGCGTTCGCCCTGACGCTCGAACACGTCGACCAGATGGTAATGCGTCGCGTGCAGGGTCGCGGCAGTGGGTGACGGCACCCACGCAGTATTCGCACCCGACATTGGGTGACCGATCTTCTCGCTCAGCATGTCCGCCATCCGGTCGGGCATCGCCCACATGCCCTTGCCGATCTGCGCCTTGCCCGAAAGCCCGCAGGAAAGCCCGATCTGCACGTTGCGATCCTCGTAGGCGGCGATCCAAGGCGTCTCTTTCATCGCGCCCTTGCGCAGCATCGCGCCGCCCCGCATCGAGGTGTGGATCTCGTCGCCCGTGCGGTCGAGGAAGCCGGTGTTGATGAACATGATCCGGTCTTTCACCGCGTGGATACACGCCGCGAGATTGGCCGAGGTCCGCCGTTCCTCATCCATCACGCCAACCTTGATCGTGTTGCGCGGCAGCCCGAGCATATCCTCCACCGCGTCGAACAGGTCGTTTGTGAAGGCGCATTCCTCCGGCCCGTGCATCTTCGGTTTGACGAGGTAGATCGATCCGGCGCGGCTGTTCTTCGGGCCTTCGCTTCGCCGCAGATCGTGCAGCGCGATGGTTGCGGTCATGATCGCGTCGAGAATGCCCTCGGGCGCCTCGCCGCCATCGGGCAGCACCACTGCAGGCGTCGTCATCAGGTGGCCGACATTGCGCGCGAGCAGCAGGCTGCGCCCGGGCAGCGTGAACGGCTTGCCCTCCAGATCGACATACTCGCGATCCGGGTTGAGCGTGCGGGTCATCTCCTCGCCGCCCTTCATGAAGGTTTCCGACAGGTCGCCCCGCATCAGGCCGAGCCAGTTGGAATAGCCCAGCACCTTGTCCTCGGCATCGACCGCCGCAACCGAATCCTCGAAGTCGCAAATCGTCGAGAGCGCGGATTCGAGGATGATGTCGGCGACGCCCGCCTTATCGGTCTTGCCGACGGGATGATCCGGATCGATCACGATCTCGATATGCAGCCCGTTGTGGCGGATCAGCCAGTTCTCGCCCGACCTGCCAACGACCTTCGCATCGCCCTTCAGCTTGGGCTCGCTGCCATCCCAGTTGCGCCAGATCTGACTATCGAGCGGAACGGCACGGTCGAGGAACTGACGCCCCCAGTCGATCACCTGCGCGCCGCGTTCCTCGTCGTAGCCGCCTTTTGCGGGCTGACCGGGAATCGCGTCTGTCCCGTACAGCGCGTCGTAGAGACTGCCCCAGCGCGCATTGGCGGCGTTCAGCAGAAAGCGGGCATTGAGCACGGGCACCACCAGCTGCGGCCCGGCAATCTGGGCCAGCTCCGGGTCGACATTCTGCGGGTTCACAGCGAACGCGTCCGGCTCGGGCACCAGATAGCCAAGCTCCGTCAGGAACGAGCGGTATTGTTCACTATCGATCGGCGCAGGGTTCGCGCGATGCCAGTCGTCGATCTTGGACTGCAGCGCCTCGCGCTTTTGCAGCAAGTTGCGGTTCTCGGGCACGAAGCGGTCGAATATCTCCGCCGACTTTGACCAGAACGCATCCGACGCAATATCCAGCCCCGGAAGCACGCGCGCCTCGACGAATTCCGCCAGCTCATCGGCAACCTTCAGTCCAGCGAGTTCGCGCATACCCATCCCCTATCCTTCTTCTTTTCTGGTCATTTCGCAGTTGCACAATGTGCTTGGCGTGGCCCACCCGCTCAAGTCAATTGCGAATTGAGACCCAATCGTGGTCAGGCCCCCGCAACTCCGTGGCCGATCATCGTTTCCGGCCTTACGATCCGGTCATATTCCTCGGCGCTCACCTTGCCGCTGGCAATCGCCTCTTCGCGCAGTGTGGTGCCGTTCGCGTCGGCCGCCTCCGCGATATGCGCGGCATCGATATAGCCGATCTCCGGCACCAGGGCGGTGACGAGCATCAGCGACTGCTCTCGCAGGCTTGCGATGCGGCCTTGATCGAGTTCGGTCCCCTCGATGGCATTGGTACGGAAGCTGGCACAGCCATCGGCGAGGATGCGGATCGAGTGCAGCACATTTGCGGCGATCACGGGACGCATGGCGTTCAACTGCAGATTGCCCCAGCTGCCCGCCATCGCATTGGCCGTATCATGCCCGATCACCTGCATCGCGACCATCAACAGCGCCTCGCTCTGCGTGGGATTGACCTTCCCCGGCATGATCGAGGAGCCCGGTTCGTTCTGCGGCAGTTTCAGTTCGCCAATGCCGCAGCGCGGCCCGCTCGCCAGCCAGCGCACATCGTTGGCGATCTTGATCAGCGCGACGGACACTCCGCGCAAAGCCGCCGAAAATCGCACCGTCGCGTCGAGCGTCGCCTGCGCATGAAACTTGTTGGGCGCGGTGCGGATCGGCAGCCGCGTCTGCCGCGCTATCTCGGCGGCAACGTCTTCGGCGAAACCGTCGGGCGCATTAAGGCCGGTGCCGACCGCCGTCCCGCCAAGCGCGATCTCGAGCAGGGCTTCGCGCGCGTGCGCAAGATCGGACGCAGCAATGCGGAGCGCCTCGGCCCATGCGCTCCATTCCTGTCCGACCGACAGCGGCACAGCATCCTGCAGGTGCGTCCGACCGATCTTGGTCACATCCTTCCATTCGCAGGCCTTCCTCTCGATCACCTCGGCCAGTTCCTCGAGCTCGGGCAGGAGCTGCGCATCGAGCGCGCCGATCATGGCAAGGTGCATGGCGGTGGGGAACGTGTCGTTGGACGATTGGCTCTTGTTGACGTCGTCGTTGGGTGCAACGGGCTTCTGGCTGCCCAGTTCGCCACCCAGCAGCTGAATCGCGCGGTTGGCGATCACCTCGTTCACGTTCATGTTGGTCTGTGTGCCCGAGCCGGTCTGCCAGACCCGTAGCGGGAAGTGATCGTCGAGTTCGCCTGCGACAAGCTCATCGCAGGCCATCGCAATGGCCTCGCACTTGTCCTGCGGCAGCAGGCCCTGGCGCGCGTTGACGATGGCCGCGGCCTTCTTGAGATACCCATAGGCGCGGCACAGTTCGATCGGCATGCGATCTTCGCCGATGGCAAAATGTTGGAGCGAACGCGCCGTCTGCGCGCCCCAATAGCGGTCGGCAGGGACCCGGACTTCACCCATCGAATCGAATTCGACGCGCTCACCCTTCGTGTCGATGCCGACCGGAAGGTCGTGCTTTATGCGCCCCTTGTCTGTCACGGCGGTCCTTTCCGGTGCTCTCTTCGAGAACCGAGCGCATCGCTGCTCGTTCCCAATTCTGGCCGGACAATGGGGTAAGCATGGCCCGTTGAGGGGGCGCAGCGTCATGCTTCCGACGTGAATGGGGGGCGGAGATAATTTGGCCCGAGAAAAGCGGCTTCCCGCATCACGTCATTCGAGATTCCGCCACTAAAACCCCGCAGAGCGGGAGGCGTTGAACGGCCTCTCCTCCAACATGGCAAAGCAGGTTGTCGACGCTATTGGACAGGCCCCGCGCTGCGAACCAGTATGCCTCATCCGGATCCCGATTGCTCCAATCGAGGGAGCAACCCCTACTCGGTCACGCCGAGGGGGCTGCGCGAGCGCACCTGGCGAATGACATGCCGTTGCCCCCAAACAGCAAAAGCCCCGCTGGAAGCAGCGAGGCGTAAAAAGATCATGTTTTCGGGGTTTCGGTGGTTGCGGGAGCACGATTTGGTCGCGACCATACACTTAAGGTCGCCGCCTAGCCTCACCGGAGAATTCCGCATTAAGCCGGATGCCCGACGCGCAGGTTAGCGCGCTCGGGCTCTTTTCGTTGGAAAAGCGCAGCCTACCGTCGATCTTCCACAAGTGCAGGGGTAGCGCGGCAAACGCATAACATTCCTAACATTCTTTGTTTTTCAGTGGTTTAAGACATAATATTTTCCTAACATTAGTATAACGAGATTATGCCATTGGCCCCTAATTTCCGGGCTGGCAAAAGTCGTTTAATTTCAACGAGGTAATGTCAGGCGTTCGAAAATATTATGTCTGGTTATGCCTGAAACATAATCTCGAAAACCGCAGAAGTGCGGGATTTATCCGGCGCTGATTGGCACCGGTTATGGATGTTATGCCTTTCCCGCACACACCCCCTGCCGCCAAGTGCATTGAAGCCGACCGGGCTCGCATAAATCGCACGAAAGAAGCCGAGGGCGTGGCGTGGGGGCGAGCGCGGCGCGCGGGGTCTGGTGGAGCCCGATGCGTCGATCGGTGGCGGGGTCAATCGTCAGGGTAGGTCGCGGTCACGGTAGCGCCGCGTGATCGGCACTGCCCGCATCGCAGGCGGCGCTCGATGGCCTCAATTTGCAGACTTTGATGTCGCGCATGTAGCGCGACGATCACTGATGTTGGATCTCGCCCAACGGAATGGCCGCAGCGGTTACAAGTGATCTTGAGATGATAGCCCTGCCGGGCGAACTCATTGACAGAATCGAGGCGATGACGAACCATATGGCAAATGGAACATGAGCGGAACAAAGCGCAAGTGCCGTGCCTCTTCCTAGTGGATCAGGATGAGCGGGAGATCGCTGGGACGCGCCGTGTCATCGGGCCCACACAGTCCAACGCCAAGATATCGGCGATAGCCGACGAACTGCGGGCCTTGATGAGCGACGACACCTATCTGCGTGAACGCTTACCCGATGGCCAAATAAGGAGGCTAAGCTGAGATGGATGCGGAGAGTTACAGGCGATATTCCGCTGATCGACGCCAGCAGCTTGTCGCGGGCGGCTTCGCCTTCTGGGTCTTTAGTCATAATCCGGACACTTGCGGTGGGAGACATGAAGACTTGGCCGGCGTATCGCTTCCGCCCGATGATCCATTTTGGAATCGCTTCTATCCGCCGCTCGATGAAGAGTGTGCCTGCTATGTGCTGGGTGCTCGATCTCGCGCGGGCATCATCAGGCTGGGCGGTGATCCAGATAGAAAAGCACCTTAACCGGTCTTAGCGACCCGTTTGCCCTCGGGCGTGATCTCGGTCTGCCCGTCGCTGCAGCTGAAGTTGTCGAATCGCAGGACTTCGGCTCCGAAGAATTCGTTCATCGCCAGCATACGGCGCATGATCGGGGTAATCTCGACCTGGTAGAAAGTGTCGAGCGCTTCGCCGACCTTGCCGAAGCCGCCGGAATTGGTCGGCACGATCCCGACCAGCTGGGGCGGGGTCCGGTGTGCCTGCAGCATGTCGTCCCGGCTAATGTTTTTCACCCCTAGGAATTCGTCCTTTGCCGCGACATCGGCAATCGGCAGCACCTGCACGCCCTCTTTCTTCCCGCCCGGCATGTAGAGCAGCAGGTTCTTGAAATTGCCGATGCCCTTCGCCTGCTTCATCTTCTCCTCAAGCTTGTCGGCGGTCTTCGGGTCGGCGAAAGCGTCATTGATGTAGAGAATGAAACCCGCGTGCGCCCCGTTGAGGTAGTAGCGGCGGCGGAAAAGGGTAGCATTCTCGTTCAGCAGGCCCGACTGCAACGCTGAAAGCCATTCGGGCAGGCCGTAAATCTCCTGCGCGACATCGGGCTGCTGCAGCTGATAGATCGCACCGGGCGCGAACTGGTGCTCCTGTCCCGGCAATGTCCCGCCGCCGACAAAGAAGAACCCAGCAGACCGGTCCTTCGGCGCACGAAGATGACGCGCGGGCGCATGCTTCGCTCTGGCGAGGCCGCGCCGTACGTTCGGAACCTGTTCGAGATATCCGTTCCCCATTTGAAGGAAGTCGAGCGCGAACCGTTCGAAATCGTCAGCCGAAAGCTGCGGGGTAGGCGCATGCTGGCCGATCAGCAGGTTGATCTTGAGGCCGATCGCACTGCGATGCCCCGGAGCCATGTTGAACACCTGGCAAAGTCGGTCCATCGGCAGCGGGGGCTCGAACCAGCGCCCATTGTGCCAGATCTCGAAATAGTCGGTCAGCTCGCGCCGATCGAGCACGCTCTCGGCGTCGCCGAAGGTAAAGACTCGAGAGGCATCCGTCGCCCTCTCGGTCAGTTCAGCGCCACTGCGCTCGTCGGCGGGGTCGGCGGCGATCGGCAGGGATTGCTGGGTCATCGGGTCGGTTCCTTCCATCGGATCAATCGGAGAAGACGACGCGCTGTAGGTGGCCACCTTCGGCCACCGCTCCCACGTCGAGCGGTTCGTTCGAAAATGCGTGCAGGATCGCCCAGGCAATGTCGGCGTGGCCGATCTGCCCGTTACGGCCCGCAGTGTACGTGACGCCCTTCCCGCTGCCGGTCAGTGTCGGGCGGATCGCCATGAAGGCCTGCATCACGTCGTTCCAACCGGCATCGAACTCGACGCGGCCCGCGCGGAACAGCGACTGCCCCTTGATGACCAGCGCGGTCTTCGTGGCGACCGAATATTCGATCGCGCGCACCATCGGGAACCATCGCTTGACCAGCTCGAACACCGCCCGTCCGTGGCCGGTTGTATCGATCGAGATGTCGGTGACGTTAAAGCGATCGGCGATCGACTTGATGAAATCGGCCTGACCTTGGAAATCGAGATCGTTGAGGCGGAACTTGGCCAGAACGCGCAGCTTGCCGACGCCGGGCTGATCGGGCGGCGCGATCACCGCCAGCGCGGCATCGTCCCGGCCCTGCTTGTTGGGATCGTAGCCGATCCATACCGGGGCATCGCCGAACGGACGCCCGCCGGGGATGCCGAGCAGCGCGGGCTGGAAATCGCGCCACTTGAAGAAGCTGTCGACCCGTGCGGGGGAAAGCCGCGCCCACGGGAAGCTGCTCTGCGCATCGTCGACGAATTCGCATTCATAGAGGTTGCGGAATTCGTCTTCGCTCGATTCCTCGCGCAGCTCGTCGATATCGACCAGTGCGCCCAGACCGCCCGCGATTGCGTCTTCCAGCGTCACTACCTGACACCAGCTGCCATCGGGCATGATCGCCCCCGACTTCAAGTGCTTGTGACTGGTGTCGAACGGGCGCTGCTTGGTCTTGGGCTTGCCGCTGTTCCATTCCTCGCCCGACCAGTAGGCGAAGGCTTCGTGCGTCTTCGTCGATGGCGTCGAGAAATAGGTGCGCTTGTAGATCTTGTGCGTCGCCATCGCGGCGGCGACCTTGCGCAATTGCGCGAAGCCGTGGACCCAGAAAAACTCGTCGAAATAGAAGTCGCCGCTCTCGCCCTGCGCCGTGTTCGAATTGGTCGAGATCGGATAGAGCCCGACCTGATCGAGGCCCAGCGGTTCGCCCGCGTCATCGACCAGCCCGGTGAAGTCGAGCATGATCGGGTCGCCCGCCAGATCGACATCGCAGACCCGTTTCACCCAACTGACGATCTCGCGCTTGAACTTGAGCGCCTGCCGTTTCGATGCCGAAAGGAAAATCTGGTTGCGCGGCTGCTCGCCTGCCAGCACCGCCTCCGCGATCTTGGCGACCGCCTCGCGGGCGAAATACCAGGTCGCGCCGATCTGGCGGCTTTTCAGGATTTTACGGGTGCGCTGGTCGCGCTGCTCCCACCAACCGGCCTGGTAGGCGAAGTTCTTGTCGTGGAAATCGTCGAGCAGCGCCTGCCACTGTTCGAGAGTCAGAGAATTCTTGCGCTTTTCCTCGCGCTTTGCCTTGGCAGCATCGTCGTTCCGCCGAGCGATCTTGGGATTGAGGTCGCCTTCCTTGCCGCTCAGCTCGTATTTCCCGATCCGCGCCGCCCGTTCGAGCATGCGCATCAGGAAATCGACGCGCTTCATGTGGCCTTCGTTGAAGTCGTCACGATCGAGGTAGCTGGCGATCTTCGCCTCAATCCGATCCTCGATTATCTGCCGCGGTCCCGCTCCGTCCCATTCGCCGCGGCGTTTCCAACTTGCGAGCGTCTGGTACTTCTCGATCCCCAACTCGCGCTGGATTTCGACCAGCGGCCACCCGCGCCAGTAGAGCGAGCGCGCCTGACGTTGCAGGAACGCGGCGGTCAGCTCGGTCGGCCCGTCGTGGGAAGGAAGGAATTGCATGGCTCACGCCATGCACCCCGGCGGCGGGTGCCGGTCTATCGCCTGCTCCGGTAGGGGCGCCCCCTACCCGCCAGCGCCGTTGCCATGGCCACCTCAGACGGGGCCTTAGTGCACGAGGATGAACGCGCCCCCCGGCGCAAGCGACCTCGGAGCGACCAACGCCATGAAGACCAAACCTTTCCTGCTCGCCACCGCCGGTTCCACCGTCGACGGGCGCGTGATCGACGAACAAGACATCGAGCAGATGGCGTCGAGCTACGATCCCAAAACCTACGGCGCGCGGCTCAACATCGAACATATTCGTGGCCTCGGCACCGAGGGCCCGTTCCGCGCCTACGGAGACGTGCTCGAACTGTCGACCGGCGAGGTCGACGTGCGGATGAACGACAAAACCGAAAAGCGTAAGGCACTGTTCGGCGTGTTCGACGTGACCGACGAGGCCAAGGCGCTCAACGAGAAGGGACAGAAACTCTACCCTTCCATCGAAATTCAGCCCAACTTCGCGGGTAACGATTTCTCCTACCTCATGGGTGTCGCGCTGACCGACAGCCCTGCCTCGATCGCGACTGAGCGCATGACGTTCAATCGCAGTTTGCCCGGCGCGCTCACGCTTTCCCGAGACGAAGCCGCCCTGCTCGAATTCGCGGACAGTACCGGCGCCAGCGGCGAAGCCACCGAAAGCCTGATCACCAAGTTCGGCGATATGCTGGACAAGGTCTTCGCCCGCGCCACCGGCAAGGAACAGACCCCACCTGAAGCGAAGCCGGAAGAGGTCGAGAAGACGGCCGATTTCGCCGCTCTGCGCCCGCTCTTCGAACAGATGGGCCAGACCTTCGCCACCTCACTCGACGGCCTGCGCACCGAGATGCGGGAGGAGATCGACGGGCTGCAGGTGAAGTTCAAGACGCTCGATGCGCAGATCGAGGGCACGCCGCCCGCCAACTATCGCGCACGCCCTGATGCCACGGGCACCAACGGCAGTCGCGAAAAGACCGACTGCTGATCCGGCTGATCCCGACAATCCCGTCCCGAGAACCCAAGCAAAGCCCCGCGACCACTTCGCTCAAGGAAACGACCCAATGAAGAACACCACCCGCCTGCTTTTCGCGGCCTATGTCTCGCAGGTTGCGCTGGTCAACGGCATCCCCGCGCCCGTCGATCCGTCGACCGGGATGAGCAAGTTCAACGTCTCGCCCAACGTCGAACAGAAGCTCGAAGACCGAATTCGCAATTCGTCCGAGTTCCTGAAGCTGATCAACGTGATCCCGGTCAGCGAGCAGGAAGGCGCGGTACTGGGCGTCGGCGTATCGAGCACGCTCGCGGGTCGAACCGACACCAGCAATGGCACACGACGCGATCCGGCTGCGGTCGGTAACGCGACGGAGAAGCACCGCTACCTCTGCAAGAAGACCAATTACGATTGGTCGCGTCGCTACGCGCAGATCGATGCCTGGGCACATCGCTCCGAATTCGAAACGATCCTGCGCGATGATATTCTGCAGCAGCAGGCGCTCGATCGCATCCTGATCGGCTTCAACGGCGAGGAAGCTGCGGACGACACCGATCGCGTCGCCAATCCGCTCCTGCAGGATGTCAACGAAGGCTGGCTGCACAAGATTCGCACCGACGCGCCTGCGCAGGTGATGGATGACGGTGCCCTCACCGTGCTGAGCGACGGCACCGATAATGCTGCGCTCGACGCGCTCTACATCAAAGCGGGCGTCGAACTCTATGATGAGAGCGAGGATAACGCGACCGACGCGGGGGCCGACTATTCGTCGCTCGATGCGCTGGTGCTCGATGCCAAGCGCGGCATCCACGAACGCCATCGCGGCGATACCGACCTGGTCGTCATCGTCGGCCACAACCTGCTCGACGACAAGTACTTCAACATCGCGCAGGCCACCGGCTCGACTGCAACCGAACAGGAGGCGACCGATCGCATCCTCGCTTCAACGAAGATGATCGGTGGGCTCCAGGCTTATCGTGTCAGCGGGTTCCCCGCCGACGCGATCCTGATCACCAAGCTCTCCAATCTGTCGATCTACTGGCAGGAAGGCAGCCGCCGGCGTCACCTGAAGGACGAACCCGAGTTCGATCGCATCGCCAACTATGAATCGGTCAACGAAGCCTTCGTCGTCGAAGAATACGAACTGGTGGTTCTGGTCGAGAACATCGTTATCGGCGCGGCTCCCGTACGGCCCGACCCTGCGTAATACCCGAGAGGCGATGAAAGCGGTTTCTGGCATCCGGGCCGGGTCCGCGTGAGCCGAGAGCATGGCTGGGGAGGCTTAGGCCAGCGCCCAGCGCCCGCCGCCGGATTGCGCGGGCTTAGACTTTCCCGGCCCTTCGGCGGTGACGCCCGGGCCACAAAGGAGTGCCCCAAGCATGACCAGCCCGTTTCTTCGCAACCGCCAGCGCAAGCTCGCCACACTCTCCGGCCAAGCCAGCGCACCGCGCAAGCCCATCGCGCCCGATGCAAAGACGGAGGCTGGTCAGGAATACGCCACCCTCAAGGTGCGGCTCGACGATCAGCTGCGCCAGTTGCAGGATACTGCGAGCCACGAAGCGCGCATCCCGATGAAGGCGCAGTTCGCCAAGGGTTATGCTGCATGGGTCCGCGGTGTGATCGAGGCCGATCAGCCGGTTCAGGACGAAATCCTGATGACCTGCTTTGTCTGGGCAATCGACTGCGGCTTCTATGAGGATGCTGTCGAAATGGGGGCATTCGCAATCCGGCACGATCTCGCGATGCCCGAACGCTATTCGCGCAGCGTAGCGTGCTTCCTGCGCGAAGACGTTGCTGAGATCGAGCTGCAGAAACCCGGCACGGTCTCGCTCGAACTTCTCGCACAAATCGATGAGCTGACTACCCAGGCAGACATGCCCGATCCGGCCCGGGCCAAGCTTCACAAGGCGTTGGGCCGCGCGTGGCGCACCAAGGCCGACGCCTTCGACGCGAGCGATGAAAACGCGCCTGCCGGTGGCGAAGCAGCTTTCGTGACCGTCGCGCTCGGCCAGCTCAAGCGCGCGTTCGAACTCGACAAGAATGCGGGTGTGAAGAAGGACATCGATCAGCTCGAACGCCGCCTCGCTAAGCTTCAGGCCGCCGGCAGTGATGGTGCTGGTGGGCAGCAATAGCGCGATGGCGATCCCTCCCGTCGAAATCACGAAGGAAGAAGCGCGGCGGGAAAACGCTTGGTTTGCGGCAGGCCTAGCGGCTTTCATCATTTCTCTGCTGGCAATCGGCACCGCCGTCTCAATTTACGAACGCCCCACGGCGCTGGGGGGCGATCGGCCCGATCGGCAAGGCGCTTGTCCTGCCCGCTCGTGTCCGGTCTCACCCCCCATTTGCCGGGAAACCTAGGAGCCGCCCGTGGCCGGATTGACCGCCCCTCCCGACAATGCGGAGCAGCAAGCGGGCGAGATGATCGCCGCCGATGGCTGGTTCCCGGCGATCAATACCGCCACCATCAGCGCCAAGGTGCGCATTGGCGATGGCGCGGTTACGCCCGCGCGGCTGCGCGAGGCGGCGATCGCGGGCATCCTCGCCGCGATCGACATGCTCAAGACTTGGAAGGCAGGCCATGTCGAAGCGGGCAAGACCGCGCTCGCCCAGGTCACCGCGGATGAGATCGCAAGCGAAAACCTTGCCGTGCTGCTATGGGGCCGAGCGGTGATATTCTACGCCGCAGCCGAGCTGGTGGATGGGCACGCCGATATCGCCGCCACCGACGATGCGCTCGACCGCGAAGACGAAAAGCGCACGACTGCCGATCTCTACCGGCGCAAGGCTTATGAAGCGGTCGCGGATCTGCTGGCAATCGGCGCGGCGGATGGCGTGACGACCGGCCGGAATCGGGTCGAGTTGCTGTGATCGCGACCGCGCAGGAAGGCGAAACGCTCGATGCGCTGCTCTGGCGTGTGCTGGGCCGCACCGCCGAGGTGACCGAACAGGCCTTCGCCGCCAATCCCGGCCTCGCGGATCTCGGTGCAACCTTGCCCGGCGGGACGGCGGTCGACCTCACGATCGCCGCACAGGCGGCGGAAGCTCCGCCACCTCGCGAAGTTGTCAGCCTCTGGGATTGAGGGCACCACTGCGATGCAGAAACCAGCCAGCCTTCGAAAAGCGTTGATGGCCGCACTGCCAGAATTTCGGGAGGAGCCCGCACGCCTGATCCTCTGGATCGAGGATGGTGCCGTGCGTGCCCGGCAGACTGAAAGCCACGGCTTCGCCTTCGAATATCCGCTGTCGATCCTTCTCAAGGAAACCGCCACCGACATCGCGATCGTCGTCCATGCGATCAATCGCTGGCTTCGCACCAACCAGCCCCACCTGCTCGCGGGCGGCGCGGGCGACTCATACAAGTTCGAAACAGACATTCTCGACAACGAGACCGCTGACATCCTTTTCACCATCGATCTGACCGAAGCGATTGCAGTCGCCGCGAACGAAGACGGCAGCTGGGCGGTAGATTATCAGGCCGAACCGAAACCGCTGTTCGAGGGCGACGATCCGCTTGGCGCGAATGGCAATGCCCCGCCGTTGTCGAGCGTAGAGATCATCGTCGCCGACAATGCCTGATTACGATTCGGATGCGCTTACCGGCCTCGACGAATGGCTTGGCGGGATCATGCTCTCGCTGTCGCCCGCGAAGCGTCGGCGCGCATCGCTCAAATTGGGTCAGGCGCTGCGGCGTGCGAACCTCGCGCGGATCAAGGCGAACGTCGAGCCCGACGGCGGGGCAATGGAGAAGCGCAAGGCGCGGCTCGATCGACGCGGGCGGGTGCGAAAGAAGGCAGGCGGCAAGATGTTCCGCAAGCTACGCTACGCCCGCCAATGGCAAATCGCTGCCCGGCCCGATAGCGTCGAACTTTCGCCAAGCGGTCGGTCGACTATCCCGGAAGTGCATCAGTTTGGAGAAAAGGGCTTCGTTGGTCGCACACCCGATGGGCGCAAGGTCTTCACCAAATATCCGCAGCGCCGCCTGCTCGGCTTCAGCCGTGAAGATGAACAGCTCGCGATCGACATCGCGGTTCAATTGCTCGACGATGCCTGATCAGCAGCGATGATTTTGCCAATATCGATCCCACCGCAGGGCGGCACCGCTACGGACCATCGCACAGCTGATGTCGCCGCTGATCGGCGACACGCACCATGCGGCAGTTCTTTCACCTTTTCCCCATCCCACCGAGCGACAGCGCATCGTCGGGCCGTTCACCAGACGATGGCCGTATGGCCCAAAGCCGCCCGGCGTACCCAGCAAGGCAGCCAGAGTGTCGCGCGCACCACTACCACCCACGCGCGGGCATGGTTGCCCCGGTCGGCACGTGTCGTCGATTTCGCGCGCGGCGATACCCGCCAGGCGGATACGCGGTCCCTCCGCACACCAGATCGGCCCGTCACCATCCCACACAGCCACGGGCGTGCAGTCGAAAGATTGACCGGCAGGGACTATGGGCGTGTTCGCCAGCAGGAGCGCGAAGATCATCGCGCGAGTATGACAGGTCCCATCACCTGACACCATTGCCACCGAACGCACGCGCCCTGCGGTAGGGGCGCCCCCTACCTTCGCCCGACCTTTCCTGCTCGCGCGAGCCACGGCACCGCCAACGTATGAGTGCCAGCGCAACTTCCGTCGACCTGTCGCGCCTGCCCCCGCCGGATGTGATCGAGGAACTCGATTTCGAAAGCATTCTAGCCGTCCGGCGCGCCGAGTTCCTGTCTCGGTTTCCGGCTTTCAGCGCCAATGTCGAAAGCGATCCCGTGATCAAGGCGCTTGAGGTCGGCGCCTATCGCGAATTGGTCTTGCGCGCGCGCATCAACGACGCGGCCAGAAGCGTGCTGGTCGCCTACGCCGCCGCCGCCGATCTCGACAACCTGGCCGCGCTGTTCGGAGTCTCACGACAGGAAATCAGTCCCGCCAATCCGCAAGAGGGCACCGCCGCCGTGCTCGAGAATGACGATGCGCTGCGCCGTCGCGTTCTGCTTGCCCCCGATGCCTTCAGCGTAGCCGGGCCCGCGACAGCCTACGTATTCCACGCGCTGTCCGCCGACGCCGATATTCTGGATGCCAGTGCGACCAGCCCCGCGCCGGGGGAAGTGACCGTTTCGATCCTATCGCGCTCCGGCGATGGCAGTGCGTCGCCCGCCCTCGTGGCGAAAGTGCAGGCGCTGCTCGATGGAGATGAGGTACGCCCGCTGACCGACAACGTTTCGGTTCAGTCTGTCGAGCTGGTCACGTTCGAAATCGAGGCTGGCCTAACCCTCTATCCCGGCCCCGATCAGTCGATCATCAGCGCAAATGCCAACGCTGCACTCGACGATCTGCTTTCTGCCAACCGCCGACTCGGTCGCGATATCACGCGCTCTGCGATCATCGCGGCCTTGCATGTCGCCGGGGTGCAAAACGTCGCCTTGATCGCCCCTGCGCAAGACGTCGTGATCGATCCAACGCAATGCGCCCAGATCGCGGCCCGGTCGGTCAACGTTACGGGCTTCGATACGTGAGCATCCTCCCACCCAACTCGACCCCGCTTGAGCGCGCGTTCGACCAGGTCGAAGAAGAGCGCCTCGGCTCTCTACCCTTGCCCGTGGGCGATGTCTGGAACCCGCAAACCTGCCCCGCACCGCTTCTGCCTTGGCTCGCCTGGGGCATCTCAATCGATATCTGGGACACCAACTGGACGGAACCGGAGAAGCGTGCCGCCATTGCCGACGCGATCGCCGCCCAGCGTCGCAAGGGCACCCGCGCGAGCCTGCGCACAGTGCTCGACCGCTTCGACCCGCTGATCGAGATCGTCGAATGGTTCGAGGACCGGGTCAATCTCGACCCGCACACGTTCCGCCTCGAACTGCCTCTCTCGATCGAGAGCGCCGTTGAATACGACGCCGCGCTGATCACCTCGCTGCTCGCCGATATCGCCAAGGTGAAGCCGCTCCGGTCGCACATGTATGCAGTTCACCGGATGCGCGCGCAGGCAGCCGCTGGCCTGCTCGGCGCGGGGCGCGATGCGGGTCACACCCGGCTCGATGCCACCGCCGATGTCGACGCTGCGCAGGACCCAATCTGGGCGAGCTACCTGCAATCCGAGGATGGCGAGCCAATCCGGCTTGAAGACGATAGCGGATTTCTGGAGGCGGCATGAGCAGCGGTTTCACCTTCACCATCACCACCGCAGGCCTCGACGCCTTGGTCGACGCGCAGAATGGCTCGACCGACGCAATCCAGATTGTCGAGGTCGGCGTCTCGCCGTCTCAAGTCGATGTTGCACCGACGCTGACCGCCCTGCCCGGCGAGACGAAGCGCATCGGCGCGTTGGCGGGCCAGTCGGCGTCAGAAACGATCATCCACATGACCGCGATCGATTCGAGCGCGGACGCCTACGACGTGCGATCGATGGCGCTCTACCTTTCCGATGGCACTCTGTTCGCCGCGTATTCGCGCGCGGAGGGCCCGGTCTTCCGCAAGGTCGATATCGCGAGCTTCCTGTTCTCGATCGACATCGCTTTCGGGGAGGCGGTTTCCGACGCGGTCGTCTTCGGTGACGCATCCTTCGCCTATCCGCCCGCGACCGAAAGCATCAAGGGCGTGGCCGAATTGGCCACCCAGCAGGAAGTGAACGACGCCGAGGACGACACCCGGATCGTGACCCCGCTCAAGCTCGGCGTGAGGATGGACGTCGAGACCGCAGCACGCGTGGGCGGGGATACAGCCCTGCAGGCGCAACTCACGGCATTGCTTGCCCGCACGATTACCGGATCGGGCCTGATTACCGGCGGCGGCGATCTGTCGGGCAACCGCGTGCTGCAGGTGCTTGCCGCCAGCGCTGCGGATATCATCGCGGGCACCGCTGGCGATCGCGCCATCACGCCTGCCGCGCTCGGGCCAATCGTCAAATCTCTCGGCTTCAACGGCTACATCTCGATCCCTACCGCAGATCCTGCGCGCCTCGTGCTGGTTCAGTGGGGCCGCTTCACTGCTGCAGGCGACAGCGACACCACGGTCACGTTCCCGATGGCGTTCACCCAGGCCGCCTTCGCGGTGCTGATCGATGGGACGAACGAGACCAACACGGATGGCCGCGAGAACGCGCCGCGGGTCCGCACGAGCAGCATCACTGCCTCGAACTTTCGAGCCTTCACCACTCTCGACAGCGGGAGCCCATGCACATTCATCGCCATCGGGGAGATCGACAACTCATGATCCTCTATAGCCCCAGCACCGGCGGCTTCTACGATGATGCCGTCCATTCGCCCGGTCGCATCCCCGGCGACGTGGTGACGGTAACGTCTGCCCGCCGCGAAGAGCTGATCGAGGCGCAGGCGAGCGAGGCTCCGGTCGCGATCATCCCCAGCGAAACCGGCACTCCTGTCATGTCGCGCAGCCGCACCTTGAGCGACGCAGAGAAGCGCACCGTAAAGCTGGCTGGCCTGCGCGCCGAGCGTAGCCGGCGAATCGCGCTGATCGCGGACACCCAGCAACAGCTGCTCGATCTCAGGATCGGCGGCACTGAGGCGGATGCACGCAACGCCGAGATCGATGCCCTGGTCGCGAGCGCGGCGTCGATCGCCGCGCAGATCGACGCCGCCAGCGGTCAAACGCTGACCGACTTCGAAGTTTCGGACGATGCCCTGTGGGAGCCCGCGCCATGAGCAAAACCAGCCAGCTCCCCCAACTCGACCCAGCGCAGATCGACGGGAGCGAAATCGCCCCCGTGGTAAAGAACGGCGGGCTTTATCGCGTGCCGATCTCCGCGATCCCAGCCCCGCAGGCAGTTAGGGACCTGGGAAATTTGCTTGCGGCGGCTCGGCCCATCCGGATCATTTACAATTCCCGCGCGCTTGCCGAGGCTGCTCTCGACGCAGGCGAAATCACCGACGACACCGAAGTCTTCATTCGCGTTGACGAGCAATATGATGACAAGTTCACCCGCAATTTTGTGCGAGCTGGCGGGTGGGATATGGCCTACATCGAAACGCTGCCTTTCACGCCGCAGGAGATATTCGCCAACCGCAAGGGTGCCTTCTACCTCCCGGCCAAGAAGCGTGGACTATATCAGGACCGCGCTTTCGCCTCTCCGGTGACGGGATCGGGCCAGAGCGTTGCCGCGATGGTGGACCGTTCGAAAGAGGATCATCCCGATCCGACGATCGCGCGGCGCAACCTTTTTGCCCGCACCGACAACATGGCATCGGGCGTGTGGACCTACAGCCGGCTGACCGTAAAGCAGCGGTTCGATTATCCGACCCTTGGCGAAATACGGCTCGCGCGGATTGAGGAAACCGCCACAAATGGGACGCATGCCTTTTCGAAGGCAGTCAACTTGGCAGCGGGTCTGGCGACCTACAGTCAGGTATTCAGCCAAGATGAGGTGAGCGCCGTCCGCATGTACCTCGATAACGGCTACGTGGACTTCGATCTCGATTCAGAAACGGTCGGCGCGTTGAACGCAGGTCTAGCCGACGCGGACATGATCGACCTGGGTGATGGCTTCTATCTCTGCTGGGTGCAGAAGATCGTTACTGCGGGCAGCAAGATTGCCGCTGTCTACCTGACACGTGGTGGATCGACCAGCTACGCAGGCACGCTGGGCGAAGGCCTCTACATGGGCGCGCCGCAGATAGAGGCAGGAGGCCTGACCGAGTATCAGCCCATCCAAGAAGACTCGCTTGGCTGGATGGGCGAAAACATCATGGTCGCGCCCACGGACCCCGACCGCCCGACCTACATCGAGGAAGACGGGATCGGTCGCCTGCGCTTCAACGGTATCGATCAGTTCATGCGCTGCGGCGCGTTCGACCTGTTGAATGCTAGCAAGAAAGTGACCGTCATTGCACTTGCGCGGGCGGTCGGTTCGAGCACTGCGGTCTGGCTGCATCACGGGTCTGGCGACATCACGAACGCGCGCGAATTCTTCTTCAACTACAGCGTCGCAGGCGACACGGCAGCAGGGTTCGGCTCGGGCGGGCGGTATCAGCTCGGCAAGCCGGTTCACACCAATGCGGTGCCGAAGGACAGGCTGCTGGCTTACTTGTTCGATGCGGCGGAGCCCGATCAGAAGGTGCAGGCAGATATCGACGGCAGGCGTTGCCCGGTCGATTACACTCTGCGCAGCTTCCCGCTCAGCGGCGAAGAATCCCACGCGATGGGCGACCTTACTCTGGGCGGTCGCAGAGCTGCGAATGACAGCCTGACGCTGCGCGCCGAGTTCGACCTGTTCGGGCTTTTCATCGTCGCGGCCGAGTTGAGCGAGGCTGAGATATTCGCATCCAAGCAGCGCCTGATCGAGGATACCGGCATCTCGCCCGACTTCCCGTCCTATATCGCGACGAAACACGATAACCTGTGGGACAGCAAGATCGGGGTTTACGATCATCCGCGCTGGCGGGTTTCGCCCATGTCGCGCCTCGTGTTCAATACCGAGGCGACCGAGCTGACGGTCCACCTCTGGAACGATATGAACAAGGCGGCCTTCCGCCATGTCGAAGTGAACGTGAACGGGCAGTTCTTCGCTCAGATTTCGCCCGGCGCGATGGGTTACAGCACGCACACTGTCACCGGCCTGCCGTTCGGGGCGAAGCGGATAGAGGTCATCAATGGGGCCCAAGCGCAGACGCTGGGCACCTTCGTGCTGGGCGTCGGGGCGGAACAGTCGCTTACCTATGTCGCTGAAAGCTTCGCCGAGCGGACGCATATGTTCGTAGACAGCATCGGCGTCGGCGATGCAGCGGGCAACCCGATCCGCGAGGGGGGGGTCATGCTCGCACGCGCCGCCGCTCCGGCAGGCACGAGCCTCTTGGTCGACGGCTACGGGGTCAATTCTTGGTTCGACCAGGTAGGAGATGCCGCGAAACGTGCAGCGAGCGTCGCCCGCATTGTCGCGAGCCGATCCGGTAGGTTCTACAGCCAGATTTCGGTCAACGATTTCGCCTTCCGCGCGGAATACTGGAACAATGACCCGGCCAATATGGCGGCTGCGATCAGTCTCTTCCTCGACGATCTGCACGCCGCAGTGCCTGACCTCAAAGCCTTCCTGCAAACCTTTCTTCCGTGGAACTCCAGTACGAGTGAGCAACCCGCGTGGCGGGCGGCGATTGCAGGTCAGGCGACCGGGCGCGATTACGTGACGATCGTCGATGGCACCAATATGGGTGTCACTACCGCTGATCTGGTCGACGGCCCCCATCCAGGCACAGAGGGCCACTTCAAGTGGGCCACGAGCGAGAATGGTCTCATCGCGACGCTGGGGTGGGTGTGATGGATTTCGTCATCGCCATCACCAACGGGTTCCGCGCATGGGGAGCCGCATCGCTGCTGCTTGCCCTGCCCGTGCTGGTGCCGGCCATCGTCTCCGCGCTGCGCGGGGCGTGGATGGCGGGCTGCAATGAGGTGCGGCTGTCTGTGCAGACGCACCGGATGCGCGTGCTGCGGGTGTTCCTGATCGCGTTGTGGCGTGAAGGTCAGGCGCAGCCGTTGCCGGTCAACCTGTGGGCGATTGTGCCGATGATGCTGTTCCTCGGCATCGCAGGCAGTTCGATCTTCATCGCCGACCTCTTCGGCCAGGGTTTCTACGATCCCCGGCTGACCGCGATCATGTTCGCGGCCTGGCTGCTGATCGCCTGCGGGGGCTGGCTGTTCACGATCAGCAGCGTCCGTGATCCGATATCGATGTCGATCTGTTCGTTCCTCCTGCTGCTCACATTCACCGTCCTTTCTCTGGGCGAGAAAGGTTTCCTGTGAAGGGTACGACCGCCATCGCGGCCACGGTAACCGCCGCCTCCGTCCCCTCGGCAGCGGTAGAGGTCAACGTCGTCTGGACCATCGTTGTGCCCATCGTGGCGGCGTGGTTCGCGTTCGTCGGGATCGGTGTGCTTTCCGAAAAGAGCCCGCGCGATATCGCCCGGCAGGTGGCCGGGGGTGCCTGCCTCGGCGGTGTGGTCGGGATCGCGGCATGGGCGGCGATCGAGGCGATGCAGGCCGAGGGCATCTTCGCTGCACTGGTGACGCTGACGCTCGCCGTCTCGCCGGTGCTGGTTTTCAAGACGCTGAGCAATGCGGGCCCCGACCTGATCGGCGCGGCATTCGGCGTGCTCGGGTTCGAGCGCAAGAAAAAGGATGACGACTGATGGATACCAATGCACGCAAGCCGGTGTTCGACGCGGTAGACGCGCTGCTGCCCGGCGTCTGGAATATCGACGGCACGATCGAGCTGATGAACCGCATCTGCGATCTGCATGCCGGTGCCGCCACCCCTCGCCCATCAAAGGCCAAGGGGCGCCAGATCAACCGCGCCGGCGAACTGCTGATCCAGTCGTTCGAGGGGTGCGAACTGGAAGCCTATCTCGACATCGCGGGCGTCCCCACGATCGGTTGGGGCCACACGGGGCCCGAGGTCCATCTGGGGATGGTCATCACGCAGGAGGCGGCCGACCGGCTGTTCGACGAGGACACCGACCGGTTTGAGGCAGCCGTCGATGAGATGGCACCGGGCTGCACCGACAACCAGTTCGCCGCGCTGGTGTCGTTCGCCTACAACTTGGGCGAAGGCGCGCTCAAATCGTCCACGCTTCTCCGCCTGCACAGAAGCGGTGACTTCGACGCCGCCGCCGATCAGTTCCAGCGCTGGAACAAGGCGCGCGTCAACGGCAAGCTGGTGGTGGTGAAGGGTCTCACCCGCCGCCGCGCCGCCGAGGCCGCGCTGTATCGGAGCGTGTCGTGACTCGCCCGCTGATCTCCAACCATGGCAGCGAGATCATCCTGCTGGGCCTCATTGCGCTCGGTGTGGTCGTGCTGTGCGGTTTCGCCATCTGGCGCGACAATGCCGCCGAGGCGAGCGCGTGGACCGCCGTTCTCATGGCGATCATCAATGCGGTCAAGGAGCGGTGGACCCAGCGCAGCGTCGACATGGCCACCACACGCCTGCACGCCAGCAAGCCCGACCCAGAAGCATCGGCGATGGGCAATCTCGACAAGGAGGAATCGTCATGACGTGGTTCACGGCAAAGAGCCTGTTCGGGCTCGCCAGAGGCGCATGGCTGGCAATCGCGATCATCGGCACGCTGCTGATCGTCTGGGCCATCGCCGACAGCTTCAAAGATACCATCGACGATGCCCGCGCGACGGGGCGCGAGGTCGGCGCGCAAGGCGCGGTCATCGCAGGGCAGAACCAGACACTCGAACAATTGAAGGATGCGAACGATGCGGAACAGGATCTACGTGCCGGCGGTGATCGCAGTGCTGAGCGCTACGCTGGGTGCCTGCTCGACAACCGGCGAAAGGCTGCCTGCGAGCGATACAAGCCCGTCGCGGGTGACGAGTAGCTGGTGCCAGGGCGACGGCCCGATCGGCTACGCCTCCGCGGACGAGGCGGGACAAGACGACCCCGGCAACCGCTTCGACAGCGATGAGACCGTTGCCGAAATTCAGGCGCACAACGCCCGATATCGCGCGGCCTGCCGCGAGCCGGATCAGCGATGAACACTCCACCGCCCGAGGATATTCCGGCCGATATTGCCGCGTTGATCCGCCTGGGCACGATCACTGAAGTCGATTTGTCGGCGGCGACCTGCAAGGTCCGCTACGGCGATCCGGACGACGCCGAGCCCGGCGAGAGTCCAGCGATCCGCTGGCTGACTTTCCGCGCGGGCCAGACCCGCATCTGGTCTCCCCCCTCGATCGGCGAGCAGGTTCTGTTGCTCGCTCCTGACGGCCAGCTCGGTAACGCGGTCGCGATCGCAGGCGTTGTGCAGGATGCCTTTCCCCCTGCAGGTTCGACCCGCGCCGAGCTGATCGCTTTTGAAGATGGCGCAACCATCTCTTACGATCCCGAAGCGCACGCGCTGAAAGCCAGCCTGCCCGGTGGCGCAACTGCCGAGATCGATGCCCCCGGCGGAATCACGCTGCGTGGCCCGGTGACCATCGTGGGCGACGTCGCGATCCAAGGAAAGGTCGACGCAACGCAGGATGTGCGCGCAAGCGGCATCAGCCTAAAGAGCCACCTTCATGGAGGCGTGGCCTCCGGATCGCAAAAGACCCTGCTGCCGGAATAAAGCGCGTCCTGCAGAGGTAGGGGGCGCCCTTACCGCGTCCCGCGCTAGATATTCGCGCGTGAACCGCGCTTCGTGCGCCCATGTTGGGCATGGACAAGATCACTGGCACGGCCATCTCTGGCGACGCGCATCTTGCGCAGTCGATCGATGATATCCTGTCGACCCCACTCGGCAGCCGCCCGATGCGGCGGGATTACGGCTCGCTTCTCTTCGAACTGATCGACCGCCCCATCAACGGGGCGATCCGTATGCTGATGCATGCGGCCACCGCGATCGCTCTCGCCCGGTGGGAGCCGCGCCTGCAGCTGACCCGCGTCACCTTGCAGGGTGAACCGGCAGGCGGACGGCTGACCATCCGTATCGAAGGTCGGCGCACCGATCTGCCGACCGCCAACCAGCTGCAGACGCTGACCATCCCGATCGACTTGAACCAGGGCCGCACGCGCGGCGCAATTTCCTGAAGGAACCCGACATGGCATTTCACCACGGCCTGACCCTTACAGAATCGGCCTCCGGGCCCCGCGCACTTTCGGCGCTTTCGAGCGCGGTGATCGGAATTGTCGCCACCGCCACCAGCAGCGGTGATGCCGAAGCGCAGGCTGCGCTCGACGCCGCCTTTCCCCTCGACGAGCCTGTGCTGATTGCGGGTCAGCCAGACATTGCAGCAGGCAAGGCAGGCGATGGCGGCACGCTCGCCAACGTGCTGACTGCAATCGGCGACCAGGCTAGCCCGATCATCGTCGTTGTGCGGATCGAGGAAGGCGTCGACCAGGACGAAACCGACGCCAATGTGGTCGGTGCCACGGACGGCAACCTCTATACCGGCCTGCAGGCGCTGCTCGCCGCACAGACCAAGCTTGGCGTGAAGCCGACCATTCTCGGCGCGCCGGGGCTCGACAGTCAGCCCGTGGTCGAAGAACTAGTGACGATCGCGAAGAAGCTGCGTGGCTTCGTCTACGCCGGGGCGAAGGGCGAAGATGGCTTTACCCCCGCAGCCGACGAAGCCGAGGCGATCACCTATCGCGGAAACTTCGCCCATCGCGAACTGATGGTCATCTGGCCCGAAACGACCGTGGCGGCGGGCGACATCGTCGCCCGCGCGCTGGGCCTGCGGGCCGCGATCGACGAGGCGACCGGGTGGCACAAGACGATTTCGAACGTCACGCTGGCTGGGGTCACCGGGCTCGAAAGCGACGTGCATTTCGACCTGACCGACCCTTCGACCGCCGCGGGTCTGCTCAACGCCAACGAAGTGACTACGGTCATCCGCCAGAACGGATTCCGCCTGTGGGGCAATCGCACCTGCGCGGACGGTGAGCAGCCGAATTTCGTCTTCGAAAGCGCGGTACGCACCAGCCATGCATTGCAGGAGATCATCGAACAGGTGGTCGCGCCCTTCCTCGATCAGCCGATGAACGCGGGCCTGATCAAAGACCTGCTCGAAACCGGCAACGCGCGCTTTCGCCAACTGGCGACCGAAGGCCGCATCATGGGCGCGCAGATGTTCTTCGATGTCGACCAGAACAGTTCGCAGGAGCTGGCGCAGGGTCGGCCCAAATTCCGCATCCAGTTCACCCCGGTCGCCCCGCTCGAAAACCCGACCGTCGATCTGGTGATCACCGATTTCTACTACTCGGATTTCGCCGAGCGGCTGACCTGATCGCCGCCGATCCCGCCGCCTGATCCCGCTATTCGCCGACAAGGAACCTTCCGATGGGCATCCCCAAGAAACTGAAGAACATGAACATTCACGTCGATGGTCAGGGCTATCTTGGCCGCGCCTCGGAATTCGAGGAACCGGCGCTAGCCCTGGCGACCGAGGATTATCGCGGCGGCGGCATGCTCGGCACGGTCAAGATCGATCTCGGCCTCGAGGCACAGGAAGCGATTATCAAAACTGGCGGGCACGAAGCCGCCCTGTTCCGCAAGTTCGGCACCACGAACGTGGCGGGCGTGCGCTATCGGCTGACCGGCGCCTACCAGGCCGACGACGGCAGCCCCGCCGAAGCGGTCGAGATCTACCTCGGCGGACGCTTCACCGAAATCACCCCCGGCACGTCCAAGCCCGGCGACGATACCGAGCACGAATTCAAGGTCGCGGTCGCGTACTATCGGCGCGAGGTCAACGGACGGACCGAGATCGAGATCGACATGATCGCGGGTCGCTTCGTGGTCGATGGCATCGATCGCTACGCTGAGATCATGGCCATTATCGCCAACTGACTTTCCGTCTTCGGCGGGCGGGTCAGTTTGGGGCATCCGTTCGCTGGAACCGGGCTGGTCGGTTCCCCCTCTCGATCGGCCAGCCCACCCCGCCCCAAAGTTGACGAGGATTGCCCCAGATGACCGATTCCGAAAATTCGACTGCTCCCGCACGGACCAACGAGCGCAAGCCAGTTTTCGAAACCGTCCCGCTGATCGAGCCTATCGTGCGTGGCGAAAAGACCATCCCGTCGATCACCTTGCGCAAACCTAGAGGGGGCGAACTGCGCGGCCTCACGCTTTCCGACATCATCGGGCTCGACATCGGCACGATCCTCAAGCTGGTGCCGCGCATCAGCGACCCCGTGCTGACCGACGAGGAATGCCAGAATCTCGATCCCGGCGACCTGACCGAAATCGGAGGAACGATCCGGGGTTTTTTTATGACGGCGGCGGAACGTCAGCTGCTCGACGCGATGATCGCGGAGCAACAGCCGCAGACCTGATGGCCGACATCGCTGGCGTTTTCCACTGGCCGCTTTCCGAATTGGAGGCCCTGCCGATCGACCAGCTGATCGAGTGGCGAGATCGCGCAGTGACGTGGCGCAATCAATACCTGGTGCCGAAGCAATGATCAGAGCCACCCCTCCCCGACCAGCGAGGCGATAGGACGCGATGTCGAAAAAACTTTCCTTGCTGGTCAACTTCGTCGGCGTCGACAAGCTGTCGGGCAGTCTTCGCTCGATCCGGTCGCTGGGTCGGAAAGGAACCCGCTCGCTCGGCGAGTTGCGCGGCGAGGGCCGCAAACTTGAAGCGCAGCTGCGGCAGGTCCGCCGAGAAATCGACGGCGCTTCGGGCAACGTCACCGAACTGATCAACCGCGAACGATCGCTTGAAAGGGCGATCGAGAGCACCAACCGCGAACTGGCACAACGCAAGCGCCTCAACGCGATCGAGGCGAACCGCCGTGCGATGTCTGCACGCGGAGATGCAATGATGGGTAAGGGGCGCGAGAACATGGCGCAGGGGGCGGCTCTCGCCGCGCCCATCATCCTCGCCACGAAGACTGCGGCCGAATTTTCCAGCGGCATGGTCGACATCCAGCAGAAGGCTGAACTGACCGACCAGGAGGCCGACCGGCTGCAGCGCAACATCCTGCTGATGGCCAAGAACGCGCGTCAGCTGCCCGAGGACATGCGCGCCGGGCTCGACACGCTGCTCGCCAAGGGCATGGGTCTCGACGCGGCGCAGAGGGCCATCGGCCCGGCGGGACGCATCGCGACCGCCTACAAGGTCGAAATCCCCGACGCTGCGAGCGCGGCCTATGCCTCGATCAGCAACCTGAAGGTGCCAGCCAGCCAGACCGCGCGAATCTTCGACATGATGGCAGCCGCTGGCAATGAGGGCGCATTCGAAGTCCGCAACATGGCCCGTCACTTCCCTGCCCTGACCGCGCAGATGCAGGCGCTGGGCGAGAAAGGCGCGCCCGCGGTTGCGGATCTCTCCGCCGCGCTTCAGGTGGCGATGAAGACCGCCGGCAGCGAGGACGAGGCGGGCAACAACATCAAGAACCTTCTCGCGAAGATCAACGCACCCGGCACGATCCGCGCGTTCGAGAAGAATTTCGGCGTCAACCTGCCCGCCGCGATGAAGAAGCTGACCGACGCAGGCTATTCCTCGATGGAAGCGATTGCGCTCGTGACCGAACAGGCCACCGGTGGAGACATGAAGAAGCTCGGCTTCGCCTTCGAAGACATGCAGGCGCGGCAGGGGATCATGGCACTGATCCAGAATATCGACGAATACCGTGCAATCCGGAAGGCCGCGATGAATTCCGGTGGGACGGTCGATCGAGCTTTCGGTCAGCGCGCAGCTCGCGACGCCACTGTCGAATGGCGAGCATTGCTAGCCACCACCAGCACGATCGCGATCACGCTGGGTTCCGCCTTCTTGCCCGCTGCCACCGATTCCATGAAGTTGGTGGCTGGATTGGCGAGCGGCGTGGCTGACTGGGCGGAAGCTAACCCAGCAGCCGCATCCACCCTGATGAAAATGGTTGCCGGCCTCGCCTTGCTGAAGATCGGTCTGGGAGTCGGCATGTATTTGCTCGGCGGTTTCATGAAGCCGCTATCGAGCCTGATCGCGCTATCCTCTCGTCTCGGGCTGGCGTCCAAAGCTTTCATGATCTTGCGCACGGCCGCCCTCTTCCTCGGGCGGGGTATTATGCAGGCGGGCCTGATGATGCTCGCCAACCCCATCGTGCTCGCGATCACGCTGATAGTCGTCGCGATCGCGGGTGCCGCCTATCTGATCTACAAGCACTGGGATACGATCAAGGCAGCCTTCTTCAACGCATGGGGCGCGATCAAGAATTTCTTCGGCCAGGCACCTGACTGGCTTAAGGGCATCGGGCGCGCGATGATGACCGGCCTGCTGATGGCGATCAATCCGATGGCCCTTGCCGCGAAGCTGATCTCCGTCGCCAAAAACGGCGTCACCGCTTTCAAGAACTACCTCGGCATCAAATCGCCTTCGCGCGTGTTCATGGCGATGGGCGAACATACCGGCGAAGGGCTCGCTATCGGGATCGATCGCAAGCGCGGGCGCGTCGCCGGGGCGGCAGGCCGAATGGCCGCAGGCGTCACCGCAGCGGGCGCAATGGCGATCGCACCGACTGCGCTTGCCGCCCAGCCCTCTTCTGGCGGTCAGGCAGGTGGACCAGCGCCGGTGACGATCCATATCCACCAGCAGCCCGGTGAGGACGCAGGCGACCTTGCCCGGCGCGTAGCCGACATCATCGATCGCAGACAACGTGTCGCGGCGCGCGGCACCTATCAGGACGAATACTGATGGCGAGCCGCCCCAACCCCTCCCCGCGCGAATTGATGACTCTCGGCATGTTCATCTTCGGCATGGACAGTGCCGCCTACCAGAGCCTCCAACGCAGCCGCGAATGGCGGCACGCGACCAGCGAGCGCCACGGTGCTCGCGACGCGGCGCAATACATCGGCCCCGGTCCCGAAAGCATCGATCTTTCCGGCTTGATCGTGCCCGAGCTGGGCGGAAGATACTCTGCGCTCGAAACGCTCGCCGCTATGGCCGATACCGGCGACACCTTCCCCTTCATCGACGGGCAGGGTCGCATCTTCGGCAATTACCGCATCGTGCGTGTCGACGAAGAGCACCTCTCGGTTCTTGCTGGTGGCGCGCCGCGCCACAAGGGTTTCCGGATCACGCTCGAACGCGGCGATGATCGTGCGGCGCAAGGCACCGCGCCATGACCGCGCGCAAGGCAGCAATCGCTCTCGCGCTTGAGGATGGCACCGATCTCGCCGACAAGATCAATCCCCGCCTGGTCGGCCTCACGCTGACCGAAAAGCGCGAGGCAAAGGCCGACGAAATAGAGGTCCGTCTTCAGAACGCCGATGGTCGCCTACGCATTCCCGAGCCAGGTGTCGTCCTGACGCTGGCGATGGGATGGGAAACGGGTGACGACGTGCCAGTCGGCCTGGTCGCCAAGGGCCGCTTCACCGTTGACGAGGTGGGGCAGGAAGGCCCGCCCGATGTGGTCACCTTCAAGGGCCGCTCCGCGGACTTGACAGGCGATCTGCGCAAACGGCGGACCCAGAGCTGGCGCGCGACTACGCTCGGCACCATACTGCGGACGATCGCCGCGCGGCACGGGCGCGATGCCCGGATCGAGAGCGGGTTTGCGGCACAGGCGATCGAGGTGATCGAGCAGGAAGGCAAAAGCGACATGGCCTTCGTCGCCGATCTTGGTCGCCGATACGATGCCATCGCCACTTGGAAGGATGGCAAGCTGATTTTCACGCCGATCGGGGGGGCGTCCACCGCCAGCGGTACTGCGCTGGCGTCCTGCGTCCTGACCAAACGCGACGGGTGGAACTGGAGCTTCAATCGCGCCGATCGAGAGAACTACGATGGTGCCGAGGCGCAATGGCACGATGGCGATGCCGGGCGACGGCGCACTGCAAAAGTCGGCGGCGACAACCGCCGAAAATTGAAGCGCGTCTACGCCAGCGAGTCAGAGGCGCAGCAGGCGGCGGCGGCGGCGGCAAGTCGCGCGGCCCGCGCTCCCTTTCGCTTCACATACAATCTGGCGATCGCAGATCCTGCTCTCCAGCCCGACATGCGGGTCACGCTCGATGGCTGGAGCGAGATGATCGACGGGGTCGACTGGCTGATCGAAAGCGTGCGCACGGACTTCTCCGGCAATGGGTTGCGGCAGGAGATCGAATTGGAAAGCGCATGAGCGCGCAGGCTTCTTTTGCTTAGCAACCGATCAGGTTGCCGCGCCCCACGAATTTCGAGGGCATAATGCCGACGAGGACCGAAGTCGAGCGCGTGGTAGCCGATGGCGAACTAAAACCCACCGAGGCTGATAGCGCACTAGGTGAGTTGGTTCGTCGCTAACCAACTCACAACAAACAGATATTATAAGGCGCCACCTTCAACACGTTCAGCGACACCTTGATTATGAGATGGGCTTCATCTGCTTTGTCTGTTTTCGGAAAAAGAAGTCGATCAGTATCGACGTTCAATCGTGACACCAAATGATCCTCCTGCATCAAACAGAAAATCAAACCTTCAGTGTCGGGCGGAGCCACCTCCTGCTCCTGCTTGCTAGGCATTCGTAGTGCGTCAAGAAGGAGTTTTATGCGGCCGTCTATATCTCCGCCTTGACTTATGAGGGCTCCGGGATCTTGCTGCCGCAGGAAGACAATATCCAACTCACATGAGAGATGAAGAGATTCGCGCACTAGGGGTAAATAGGAGCGCGCCCCCACCTCAATAGGCGGGATACAATCTTCATAGGTAGGACCTTTTTGCGCGAGTTGCCGTGGCGGGAGCGAGCTAGCTATGATTACATTCGGCCCCGAAAGCTTCTTTGCCCCCTCCTCTAGTAGCACCTTCAAGGCATTATGAGTTCGCCAAAGTACCTCTAGTTGTGGATGTAACGCCTCGCGAATGCGAGCAACATCTTGAGGCTTTGGCTTGTTACCGCTTGCCCTCAGAGGGCCACTATAAACGAGGTGAAACTCCATAACGTTCCTTACGGCTGGCGGATATGAAACCGCAGAATCACCATGGATTTCAACGGGGTCGATGGTCATCTACCACCTGCCGACCCGCCTGGGTATGCCTCGTATTATCACGCATTAGTTTGGCCAGCTCCATAAGTCGCTTTTGCGTGGCTTCTGCTTGCCATCGCATTCATGCCTACGTGCGGATGCTCCAAATTTGTCTTTGACTCTACTCAGGATTCGGGGTTGCTTGGCCTATTATGCCCTCGAAAGAAAAAGAATACGGGTACATAGCTTACATCGATGAAGCTGGTGACCCCGGTCTTAAAACTGTGCGCCCCATCGACCCGAACGGGGCGAGCGAGTGGCTCGTCTTGAGCGCCGTCGTGATGAAAGCAGAGCGAGAGCCATTCGTGATCGATTGGGTTCGCGGACTAGTCGACGATCTCGGCATTAGCCAGCGAAGAGACCTACACTATCGAACGCTCTCTCCGACCAGGAAGCAAGTGGCAGGCGAGAAAATTTCCTCGCTGCCTGTTCGCGGATTCGCAGTCTGCTCTAATAAAAAGAATATGCGCGGCTATCGGAACCTAAAAGCTGAGAAAATCTCATCGCAACAGTGGTTCTACAACTTCTGCGTTCGACTTCTCTTAGAACGTGTGACCGCATTTTGCGACAGGCGAACTATCAAAGACTACGGAGAGCGCCGCAAGATAAAAATTGAATTTTCTGAGCGTGGGGGGCACCGATATAGTCAAACGTCTGCCTATCATTACTACCTGAGACAACAGCAGAAAGCGGGGTCACTCTACCTGACGAAGCGCGCGCCTGTAGTCGATCTGCTCGATTGGAAAATGATGGAAGCGCATCCGCATGGCGAGCGTGCGGGTCTACAATTGGCGGATTTTGTGGCAAGCTCATTCTACCAGGCGATCGACACCGGCGGATCGAGCAAATGGAATATCAACCCGGCCATGGCGCTTGCACCTATCATGGCGCGCGAGGGGAAGAGCGCAAAGGATTTCGGAGTTGCTCTTTTCCCATCCCGCTGGTGGGAAGCAAAGCTATCGAAAGACCAGCAGCAGATATTCAAGCACTACGGCTACGAATTTGTAAGGTGGTAGGCCCCCGGCGCCCGAACCTTACGCGCTTTTAGGATGCCATCCGAAGGGCAACCGTCGCGCAAGAGGCGATTCGTTCTTGATCTCGAATCGCAGGGCTTATCCAGCGTTGCCTACCGAGGGGAATAAAAGCACTTTTGCATCCAGAAAGTCAAGATTCTTTAAGCGAATCCATTAGCTTAGGCATAAGCTGTTGAAATCGATTCGGAAAATATTGACTGAAACGAATCGATCGCAGCCATGAACTGGCGATCCGAACAGTAAGCGAATGCTGCAACCGACCTTATAGGGACCAAGACTGGTTGGCTGCTCCCGCCCGAATATTCGCTCGCAGGCCAACTATATGCACCATGGAACGAGATGGAGAGCGCCTAAAGCGCGTCCAGCGTACACATCGCGAGAGTGACCAACATCAAGATCACGAGCGCGAAGAATTCTATCTGGATGCTGCTCGGTCGGCGCACGGGACTCTCCCCTTCGCTCAATCAAAAAGGGGCCGCACAATCATGCGCGGCCCCACATCATCACAAAAACCCCCGCTACTCGCCGTCTTCGAGACCTGCCAGTCTGGGACCGATCGTCTTTGCCACATCGACGCGAACCGAGTCGTTGTGCTGCTGCACCGTCATGGTGACGTTGCCGTCCTCGTCGAGTAACACCGCTTCGTCGTCCGTCCCCTCAAGAGCAAGCCGCACGATCAGCGGACGCGGATACAGTCGATTGCTCGCACCATTGGTGCCATCGACCACAGCCCCGATCCCGCCCCCGGCGAGGATATTGCCGAAGGTCGAACCGCCCAGCTTCGATTGGATCAGCACATAGGTGGGCTTGTAGCCCTCGGCGTAGAGATCGACCCGCTGGTCGTATTTGCGCTTCATTTCCAGCTGGCACGGCGTCGTGCATTCCTGACCGCTGGTGAACTTTGCCGTTGCCCCCTCGGGGCGTGTCTCGGTCTTGTAGTCGACATTGGTGCCGTTGAGCACAGTGGCGCATCCGCTGGTCGCGAACGCACAAGCGGTGGCAAGCGCCACCATCATCACCTTTTTCATTTATCCCCCCGTTGGAATGTGGCGCGTAGTGCGCCGTCACTTTTCTAACAGGGCCTTCAAATATGACAAGAAAAAGTGGTTACAGGATTTGCCCGAGATAGTCGGCAAGCTTCTTTACATCGAAACCTTTTGTGAATTGCATCTCGGCGCAATTCCAACCCGAACCGTAAATCTTCAACTCGGCATCTAGATCAAACGTCCCGCTGTTCTCAATGATGAAGCCGGTAATGGCCTTCAAAGGGAGCGATGCGAATTCGATTTTCTTACCTGTGATTCCTTGGCGGTTGACCACAATGATGCGCTTCGTTGTGAAGGCCGCGCCATCTCTCAGACCCTTCGTTGCGAAAAGAACCTCCTCGCCTGCGACCAGTAAGGGGCGCACCAATTCGACGGTCTTCTCGCCTCCATTCTCGTCGCCCAGAAACAGGTCTTTAAACAGAACATCGTTCATGTGATCAAACTTTCCTCACGATCGCGACCACCCGACCGATCACGAACAACTCGTCGTCGACTGCGCGATCTTCGGGCACCGATGGATTATCGGACAGAATAGCTATGCTGCCATCCGGTCGAGGACGCAGCCGCTTGACCATTCCAACTCCGCCAAAGCTGAACGCCCAGATCTGATCGGCCACTCGCACTGTGTCGAAACTCCGATCGATCAGCATCTGATCGTTGGAACCGATCGTGGGTTCCATGCTGTCTCCGATACCCTCTACCAGTGCGAGATACTCTGCCTTTGCCTTGGTGTACCGGCGAATGAACGACAGCGGGAACGGCTCAAGCGTAGTCTCGGGATCGATTTCCTCGAGATAGGTTCCACCCATTCCGTAGGCCATGTCGAGCACCGGAATCTGGAGCATCTGTGCTTGTTCGCGTTGTGGACTGCTGTTGTTTCGTGGATCGCCAGGCGAGGCGCCCGCCTGATCGGGATCATCGCTCTCGCCAATGAGATAATCTGGTGTGGTGTGGAGAACTGCAGCGATGCGGTGGAGATGCTTCGACCCGGACTGTCCGCCCTTGATGAGCCGGTTAATCGTGGGCTGCTTGACGCCCACCTTGTCCGCCAACCCCTGCTGGCTCAGGCCGCATGCTTCCATGCGCTCTTTAAGGCGATCCCCCAAAATCATCTGACGGTCATTATTCGCAAACGAATAATTCTGCGCCATACGTTTGCGTATTGACGCGTATAATACGTTTCCGTATACCGATGGCATGACACGGTTCGAAGCCCTTCAGGCAGCACGCCAGCACTTTCAGAGCGAACAGGCCATGGCCGACGCCTTGGGTGTTTCCCAACCGACCATCTGGCGCTGGCTTAACCAGTCGAAGCAGATGCCCGCCGAGTATGTATTGCTCACCGAAGGTTTGACGGGCGTCAATCGTCACGATTTGCGCCCTGATATCTACCCGCGCGAAACGATGACTGATCGCCATGTCGGCCAGCGCTTCGAAGGCGTCGATGCCCATGTCGTTCGTTTCCCCCTTCATGGGGCCGAAGATACCCGAGTTATCGCCCACGACCATTTCAATCGTGCATCTGAAATGAAGACTGCGCGATGACCAAGCGCCGCGAACCCCTCACCTACCACGCCGCGCTCACCACCATCGCCGCACGCATCGGGTGGGATCGCTGCGGCGCGCTCTGCGGTGTCACCGACCGGACCGTGCGGCTCTGGTCCGATCCCGATTGCGAGACCGAAATACGTTTGATCGATGCGGAACGGCTTGATCGTGCTTTCATCGCCTCCGGCGGGGACCACGCGCCCTTTCACCGTCTTTTCGCCCTGCGGCTCGAAATGGCTGTGCGGACGCATGGCGTCGACCTTGTTCGCCTTGCTGCCGACACCGCGAAGGAATCGGGTGAAGCGGTCGCCGCGATAATGCTCGCCAGCGCGAAGATGGACGATCCCGAAGCGCAGCGCCGCGCACGCAAGGAAATCAGCGAAGCGATCGAACGCATGACCGATTGCCTCGCCAGCCTCGGAGGGGACCAATCATGAGCGGGGAAGGAGCGGCTTTGGTCGCGGGCCCAATGGTCGAAGCACCACTCGAATTCCGGCTGCGGATCGGCGGAAACACCGCGCGGCGCAATCATTCGCTGCTCTGCCCCCGCTGCGAGGCTCCTGCCTTCATCCGGCGCTCGCAGCGTGTCAGCGAGCAGGTGACGCAGATGGAATGCCATTGCAGCAACACCGCCTGCGGCCACACCTACCGCGCCGATGTCGTCTTCGTGCATTCGATTTGTGAAGGCAATTTCCCGCGGCCTGACCTGAACCTGCCCGTCTGCCCGCGCGATCAGATCACCCATGTCCGTCCGCCTGGCGAGCATGCCGACGAGGATGCGCCGACCTTCTTCGACGCCAAGTCCGCCACCGGCTGACCCACCCACCCATCAATCAGCACACGCGCGGTGGACGATTCCGCCGCCGGGAGAGTCGCACCCGATGTCAGACCAGACCCACCTTCACCGCCCACGCCAAGCCATCACCCGATTTTGCATCGGCGTGGCCCTGCTCAACATCGTCGTCTTCGCACTTCCCCTGATTGCCTTCTTCGCCCGATGAACCTTTCCGACGCCATCATCACGGCGCTCAAGCGCGAATTCGGCTTCCGAAAGGAACGCGGGAAGTGGCTGCAGGAGGGCAAGTGCCCGCAATGCGGCAAGCTCGAGGCGTACTGCGCCGCCGAAGATCCCAAGATCGTGCGCTGCGGACGCGCTGATCGCTGCGGATGGGAAGACACTGTTCGCAACTTGTTGCCCGACCTGTTCGAAGATTGGTCGAAGCGTTTCCCGGCGACCGAGAGCAATCCGGACGCCGCCGCCGAAGCGTATCTGATCCACGAACGCGGGCTCGATATGCGCTTCCTGCGCGGCACTTTCAGTCAGGAGCTGTTTCGTGATCGCGATACTGGCCAAACTTCCGCCACGATCCGCTTTCCCATCGGCAATTCCTGGTGGGAACGGATCATCGACAAGCCGGGCCGCTTCTCGAAAAAGGCCCACTTCAAATATGGCGGCAGCTGGTCGGGCCATTGCTGGACCCCCAAGGGGCTCGACATGGCCGCGCTCGCGCAGGCCGATCGGGTCTGGATCGCCGAAGGCATCTTCGACGCGGTCGCGCTCCACCAGGGGGCGCATCTGGCCGCTGTGTCGAACATGTCGGTCAATCCCTACCCCGAACACTTTCTGAAGGCGCTGGCCGACCATTGCCAGGCTGATGGTATCGCAAAGCGACCCGAGCTGGTCTTCGCCTTCGACGTCGGCGCGGCCGGCGTGTTCTTCACGAAGAAGCATGTGAAGCGCGCGCGGGCCGAAGGCTGGAAGGCCACCGCGGCGCAGGTCCGTCCCGATGGCGAGGGAACCAAGGTCGACTGGAACGACCTGCTGCTGCGCCACCAGTCGTTCGACGGGAAGCCCGCCGACGGGCCCCTCGGGCCGAAGGCGATCGAGCAATACTTGCACAACGGCGCGATCACGATCGCCGAAACGGCGATGCAGAAGGCGCGTCTGATCGTCGACCGCGCCCAGGCATCGGCCAAGGCGATGACCAGCTTCGACATGCGGCACGACAACCGCATCTTCTGGGTCAGGGTAAAGGATGATGACGACGGCGGAACGCAGATCAATCTCGTCGAAATCGCGAACTGCGCCTTCCGCCTGCTCTACCGCGAACGCGACGAAATCGCCGACGAAACCACCTACTTCCTGAAGATCGACTTTCCCGACCGCGCGGGCGAAGTGAAGGCGCGCTTTTCCTCGGCAGCCTGCGCCAATGCCGGCGAATTCAAGAAACGACTGATGGCCTTTGCGGGCATGTGGTCAGGAACCGGCGAGCAGCTCGACCGGATCATGAAGACACAAACCCGCCGTCTCAAGGTGGTCGAGCCTATCGGCTTCGTCGGCTACTCGCAGGCCCATCGCGCTTGGGTCCTCGGCGACCTCGCGGTTCATCAGGGCCGCGTCCTGTCGGTCAATTCGGAAAACTATTTCGACGTCGGCAAGCATGCAGTGAAGCTGCGCAGCGCGGAGCGGATGCTGTCGATCGATTACGATCCCGACCAGCTGCGCTTCGACTGGCTCGACGATGTGTGGACCGCCTACCGCACGCGCGGCCTGATCGCGCTGGCCTTCTGGGTCATGTCGGTCTTCGCAGTTCAGATCCGCGAAAAGCACAAGTCACTCGGCTTTCTCGAAATTACCGGCCCCCCGGGTTCGGGCAAGTCGACCCTGATCGAATTCCTCTGGAAGCTGCTCGGGCGCGTTGGTTACGAGGGTTTCGACCCGAACAAGGCGACCCGCGCCTTCCTCGCCCGTTCGATGGTCAAGGTCGCGAACCTGCCTGTCGGCTTGATCGAAAGCGGGCGCGACGATGGCGGACGCTCGCATGCGCGCCAGTTCGACCCGAACGAATTGCTCGTGCTTTACAACGGGCGCAGCCCGCGCGGGATCGGCCGGAAATCGGGCGGCTTCGAAACCGAGGAACCGCCTTTCCTCGGCTCGATCTACCTCATGCAGAACGAACGGATCGATGCGATTCCGGCCGTGCTGGAACGCCTCATGTCGATGGCTATCGACAAGTCGCTGTGGGGGCCGGGCACGAAGGAAGCGGCCCAGCGTCTCGAAAGCTGGCCGGTCGAGGAATGCAGCGGAACAATCGTTCATATCGCGCGAGAGGAAGCGAACTTCCTCCCGTTCTTCTTCAACCGCTTCAAGCATCACGATGCGGACATGGGCCGGCGCGTCGAAGGCTTGACCAACGCCCGCCCGATCAAGTGCCACGCGCAGTTGGCCGCAGCGCTTGAAACCCTGCCCACGCTGTTCCCGAACTGTCGGGCGGAATGGGTCGCCGAGGCGATCGCCGAAGTCGATCGCATGGCGCTCGATCGCCAGCAGTCGGCAGGCGGTGATCATCCTATTGTCGCCGACTTCTGGGAAAAGGTCGAATATATACTCGATCGCGAGATGGGTGAGGCACCAGCCTTCCGCATCCCCCTGAACCGTCATCGGCGTGATCAGGATTTTATTGCGATTAACCTGCCCGACTTCGAGGCTCGATGCCGTCAGGCCGGACTATTCCCGCCTCCGCTCGACCAGCTGAAGAAACTCCTGCGCGGTTCCAAGTCGCGCCGCTGGGTCGCCACGAAGGCGGTCAATCCGCCCGAGGGCAAGGCGCAAATGTGCTGGGTCTTCGAGCAACCCAAGGCCGGAAAGCCATCCCCGACATGACCGCCAATCTTCACCCGCTGCTCGCGCATCCGCGCGCGCGGCACCAAACGCAGGGAGCCTGCAACATGAAGCACCTAAGCCCGACCATCCATTCCGCCAGCTGCCGCTGCCCGCGCTGCCGCCACCAGAACAAGCCGGGGCCGGTCGTCATTCGTCGTCGGCCGCATCCGCTTCGCTGGCGCCCGGACCCGTCCCTTTGGGTCGTCCTGTTCATGCTCGCCTTCTGGAGTGGCGTCGGCGCGATCGTCTGGCGCGCCTTCAGCTGACCCGCCTTCACGAAAGGGGAAATCCCATGTCCGAACAATTCATCTTCGAATGCACCTGCAACCGCACCGCGCGCAACAGCGTGCCATGTCCGCCGGTTGGCTGGTCCGTCGTCGACGGCCAAGCCATCTGCGACGATTGCACCGCGTCGGGCGATGGCTTGCCCGCCGAGCCGGGTCAAACGATCGAAGCGGCCCGGGATCTGTCGACCTCTATTCGGCTTCGCTCGGGAGCCTATCTGGATCTGAGCGACCCCGACTGCAGCGTCGTCCAACCAATCGACATCGCCGCAGGGCTACGTCAGCCCCGCTACAGCGCCCAGACCGCGCGCTATTTCTCGATTGCCCAGCATTCGGTCCTCGTCCTCCGCCTGGTCGAAGCACAGGCGCGGCTCGCGGGCGGCACGCGCGGCATCCAGCTGCGCCGCTGCGCGCTGATGCATGACGCGGCCGAAGCTTTCATCCACGACATCACTCGGCCGCTGAAAATCCTGCTGCCCGATTATCGCGCGGTCGAAGCGGCCCTCGAACGTCGCCTCGCACAGCGCTTCGACGTCGAATGGACCGCAGGGCGGCGCGAGATCGTGAAGGCGGCAGACATCACCGCGCTCGCGATCGAGAAGCGCGATCTGATCGGCGAGCAGGAACGCTGGCCGATACTGCGCGACGCCGATCCCGAGGCAATGGCCCAGCACCGCATCGCCCGCGCTTGGCATCCCGACGAAGCCGAAGAGCGCTTCCTCGCCGAGTTCCATTCTCTCTGGCCCACCGACGAAAGGAAGGCAGCATGAGCCGCGCAGAACGCCGAGAGGCGCAAGAACGTCGCCGCGAGCAGCTCGCTCGCCTCCGCTGCACCCGCCCTCTCACTGTCGAGGAGCGTGCCGAGGAAGACCGGCTTGAACATTGTCTGGCGATGCGCGTGTGGCACCAGCAGCAGGCCGAGACGGAAGCCCGTCTCGCCCAGCAGATGAGGTGCCCGGCATGAGAAACTCCTCCGTCGTTCGCCGACCAAACACCGCAGCATCAGGCGCCGCGCCAACTCTCAACAAGGGCGAAAAAATCAATCTCAACGCCGTGCCGAGTTCGATGGAACTGCTGGCCGCGAGCTGGCGAGAGAAGTCAATCGCATGACTGCCAACCGCTCCACCGCTGTGATGCAGCGACGAGAACCGACCTCTGACGACAGGTTTGGCCCTCGCGGCTTTCGCACAAGCCTCGATTATTTCCCTACGCCGCCGTGGGCTGCGCGGGCAGCTTGCGAGTTTCTCGCTCGCGAGCTGTCAGAACCGCTTCGCGAACATACTGTCTGGGAGCCAGCGTGCGGCGAAGGCCACATGGTTCGCGGGCTCGCTGACTATTTCGGCTGCACCTTCGGCACCGATGTTCATCCCTTCGGCGGTATTCCGCCGCACGATTTCCTTCTGCCCGTACTTCCGCGCACGATGGCCAGTCCACCCGATTGGGTAGCGACCAATCCGCCATTCAATCTGGCCAGCGAATTCGTGCGACGGGCGATCGATGTCGCGCGGCGCGGTGTGGTTATGTTCGTCCGATCCTCCTTCACGGAAAGTGACGAACGCTATCGCGCGATCTTCACCGGCGACCTTCGCCCCACCTACGTAGTAACCTATGTCGAGCGCGTCGTGCTGCTCCGCGATCGCCTCATCCGCTCAGGTGCCGGCGACCCCTTCAATCTCGACAAGGACGGAAAGCCGATCAAGGCGTCGTCGGCCACCAGCTACGCGCTCGTGATTTGGCTGCCGGGAGAGAATGACACGCGCCATCGCTGGATTCCGAAATGTCGGTTGTCGATGGAACGCCCCGGCGACTATCCGGAGTACTCCGAGCAGTGGGCCGCGATCGCGCCCGCGCAGACAGGCGTCCTGGTGTGACCGAACTCTTCGTCACGCCCCACGCGATCCAGCGCTACCGCGAACGTGTCGAGAATGTTTCGCCGCTCGAAGTCGATCGACGACTGAACGAGCTCGCCTTCATCCGGGCGGCCTTCTTCGGCGCGCCCTTTGTTAAGCTGGGCGGTGGGCAACGCGTCGTCATCAAGGACTGGCAAGTGATCACTGTCCTGCCATCCGATCATATGGCGGGCAGCCTAGATCGCCGACGCGACCATCTTTTCGAATGACACGCCCCGGTCGCCTTGCCTTGGTCGCGTCGCGTGATCCTGCCGCCGAGCCCGCCCGGCCAGAGGCGATCGCGCTCGCGCGTCATTTGGCAAGGCGCCGCGTTCGGGCCATGATGCGCGACCACCTGGACGAGTCGCCCCGCAAATGACCGCTGCAATCCTATATGCCCGCTATTCGACCGCGCTGCAGTCGCAAGACTCGGTCAGGGATCAGCTGCATCTGCTGCGCCAGCGCGCGGAGCGCGAAGGCTGGATCATTCTCGAAGAACAGGCCGACCCCGCGATCAGCGGCACCATCCGCAATCGCCCCGGCCTGATCGCCGCGATGGCTGCGATCGATCGCGGCGACGCCGCTGTGCTACTCGCCGAAAGCCTCGACCGGATTTCCCGCGACCAGGAGGACCTTGCCGGCATATTCAAGCGGGTCCGCTTTGCAGGCGCACGGATCGTCACGCTCGCCGAAGGCGAAGTCGGTTCGATGCATATCGGGCTGGGCGGCACCATGTCGGCGCTGTTCCTCGAACAGTTGGCCGCCAAGGTCAGGCGAGGTCATGTCGGGCGCGTGAAGGCCGGTCGGGTTCCCGGCGGGCTGTCCTACGGCTACCGCAAGGTCGTCGCATTGCGCGAGGATGGCGAGCCTGAGCGGGGCCTGCGCGAAATCCACGAAGCGGAAGCCGCGATTGTGCGCCGCATCTTCGAAGAGTATGCGGCCGGTGAAGGTACGACCGCTATCGCGAAGCGCCTGAATTCCGAAGGCATCCCAAGCCCGCGCGGCGGGCTGTGGCGCGCGAACGCTATCACCGGCAACCGCCAGCGCGGCAACGGCATCCTTCACAACCGGCTCTATATTGGCCGGATTGTCTATAATCGGCAGGCCTTCAGAAAGGACCCGCAAACCCGCAAGCGCGTACCGCGCACCAACGACCAAGCCGAGCGGATCCAGCAGGAAGTGCCCGAACTGCGCATCGTCGACGACGAATTATGGGCGAAGGTACAACAGCGCTTGGACCATGCCGGCGGCTCGCATCCGCAGATCCGCACGCGCGCTAAGCGCCTGTTCTCAGGCAAGCTGCACTGCGCAACCTGTGGCGGGCCGGTCATCATCATCTCGACCGATCGCTGGGGCTGCGGCACCTATCGCCAGTCCGGAACCTGCAGCAACGGTTCGACCATCACCGATAGCGTCCTTCAGCGGCGCGTATGGGCCGCGATCGAGCGCGACCTGCTGCACCCCGACGTCATTGCTGCCTATCTCAACGAATTCCGGATTGCTTGGGCAGAAGAACGACGGCGCCTCATCAGGGGCCGCGGGGATCTTGATCGTGAGCTTGCCGAAATCGACGAACAGGAAGACCGGCTCGCCGATGCGATCGTCGCCGGAATCGTACCTGCGAAGCTGAAGGCCCGGGCCGACCAGTTGGCGGCACGCCGGCAGGAGATCGTGGAGGCGCAGGCCGACATGCCTGAGATCACGTCAATCGTGGCGCACCCTGCGATCATCGAGGACTATCGCCGCCAGGTTGCAGGCATGGCGAAGATCGCAACCGGCGACACCGATGCCATCCGACACGCGCGCCCGCTGCTCGATCGGCTGATCGACCGGATCGACGTCGAACCGCGCCAAGGGCGCCAAGGCGTCGACCTGCTATTGCACGGCGAACTCGCGACCATCCTCGGCCTCGCCACCTCCGAAACGCAAAACGCCGCCGACCCGAAGGCCGGCGGCGATTGTATGGTGACGATGGTTGCGGGAGTTGGATTTGAACCAACGACCTTCAGGTTATGAGCCTGACGAGCTACCGGACTGCTCCATCCCGCGGCACCGATTGTCGGCGTCAGAGACGCCAAAAGGGCCGCCCAGTAATGGGTCAGCCCTTCGACTTGTGAATGGGTTGGTTTTCCCCGCTGCCCGCAAGCTGCAATGCCTCGCGGCGACCTACTCTTCCAGTGCTTGAGCACTAGTACCATCGGCGCTGCCTGGTTTCACGGCCGAGTTCGAGATGGGATCGGGTGGGTCACAGGCGCTATGACCACGAAGCAATGAAGCTTGCGTGCGGCGGGTTATAATCGATGTATTTGAGGCGTCTATCTGGCTTCGAGCATTCTTTCCGCTCAACGATGCCTGCAAGCAGGACTGTCGTTGATGGTGCAAATTCTCAAGCATGATCAGAACTATTAGGACCGGTTAGCTCCACACATTACTGCGCTTCCACACCCGGCCTATCAACGTCGTGGTCTACGACGGTTCGAAGATACCTAATCTCAAGGGAGGCTTCCCGCTTAGATGCTTTCAGCGGTTATCCCGTCCGTACATAGCTACCCTGCGGCACCCTTGGCAGGATGACAGGTACACCAGAGGTACGTTCACCCCGGTCCTCTCGTACTAGGGGCAACTCCTTTCAA
>Ga0098073_1000025_pt1 | contig 76293 bp, 71 predicted proteins | sample 31_taG_FD_75060 | JGI IMG/M metagenome (GOLD analysis project Ga0098073, IMG submission 75060) | Marine viral communities from the Gulf of Mexico - 31_GoM_OMZ_CsCl metaG | ecosystem: Environmental > Aquatic > Marine > Oceanic | place: Gulf of Mexico | collected 2015-07-12
GCCGTGCAGGCGGGCGACCTGCCGACGAACTTCCCCGTCGTTCTTGGCCATGAGGGTGCGGGGAAAGTCGTCGCAACCGGATCGCACGTGACCGATATTGCCGAGGGCGACCATGTCGTGCTGTCCTACGGTTCCTGCGGCCATTGCCGGCCCTGCCAGGAAGGCGACCCGGCCTATTGCGCGGACTTCAATCCGCTGAATTTCATGAACAAGCGGCAGGGCGACGATGCGCCGGTTTTCGAGGATGGGCCGAACGCCGCCTTCTTCCAGCAGTCGAGCTTCGCCACCCACTCGATCGCGCACGAACGCAACGTGGTGAAGATCGACGCCGACGTCGACATCTCGCTGCTCGGCCCGCTGGGTTGCGGCATCCAGACCGGTGCGGGCGCGGTGATGCGCACCGCGCAGCCGCCTGCGGGATCGAGCCTGCTGGTCTCGGGCGTGGGCAGCGTCGGCATGGCCGCCGTGATGGGTGCAAAGGTGGCCGGGTGCTCGCCGATCGTCGCGGTCGATACCAACGAGGACCGGCTGGCGCTGGCGAAGGAACTGGGCGCGACCGACACCGTGCACGTCACCAAGGACACCGACGTGCCCGAGTCCGTGCGCAAGATCGTGGCGGGCGGCGTGGACTACGCCATCGAATGCAGCGGCAATGCCACCGCAGCGCGCGGTGCGTGGGGTTCGCTTGCCAACCGGGGCACGCTGGTGGTGGTCGGCGCGCCGCCGTCGGGGACCGAATATTCCTTCGACGCCAACGAACAGATCCTGACGGGTCGCAAGATCGTCGGCTGTGTGGAGGGAGATTCCAAGGTGAAGCAGTTCATCCCGACGCTGGTCGATCTCTACCAGAAGGGCCAGTTTCCGTTCGACAGGCTGGTCAAGCGCTACCCCTTCGACAAGATCAACGACGCGGTCGCCGACCTGCACGATGGCAAGGTATTCAAGCCGATCCTCGAAATGGGCTGATCCGGCGAGGGACAGCGCTTCGCAATTGTCAGGGGTCGCGGGGGCAAAGCCTTCGCGGCCCTGCGCATATGTGCGTCAGTCGACCGCCGGCACTTCGAGGATGTGCGAATCGATCTCCAGCCGCGCAATCGCGCCCGGTCCGACCGGTGCAGCCGACATCGTGAAACGCCCGCCGAGCGACTGGGCGAGCGTCCGCGCGATCTTCAGCCCGAGGCTTTCGGCGCGCGCCAGATCGAAACCTTCGGGCAGCCCGATCCCATCATCCGCCACGATCACCTCGGTGCCGCCTTCGAACGGTGCGACCGTGACCACGATCTGCCCGCCCTCGCGCGATCCGAAGCCGTGCTCGATCGCGTTATTGAGCGCTTCTGCCACCACCAGCGCGGTGGGGATCGCCTTGTCCGGCGGCAGCACGGTGTCGGCATGGGCGACGAATTCGTATCCCAGTCCGGACCGCCCAGAGGCTGCGATTACGTCGCGGCATATCTGGTCGATATAGGCCGCCAGGCTGACCTGCGCGCCCGCCGGATCGTAAAGCTGGCGCTGGATGCGCCCGACGAGGCCCAGCCGCCGCGATGCCTCGTCCAGCGCGGCCCGCGCGCCCTCGTCGGTCATCCGGTTCTTCTGCAGCGAGATCAGCGAACCGACCATCTGCAGGTTGTTGCCGACCCGGTGCTGCAGTTCCTTGAACAGCACTTCGGTGTTGTCTTTCAGTGCGATGCTGCGGCGGCGCTCCGCATCGAGATCGCGATTGGCCATCTGCATCCAGTGGATCAGCGTGATGTCGACCGAGACGATGAAGAGGTAGAACCCGAGCGCCAGAGCGGAGTCGAATTGCAGATCGAAGCTGCCGAACGGCGCGATGAAGAAGAACCACGCGAGCACGCCGCACAGCGCTGCGCATACCGTGCCCGGCCCTACGCCGAAGAAGAACGCCGTGATGATGACCGCGGGAAAGAACGTGAGGTAGGGGAAGCCCGGCGGCAGTCCCTCCCCGATTTCGTAACGGATCGCCCAGGCAACGAATGTCAGCAGTAGGGCTACGCCATACCCGATCCAGGGGCGATTGCGCGCGAGCGGCACGCGCGCGGCAAAACGGCGAGCCGCGCTCGGCACCTTCGGGTTCAGCGGTTCTGATGGAGTAGATTGCGACACTGCCTGCGAATGGCAGCGCTTGTTGTTTTGCGCAAAGAAAAAAGGCTGCGGAAGCAATGCTCCCGCAGCCTTTCTTGTGTTCTTACTATGCGAAGACTTAGTCGTCGTCGCGCAGGAAGGCCGGCATGTGCGCGGGGCCGTCGCCGCCCCCGTTATCGCCGCCCCGACCGCCGCGATCACCACCGCGATCGCCGCCACGATCATTGTCGCGACCACGGCCACCGCCGCCGCCACGACCGCCACGGCCACCGCGACGATCGCCGCCACGGTCACCACGGGGCCCGCGATCACCGCCGCCTTCACGCTTTTCGCGCGGCGGACGGGTGTCTTCCAGCTCTTCGCCGGTTTCCTGGTCGACGACGCGCATCGACAGGCGGACCTTGCCGCGGTTGTCGATCTCGAGGACCTTGACCTTAACTTCCTGGCCTTCGGAAACGACGTCGGTCGGCTTTTCGACCCGCTCGTTCTTCATTTCGGAGACGTGGACGAGGCCGTCCTTGCCACCCATGAAGTTCACGAACGCACCGAAGTCGACGATGTTGACGACCTTGCCGGTGTAGATCTTGCCGACTTCCGCCTCTTCGACGATGCCTTCGATCCACTTGCGCGCGGCTTCGATTTCGTCGGCATTGCTCGACGAGATCTTGATCACGCCTTCGTCGTCGATGTCGACCTTGGCGCCGGTTTCGGCGACGATCTCGCGGATCACCTTGCCGCCCGTGCCGATGACGTCGCGGATCTTCGACTTGTCGATCTGCATCGTCTCGATGCGCGGAGCGTGCTTGGACACGCCCGAGCGCGCCGAGCCCAGAGCCTTGGTCATCTCGCCTAGGATGTGCGCGCGGCCGGCCTTCGCCTGCTCGAGCGCCTTGGTCATGATTTCCTGCGTGATGCCGGCAACCTTGATGTCCATCTGCAGCGAGGTGATGCCCGCTTCCGAGCCAGCGACCTTGAAGTCCATGTCGCCCAAGTGATCTTCGTCACCCAGGATGTCCGACAGGACGGCGAACTCGTCGCCTTCGAGGATCAGGCCCATCGCGATGCCCGAGACCGGACGTTCGATCGGAACGCCGGCATCCATCATCGACAGACAGCCACCGCACACGGTCGCCATCGAGGACGAGCCGTTGGACTCGGTGATGTCCGAGAGGATGCGGATGGTGTACGGGAAGTCTTCATGGCTCGGCAGCACGGGGTGCAGCGCGCGCCATGCGAGCTTGCCGTGGCCGGTTTCGCGACGGCTGGTGAAACCGAAACGACCCACTTCGCCGACCGAATAGGGCGGGAAGTTATAGTGCAGCATGAAGTGGTTGTACGACAGGCCTTCGAGCCCGTCGATCATCTGCTCGGCATCCTTGGTGCCCAGCGTGGTGGTGCAGATCGCCTGCGTCTCACCGCGCGTGAACAGCGCCGAACCATGCGTGCGGGGCAGCAGGCCGACCATTGCTTCGATCGGGCGAACCTGATCGAGCTTGCGGCCGTCGATGCGCTGGCCGTCCTTGAGGATCGCACCGCGAACGATTTCCGCTTCCAGCTTCTTCGTCAGCTTGTTGGCGGTCATCTTCTGCTGACCGTCGAACTCTTCCGAAGAATAATGGGCCTTCACCTTCTCGCGCGCTTCGTTGAGCGCGTCCGAACGGGCGGACTTGTCGGTCAGCTTGTAAGCCTTCGCAATGTCGTCACCGATCATCGCGCGGATGGCTTCCTTCATCGACGCGTTGTCGTCAGAAGAAGCGAGTTCCCACGGGTCCTTGGCAGCCTGTTCGGCCAGCTCGATGATCGCACCGATAACCTTGCGGCTTTCCTCGTGTGCGAACATCACCGCGCCGAGCATTTCCTCTTCGGTCAGCTCCTTGGCTTCGGATTCGACCATCATCACCGCGTCGTTGGTCGCGGCGACGACGAGGTCGAGGCGACCTTCTTCGCCAAGCGCATCGCTCAGGCTCGGGTTCAGGATGTATTCGCCATCGTTCGAGAAACCGACGCGCGCAGCGCCGATCGGGCCCATGAAGGGCACGCCCGAGATGGTCAGCGCAGCCGAGGCGGCGATCATCGCAAGGATATCGGGCTCGGTCTCGCCGTCATACGACAGGACCTGGCAGATGACATTGATTTCGTTGTAGAAACCTTCGGGGAACAGCGGCCGCACGGGGCGGTCGATCAGGCGCGAAACCAGCGTTTCCTTCTCCGTCGCGCGGCCTTCGCGCTTGAAGAAGCCGCCCGGGATACGGCCCGCAGCGGAGAATTTTTCCTGATAGTGAACGGTCAGCGGGAAGAAATCCTGCCCGTCCTTGACGCTCTTGGCGGCGGTCACGGCGCACAGCACCACGGTTTCGCCATAGGTGGCCAGCACGGCGCCGTCGGCCTGACGGGCAATGCGGCCGGTTTCCAGAGTGAGGGTCTTTCCGCCCCACTCCAGACTTACAGTTTTCGTATCGAACATTGATTATCCTTCTGACCCACGCCGCCATATTGCCGCGCGGGGCCTCTTGTGCCGGGGATACCGTCCCGGTCCGGTGCGGGGCGCTCAGTCTGGCCCCAAGGGCGCGGCTTGCCGAATTGCGAAGCCTGACCCCTACTTTTCCTCCAATGTGAACCCCAGCGAAAGCTGGGGTCTCGTACCACAGGCACCGTGCCTGCCGGAGGGAGGTCCCAGCGTGCGCTGGGACTCACGCATAGACAAAGGGCGACCAGTGGCCGCCCTTTGAGAAACGTTACTTGCGAAGACCCAGCTTCTGGATCAGCGCGTTGTACCGCTCGACGTCTTTCTTCTTGAGATAGGCGAGCAGGTTGCGGCGCTTGTTGACCATCATCAGGAGGCCACGACGCGAGTGGTTGTCCTTGTGGTTATCCTTGAAGTGTTCGGTCAGGTTGCGAATACGTTCCGTCAGGATCGCGACCTGCACTTCGGGGCTGCCCGTATCGCCTTCGGCCTGGGCATTGTCCTTGATGATCTCTTGCTTGCGCTCGGCAGTAACCGTCATTCATTCACTCCGCGACATCGGGAAGGTTGAAACCCCGTACGATTTTCATCGTACCGCTTTCGATCTCCACCAGCGCCACCGGGACGCTGCCCGATTTCGCGAAATAGAGCCCGTCGGCATGGGGCATTCCGGAGATGACCCGGCCCTGGCGGGCCGCCTGCGCTTGCTCCGGGTCGAGGGAGAGGGCCGGGATGTCGTCCAGCCCCGCCTCTATCGGCAGGAGTAGGTCTTGCAATGGCGCGCCGTTACCGATTTCGTTGAGTTTGTCCAGCGAAATCGCCTGTTCCTCGCGGAACGGCCCGGCCTTGGTGCGTCTGAGGTAGGTAACGTGCCCGCGCGTGCCAAGGGCCAGCGCGATATCCCGTGCAAGGCTGCGGATGTAGGTGCCCTTGCTGACGGTCGCTTCCAGTGTGACGCTTTCCGCCAGTTCGAGCGGCATGGAAGGGTCGTAAGGGTCCGGGCGACCGGTGGTGGTGGCGAAGGTGGAGTCCAAACCGTCATCACTCCTCTCCCCATGCGGGAGAGGATACGAAGGCTTGTGAGCTTGCTCGCTAGCCGAAGTTGGTGAGGGGGACTGTGCGCCATCACCCTCACCTGGCTGCGCTAGATCGCTCCGCGACCAAGCTTCGCCGTCCTCTCCCGTCAAGGAAGAGGCAAGCCGTAGCGCGTAGATCGTCACCGCGCGCGTCGCCAGCTCGACATCCTCGCCCGCCCGCGCCCGGTCGTAAGCGCGCTTGCCGTCGACCTTCAGCGCCGAGTATGCAGGCGGCACCTGCTCGATTTCGCCGGTGAAGTGGTCGAGCACGCCCGCCACCGCCGCCAGCGGGGGAAAGCGGTCGCTGCGCGCCACGACCTCACCCTCGGTATCGAGCGAGTCGGTCTCCTCGCCGAACTGGATCGTGAAAACGTAGGTCTTGGTCGCATCGAGCATTCGCCCGGCCAGCTTGGTCGCCTCGCCCAGCGCGATCGGCAACACGCCCTCGGCCAGCGGATCGAGCGTGCCGCCGTGCCCCACCTTGGTCTTGGCGTAGCCGCCTTCGCGCAGATTGCGTTTTACCGCAGAGACGCCTTGGGTCGAACCCATCCCGCGCGGCTTGTCGAGGATCAGCCAGCCCGAGGGCGGCGTGGTTCTGTTGTCATCGCTCACGACAGGGGGCCTAGCCAAAGCTGCTCGCACAGGCCAATCGGTTTATGACCATGAGCGACGTATACGACCTTCTCGTCATCGGTGGCGGCATCAACGGCGCCGGGATCGCCCGCGACGCCGCCGGGCGCGGCCTTTCGGTGCTGCTGGTGGAGAAAGACGATCTCGCCGCACACACCTCCAGCGCCAGCACCAAGCTGGTCCACGGCGGCTTGCGCTATCTCGAGCATTACGAATTCCGGCTGGTGCGAGAGAGCCTGAAGGAACGCGAGGTGCTGCTCGCCCTCGCCCCGCACATCATCTGGCCGCTGCGCTTCGTGCTGCCGCACCATGCAGGCCTTCGCCCCGCCTGGCTGCTGCGGCTCGGCCTGTTCCTCTACGACCATATCGGTGGCCGCAAGCTGCTGTCGCCGACAAAAGGCGTGGACCTGCGCCAGCCACCGCACGCGGCGATCCTCAAGCCATCGCTGAAACGCGGGTTCGAATATTCGGATTGCTGGGTCGAGGATTCGCGGCTGGTGGTGCTCAACGCGCTCGACGCGAGGGAGCGCGGCGCGGATATTCGCACGCGCACCGAATGCACAGGATTGGAGCGCGAGGATACGATGTGGCGCGCGACATTGCGCGATGCTTCGGGCGGAACGCAGGTGCATGCACGCGCGGTCGCCAACGCCGCCGGGCCGTGGGTCGACGAGGTGCTGCGCCGCGCGACGCGCGCCAATGCTCCCGCTCACCTGCGGCTGGTCAAGGGCAGCCACCTTGTCGTGCCAAAGCTGTGGGACGGGCCGCACTGCTACATCTTCCAGAACGGCGACGGGCGAATCTGCTTCGCGATACCCTACGAACAGCAATTCACGCTGCTCGGCACCACCGACGAACGGTTCGAGGGCGATCCGGACGAAGTCCACATTAGCGAGGATGAAGCCGCCTATATCTGCGCCTCGGTCAACGAATACCTCGCCACGCAGGTGAGGCCCGAGGACGCGGTGTGGAGCTATTCAGGCGTGCGGCCGCTCTACGAAGACGAAGCGGCAAGCGATTCCACCGTCACCCGCGACTACGTGTTCGAAGTCGACGACGAAGGCGGCGCGCCGATCCTGTCAATCTTCGGCGGCAAGATCACGACATATCGCAGGCTCGCCGAACACGCGCTGGAGAAGCTCGATATCGGGGGTGGGCCGTGGACCGCCAACGCCCAGCTGCCGGGCGGCGACATGCCGGTCGCGGGCCATGCCGAGATGGTCGAACGCCACGCGTGGCTGCTGCAGTACATGCGGATCGAGGATATCGCCCGGCTCGTTCGCGCCTACGGCACGCGGATCGCGGACATTTTCGGGACCGAGGATGCTCCGCGCGACAGGGGCGAGAGAATCGCAGCGGGCGTGTTCGAAGCCGAATTACGCTACCTGCGCGATGTCGAATTCGCGCGGACAGGCGAAGACGTGCTGTGGCGCCGCAGCAAGCTGGGCCTGCATCTGAAAGAGGCGGATCGCGAGGCCATCGCGCGCTGGTTCGAAGCCTAGCGCGCGACCCAGTCCGCAATCGTCAGGAACCGCCCCATCATCCATTCGACGGGCGGACCGATCGTATTTTCGATCAGGCCGGTGTTGGGGAACACCCACACGATCGCGATCAGCACGATGAACAGCACCATCCCGATCTGCTGCAGCTTGTTCCAATGGACCGCCCAGGATCGCGGCAGCAGCCCTTCGACGATGTGCGACCCGTCGAAGGGCGGGATCGGCAGCAGGTTGAAGAAGGCGAGGAACACGTTGATCAGGATGAACACGAACAGCGCGCTCGGGATCAGCGCGACGGTTCCATCCAGCCCCGCAACCTGCGGCAGGCCGGTCTCGCTCGACATCAGCAACGCACCGTCGGGCAGGGTTAGCCCGAACAGGATCGCGCCGATCAGCGCGAGCAGGAGATTGGTCAGCGGCCCGGCGGCCGCGACCAGCATCATGTCGTAACGCGGATTGTTCAGCCGGTGGCGCACGACCGGCACGGGCTTGGCCCAGCCGAAGATCGGCCCGCCGACCAGCGCGAGGAAGCCCGGCACCAGCAGCGTGCCGACCGGATCGACGTGGCGGATCGGGTTGAGCGTCAACCGCCCGCGATCATACGCGGTGCTGTCGCCGAGCAGCCGCGCCACCCAGCCATGCGCCACCTCGTGACACACGATCGCGACGATCAGCGCGGGGATCAGGATTGCAGCAAATGCGAGTGTGTCGAGCATACCCGTCAGATAGGTGCTTGCGGACTGCGCACAAAGTGGCGGCGACACACCGCGACGTAGCGTTCGTTGCCGCCGATCTCGGTCTGCGCGCCGTCGGTCACCGGATTGCCCGCGTCGTCGACCCGTTGGTTCATCGTCGCCTTGCGGCCGCAATGGCAGACCGCCTTCATCTCGACGAGCTTGTCCGCAATGCCGAGCAGTTCCGCCGATCCGGGGAACAGCCGCCCCTGGAAATCGGTGCGCAGGCCATAGCAGATGACCGGGATATCGTCCCGGTCGGTCAGCCGGGCGAGCTGCCAGACCTGCTGCGAGGTAAGGAACTGCGCCTCGTCCACCAGCACGCAGGCGAGCTGCGGATCGCTTGGCCCGCGATCCGCCACTTCCTTGCGCACCTGTGCAGCAATATCGGTTTCGGGGGAGAAGCGCTGGGCATCGCTGGTCAGGCCGATGCGGCTGTGGATCGCGCCGAAAGCGGGGCGATTGTCGACCGCCGCAGTCCACAGCGAGACGTCCATGCCACGCTCGCGGTAATTGAACGCGGTCTGCAGCAGCAGCGCGCTCTTCCCCGCATTCATGCTGGCATAGTAGAAATAGAGCTTGGCCATCGGCTTTGGCGCAGCGAGGCCGCCTACTCCTCTTCTTCGTCCAGATCGCGCGCGACCTTGGGGTCGTTGAGCAGGCGTTCGATCCGGTCGGCTTCCTCGAAGCTTTCGTCGGCGCGGAATTGCAGCTTGGGCGCGAACTTGAGCCCCAGCCGCTTGGCAACCTCGCGCTGGAAGAAGGCAGTGTTGGTACGCAGCGCCTTGAGAACCGCTGCCTCGTCTTCGCCCAGCAACGGCTTCACGTAGACGCTGGCGTTCCTGAGGTCGGGCGTCATCCGCACCTCGGTGACGCTGACCGTGTGCGCAGACAGAGTCTCGTCGTGAACCTCCTGCCGGGCAAGCAGTTCGGACAGGATATGCCGCACCCGCTCGCCCACCTTGAGGACGCGGACGGAGTGCTGTTCGGCGGAAAATTGCTGGCGGGCCATGATGGCATTTCCATAGGCCCGAGACACCACGGCCTCAATACCCCAGCGCAAGCGACAATATGGGACAATCCGAGACGGAGCTTTCGCGTGGATCGGTGTATTTTGTTCATGCCAACAACCTTGGAGATGAACAAATGAAGCGTCTTATCCCCCTCGCCCTTGCCGCCGCCAGCATGGTCGCAATGCCCGTCGCAGCCCAGGCGAAGGACCAGCGTCCGCAAAGCCACCAGGTCCAGAAGGCGAAGAAGGCACCCGCCAAGTCGCAGCGAAAGAGCGCCTACCAGCGCTTCAATCAGGGCGACCGGTTCGATCGCGCCCGCGCGGCCAACTACCGGACGGTCAACTACCGCTCCGTTCGGGGCCTCAAGGATCCCGGACGCAATGCGATCTATGTGCGTGCCGGAAACGACATCCTGTTGATCAACACGCGCACGAATGTCGTGGTGCGGGTCTATCGCGACCGTTTCCGCTAATCGGGCGGACCAAGCATCCCGGCACCGCCTCGCCCACGCGCAGCGGTGCCGGGACGGCTTGTCCGCGAGAGACGTCAGCCGTCCATTTTTTCCAGTATACGCTTGAGGCTGCGCATGTTGCGCGCCGTGCCGCGAGATTCCAGGCGTCGTTCCATGAAGGCTCCGGTCAGCTTGCCGTCCGCCACCCCGTCCCCATAGTCGAGGAACAGCATTCGCTCGCCCAGCGCGAGCTTTTCCGACCCGCGCCCCGCGTGATCGGCAAGCAGTGTGTCGAACTGTGCCTGCGTCGGCTGGATTTCGAGAAAATGCGTGTGGACGAACTTGTCCTCGCCCTCCCCGTAGAAGGGATTGTCGTCGATTGCGCTGGCAACCTCCTCGCGCGAGCGAACCGTGACCAGCACATCGAGCCCGAACCGGTCCGACAGGGTTTTGGCAATAAGGGCTTCGGCGTCCGGCGTGCTCCGTCCCTGCGGATCGAACAGCACGTTGCCGCTGGCTACGACCGTACCGACCTGCGCGAGTCCCGCGTCTTCGAGAGCGGTCTTGAGGTCGGCCATCTTGAGCCGGTTTCCGCCGACATTGATCGAGCCGAGGAAGGCGACCGCGCGCGTCATCAGACGGGTGCGTCCGGCACGGGCGTGGGGATGGCGGTGGAGGTCGCGCGGGCGAGCAGACGACCTTCGGTGTCGAACAGTTCGCCTTCGAGGAAGGCGACCTTGCGGCCCGCCTTCACCACACGGCCTTTCGCGGTGATCCGTTCGAGCGGGACCATCCGCACGAAGGTCAAGTTCATATCGAGATTGAGCGGCAGCGCCGCGTTATCGGTGCTGGCGAGCAGCGCCGCACCCATCACCTCGTCGAGAAAACCCGCGATCAGCCCGCCCTGCACCGCCCCTCTGGGAGAGGCGAAGCTGGGCGGCGGATCATAGGTGAAGGTGACCTCGCCGCGCGAAGCGTCCCACGACTGGAACTGCGACCCCATCAGCTGCGCCGATGGCGAGCGCTGGGTTTTGAAGAGTTCGGTCATAGCAAGACTCCTCCCCTCCCGCCTGCGGGAGGGGTAGCGAGACTTGGTCGCACAAGCGACCTAGTCGCAGCGGGGTGGGCTCTTACGAGCCCCAACCATTGGATGGGCCCACCCCCGACCCCTCCCGCGAACGGGAGGGGAGTTTACGTCACAGCGTCCGTTCACGCTCCTCGACTTCGAAGACTTCGAGCTGGTCGCCCGGCTTGATGTCGTTCGTGTCTTCCAGCACCACGCCGCATTCGAGGCCCGCGCGGACTTCGTCCACGTCGTCCTTGAAGCGCCGCAGCGAGGCGATGGTGGTCGACGAGACGATGACGTCGTCGCGGGTAAGGCGGGCGTGGAGACCCTTGCGGATCGCGCCTTCCTCCACCAGCAGGCCGGCCGCCTTGTCCTTCTTGCCGGACTTGAAGACTTCCTTGACCGCGGCACGACCGACGACGTGCTCGATCCGCTCCGGACCCAGCTCGCCCGCCATCTCCTTCGCGATCTCTTCGGTCAGGTGGTAGATGACGTCGTAATACATCATCCGCACGCCTTCGCGTTCGATCTGCTGGCGCGCCTTGGCGTTGGGGCGCACGTTGAAGCCGATGATCGGTGCGTTGCCGGCAGCCGCCAGCGTCACGTCGTTTTCGGTAATCGCGCCCACGCCCGAGTGCAGGATGCGGACCTTGATGTCGTCGTTCGAAAGGTTGGTGAGCGCGGTCTTGATCGCCTCGACCGAGCCCTGAACGTCGGCCCGGACCAGCAGCGGGAACTCGATCGCCTTGTTGGCAAGCCCGGCGAACATCGCGTCGAAATTGGTCGGCGCCAGCGCGGTGCGCTGCTCGTTCGCCTTGTCCCGGCGGTATTCGGCGACTTCGCGTGCGCGCTGTTCGTTCTCGACCACGGTCAGCTGGTCGCCCGCATTCGGCACCCCGCCGAGGCCGAGGACCTCGACCGGCATCGAAGGCCCGGCTTCCTTGATCTGCTTGCCCTGATCGTCGACGATCGCCCGCACGCGGCCGCTCATCGTACCGGCAACCAGCGCATCGCCCTTCTTGAGCGTACCGCGCGTCACCAGCACCGAGGCAACCGGGCCACGGCCCTTGTCGAGCTGCGCCTCGATCACGGTGGCTTCCGCCGCGCGATCGGGGTTGGCCTTCAGTTCCATCAGTTCGGCCTGCAGCGCGATCTTGTCGAGCAGTTCGTCGAGCCCGGTGCCCTTGAGCGCGGAAATCTCCACGTCCTGCACGTCGCCCGACATCGCCTCGACGATAACTTCCTGTTCCAGCAGGCGCTCGCGCACCTTCTGGGGGTTGGCTTCCGGCTTATCCATCTTGTTGATGGCGACGATGATCGGCGTGCCAGCGGCCTTGGCGTGGCTGATCGCCTCGATCGTCTGCGGCATGATGCCATCGTCGGCAGCGACCACCAGCACCACGATATCGGTGACGTTGGCACCGCGCGCGCGCATTTCGGTGAATGCGGCGTGGCCCGGCGTGTCGAGGAAGGTGATCTTGTCGCCGTTCTTCGTCTTCACCTGATAGCTGCCGATATGCTGCGTGATGCCGCCCGCTTCGCCGCGGGTTACATTGGTGCCGCGCAGCGCATCGAGCAGGCTGGTTTTGCCGTGATCGACGTGGCCCATGATCGTGACCACCGGCGGGCGGGCTTTCAGCGTTTCTTCCGGATCGACATCCTCTTCGGCCTTGATGTCGACATCGGCTTCGGAAACCTTCTGGATGTTGTGGCCGAACTGTTCTACCAGCAGTTCCGCAGTGTCCTGGTCGATCGTCTGGTTGACGGTGACCGCCATGCCCAGGCTGAACAGCTCCTTCACCAGATCCGCGCCCTTTTCGGCCATGCGGTTGGCGAGTTCCTGCACGGTGATCGCTTCGGGGACGACCACGTCGCGCACCTGCTTTTCGCGCGGCTTGGACGAGCCGCCGCCCTGCATCCGGCGTTCCTTCTCACGCGCACGCTTGAGCGCGGCGAGGCTGCGGGCGCGGCGGCCCTCGTCCTCGTTCAGCGCCTTGGTGACGGTGAGCTTGCCCGAACGGCGCTTGTCGGGACGTTCGGCACCGCGAGCGGGCTTCTCTTCCTTCTTTGCCTTCTTCTCGGGCTTCTTGGGCTCGGGACGCGCAACCGGGGTGAACTTGCGCGCAGCGGGGCGCGCCGTCGTCTTGCCGCTGTCGTCCTCGGCCGGAGCCTTGGCTTCCTCGGGCTCTGCCGCCGGAGCTTCGGCTGCAGCCTTGGCCTCTTCCTCGGCCCGCTTGGCAGCTTCTTCCTTGGCCTTGGCGTTTTCCTCGGCGCGCTTCTTCTCGTCCTCGACCGCCTGCTTGGCCTTTTCGTCGTCGCGCTTGCGCGCTTCTTCGGCCAGCCGCAGGCGATCTTCCTCGGCCTCGCGCTGGAGGCGGGCGACGCGTTCCTGCGGGGTTTCCCCTGCAGGGGCGGCCTTCTTCGGCGCGGCCTTCTTCGCCGCCGGAGCCGGGGCAGGCGCGGGTGCCGGGGTGGGCGCAGGCGCGGGAGTGGGCTCGGGAGCTTTCGCTTCCTCGGCGGGCGGCGCGGTTTCGCCGGGCTTCAGGATCTTGCGACGACGCTTCACCTCGACCGCCACCTTGTTGGTGCGGCCGTGGCTGAAGGTCTGCTTGACCTCGCCCGATTCCACGCTCCGCTTGAGGCCAAGCGGTTTACGGGTCCGGGTCTTGTTTTCGTCGTCGCTCATAAAACTCGTTTCTTCCTTCAGTCACATCGTCGCGAAATCGAGGGTCACCGCCTAGGCGGCCCCCGCTTCGCTCACGTCCGCAGACGCATTCCGGTATTGCAGCAGGCGCGTCAGGGCCTGGTCGACCCGCTCGGCCGCCGCATGATCGGCCAGCGCCAGATGGACGACATTGTCGCGGCCCAATGCCACAGACAGCGCCGCACGGTCCAGTGGCAAGCGCGTACCGCCCTCGCCCGAACCTTCGCGATCCATTCCAACCCGCCACGCCTGGTCGAGCTTGGCAGCGCCGCCATCGCTCGCATCGGCTGCGTGATAGAGTGCCGCCAGCACTCCGCCGCGCGCATGTTCCGCAATGCGTTCCGACCCCAAGATAAGGTGTCCGCTCCGCATTTCGAGCCCCAGCCGGTCGGTAAGCGTGCGCAGCAGGCCCGCATCGATCTGCGCGGGCAGATCGTCGGGCACCCGCGGAGGCGCGGATTTGAATGCCCGGGCGAGCGCTCCCTTGAGCTTGCCCTTCTCCATCGCGGTTTCAAGCTCGGCGCGCGAGACGCCCAGCCAGGCGCCGCGACCCGGCGCTCGCGCGCGCGGATCGGGCAGCACGTCGCCATCGGGCGAAATCGCAAGACGAATCAGCTCGTCCCGCTCGCCGTGGCGTCCGGTCAGGATGCACTTGCGCTCCGGCGATTTCCCGCCGGGGCGCGTGCGTACAGTTGTCGGCGTCAGAGACTCATTGTTCGGAGTCCGCATCGGCGGCCTCCTGTTCGGTTGCCGGCTCGGCCTTGGCCGGTGCCGGTTCCTCGTCCTCGAACCAGTGTGCGCGGGCAGCCATGATGATCTCGTTGCCCTGCTCTTCGGTCAGACCGTATTCGCCCAGCACACCGCCCTTGTCCTGCTCGCGCTGCGGACGGTCGCGCCGCATCGGCGGACCATCGGGATTGTTGTTGCGGCGGCGCGGAGCCTCGCGCTTCTTGGCGATCAGTTCGTCGGTGGCGAGATCGGCCACATCGTCGAGCGTCTTGAGACCCGCCTTGCCCAGCGTGACCAGCATCGCTTCGCTGAGGTGCGGCAGTTCGGCCAGCGCATCCTCGACGCCCAGTTCGCGGCGCGCCTCGCGGTGCGCGGCTTCCTGCCGTTCGAGCGCTTCGGTCGCGCGGCTCTGGAGTTCCTCGGCCAGCTCTTCGTCGAAGCCTTCGATCATCGCCAGTTCGTCCAGCTGGACGTAGGCGACTTCTTCCAGCTCGGCGAAGCCTTCGGCGACGAGCAGCTGCGAGAGCGTTTCGTCGACGTCGAGCTCTTCCTCGAACATCTTGGAGCGAGCGGCGAATTCCTTGCTCTGCTTTTCCGAGGCTTCTTCCTCGGTCATGATGTCGATCTGGTTGCCGGTCAGCTGGCTGGCGAGACGCACGTTCTGGCCACGGCGACCGATCGCCAGCGAAAGCTGGTCGTCCGGCACCACGACTTCGATGCGGCTTTCGTCCTCATCCAGCACCACGCGGCTGACGGTGGCGGGCTGGAGCGCGTTGACGATGAAGGTTGCCTCTTCCTCGCTCCACGGGATGATGTCGATCTTCTCGCCCTGCAGTTCCTGCACGACGGCCTGGACGCGGCTGCCCTTCATGCCGACGCAGGCACCGACGGGGTCGATGCTGCTGTCGTGGCTGATCACGCCGATCTTGGCGCGGCTGCCCGGGTCGCGGGCGGCGGCCTTGATCTCGATGATGCCGTCATAGATTTCGGGCACTTCCTGCGCGAACAGCTTCTTCATGAAGTCGGGATGCGCGCGGGTCAGGAAGATCTGCGGGCCGCGGTTGTTGCGTTCCACCTTGCTGATCAGCGCACGCACACGCTCGCCGACACGCGCGGCTTCGCGCGGGATCTGCTGGTCGCGGCGGATCACGCCTTCGGCGCGGCCCAGATTGACGATCACGTGGCCGAATTCGACCGACTTGATCACGCCGGTGATGATTTCGCCCGCACGATCCTTGAACTCTTCGTACTGACGCTCACGCTCGGCATCGCGGACCTTCTGGAAGATCACCTGCTTGGCGCTCTGCGCGTCGATACGGCCCAGGTCGACCGGCGGCAGCGGATCGACGATGAAGTCGCCCAGCGATGCGCCGTCCTGCAGCTTCTGCGCCTGCTCCAGGTTCACCTGCTTGAAGTAATCCTCGACCTCTTCGACCACTTCGACGACGCGCCACAGGCGCAGGTCGCCCGTCTGCGGGTCGAGCTTGGCGCGAATGTCGTTCTCCGCACCATAACGGTTGCGGGCCGATTTCTGGATCGCCTCTTCCATCGCTTCGATAACGATCGATTCGTCGATCATCTTTTCCGAAGCGACCGATTTCGCGATCGCGAGGAGCTCCGCACGGTTGGCGGAAATGGCAGTGGCCATTGGTCTTACCTTCTCATCATTCATCCCGCTGAGCGGGATTTGCCTCAATCCAATACCCGTTCGTGCTGAGCTTGTCGAAGCACTGTCTTTCTTTTTCGCGAAGGTCGCACTCGAGGAAAGTGCAGCCCTTCGACAGGCTCAGGGCGAACGGAAAACTCTAATTCTCTTCGTCTTCTGAAATCTCCTCGGCACCCGTAGTGTCGAGCGGTCTGGTCGCGGCAATGAGCTCGTCGGTGAGGACGAGCTGCGCCGAATGAATCTGGTCGCGCGGGAGTTCGACATCGCCCGCCTTGCGGTCGGTGATGGTGACGGTGTCACCTTCTATGCCCTGCAGGACGCCGCGATAATTGCGCTGGCCTTCGTAGCCCTTGGCCATCGAAATCTTCGCCTCGTGCCCCGCCCAGTCGGAAAAATCCTTCGTGCGGGTCAGCGGGCGGTCGATGCCCGGCGAGCTGACTTCGAGGTGGTAGGCCCCTTCGATCAGCACATCGCCCTGCTCTTCCAGCGCGTCGATCTTCGCCGAAACGGCGCGGCTGAGTTCGGCGCATTGTTCGATCACCAGCTGCCCGGTCGCCGGGTCTTCCGCCATGATCTGCAGCGCCTGCGTGCCGTCACCGGCTTCGGACGGCATCATCTTCACGCGCACGAGATCGAATCCCAGGGCCTTTGCCTCGGGTTCGATAATCTCGGTCAGTCGCGCGATATCCGCCATTCGGTCTCCGTTTCGTCTTCGATCTGCATGGCAATGCGGTTTGGCGCCGGTGCCTTTCGGCCCGGCCCAACACGGTGCCAGCAATGTCGGGATGAAGGTCAGATAGGCGAGCATCGCCAAAAATGCAACGCGCTTTGGCGCGTCATCGGCGATTTTGTGCCCGGTCAGGTGCCTTTCGGCTTGAACCAGGGCTCGTCCGTCCGGTCGATCGCGAGCGGTTTGGCAAAGGGAGCGCACAGCCGATATGCTTCCTGCGGCGTTCCCTCCAGCCATCGCGCCCAGCTGTCGCGCGGGAGGATCACGGGCATCCGGTTATGGATCGGCGCGACCTGCGGATTGGCCTCGGTCATGATCATGCTGAACGCTTCGCCCCACTCGTCGGTCTGCCGCCAGATGCCCGCTGCCGCGAACAGCGGTTCATCGGGCACGGAAAACCATGTCCGGGTCATCGCGCCTCTCTGCCCTTCGGCCTCGGCGAACCGGCTGATCGGGATCAGGCAGCGACGCTCTTCGAAAGAATAGCGCCAGAAGAAGCTCTTGAGCTTGTCGGTCCGCGTGTTGTTGACCGGCTTGGGCTTGAGCGGCTGGCCCTTCGCGCCCGTCCGCTGGAGCGGGAAGCCCCACACCATCGGTCGCACCTTGCCAGCAGCCACCACCGGCGCGGGATAGCCGGGGTAGACCTCTTCTGCAGTGTTCGCGCCGAAATCCTGCGCGACCGCATCGAAGAAATCGGCAATCTCGGTATGCGAGCTCCTGATCTTGTAGAGATTGCACATGCGCGAAAGGCGTTACTCGCCGCTGCCCGGATAGGTCGTCAGACTGCCGAAGTAGCGCAGCAAATCGGCATGCAGCAGCGTGTCCTGCGCCGCGCCGCCGAGTTCGAGCCCGGAGGCCGTATCGTCATTGGCGTGATGATACGGGCCCTGCATGAAGCTTTCGAATGCCCCCGTGTCCGCCAGCGCACTACTGACCAGAACCGTGGGCACCCCGTCGCGCAGCAATATCCATCCATCCTGCCGGGGAAGGAAGGCATCCTGCATGTCGGAAGGCACCACCTCGCGGCCCTGCACCCGCGCAACCTCCGATATCCCGTAATCGAGCTGCGTCTTGCCCGCCCCCAGAACCACGACCGGCGTGCCGCGCGGCGCGATCGCCATGGTATCGAGATTGAAGGCCGCCGCAATCGTCGGCAACGGCACCGGCGGGTCGGCGACGAAGGCTTTCGCGCCCAGCAGGCCAAGCTCTTCGGAACTGGTCGCAAGGACGATCACATCGCGGTCGAGCGGCCCGTCGCGCAGCGCGATCCGCACCGCCTCGATCATCACCGCAAGGCCGCTGGCGTTGTCGACTGCGCCGTTGCACAACCGGTCCTTCGCGTCGGCCGGGCCACACGCATCGCCCAGGTGATCCCAGTGCGCCAGCACCAGAACGGCACCCGCGCCCGGCACCTTACCCGGCATCCGGCCGATCACATTGGCAGTCTCGATCCGGTCGACCTGCTGGGCAATGCTGGCTTTCAGGATCGTGTCGTAGGCGATCACACCCAGCCCGTCGGGATGGCGCGATGCATTCTGGCCGACCACATCCATCAGCTGTTTGCTGTCCTGCGGGGTAAGAAGCATGACCGCGGGGCCGGAGGTGTCGCTGGCCAGTCTCCAGCGACCGCGCGAAATCATGGCCGCGGTCTTCTGATATTCCTCCTCGTCTGCGGTCATGATCAGAAGGACCTTGGGTCCTGCCGCCTCGAATTGCGCAAACAGCTTGAAGAGAGACGATGCAGGCAGCGCCAGCGCGCGGTTGACCAGCGATCGCGGCTGCAGTTCCTTCAGGTCCGGGTCCAGCCCGACGATCGGCACATCGGCAAGCCGCGCCTCGTCCTCACCTGGCTGGACGGCAATCAGACCTTGCGAGAGCGGCACACTCCGCGTTCCACGCGTAATCGTCGCGGTGCTCGCGCCCGCATTGGCGAGAGGCGCGCGGCGAACGAGGGTGAAATCCTGCGTCCAGTCGCCCTCGCCCACGCCCGGTTGCAGGCCGATGTCCGAATAGCGGTCTATCAGCCAGCTGCGCGTCTTCGCTTCGCCTTCGGAGCCGGGGAAGCGGCCGGCGAAATCGTCGTCGGAGAGTGTGGTGATATCGCGCGCCAAGGCCGTTTCCACCGCGTCGAGCGAAGGCGGCGGCGGGCTGGACGGCACGCTCTGCACGCTTGCGCATGCGCTCAACAGCAGCGCAGCAGCGCCTGCCGTAATGCCCCTGATCATTGTCCCCACCTGTTCTTTTCCTCTCAGTCGGCGGTCCAGCCGCCATCGACGCTCCAGTTCGCGCCATTCACGTTCGCCATCGAATCGCGGCACAGAAAGACGGCCATTTCGCCGATATCCTCGGGCTGGACGAACTTCTTGGTCGGCTGCTTGGCCAGCAGCACCTCGTCGATCACTTCCTCGCGGCTCATCCCGCGCGCCTTCATCGTGTCGGGGATCTGGTTCTCGACAAGCGGCGTCCAGACATAGCCGGGGCTGATGCAGTTGACAGTGACCCCGGTGGTCGCGACTTCGAGCGCGACCGTCTTGGTCAGGCCGGCAATTCCGTGCTTCGCAGCGACGTAGGCCGCTTTGTACGGCGAGGCCACCAGCGAGTGCGCGCTGGCGGTGTTGATGATCCGGCCCCAGCCGCGTTCCTTCATGTGCGGTACGGCCAGCCGGATGGTATGGAACGCCGCCGACAGGTTGAGCGCGATGATCTTGTCCCATTTGTCGACCGGAAACTCGTCGACCGGAGCAACGTGCTGCATCCCGGCATTGTTGACGAGGATGTCGATCCCACCCGCGTCGGCCATCATTTCTTCGATTGCGGACACGTCGGTCAGGTCGGCACCGGAATATTCCGCTCCGCCGAGTTCCTCGCGCAGTTTCTCGATCTCTTCCTCGTCGCCGAAACCGTTGAGGACGATCCGAGCGCCCTCGCCGTGCAGCGCCCGCGCGACCGCCAGACCGATACCCGAGGTCGAGCCGGTGACAAGAGCCTTCTTACCTTCGAGGAACATCGCTAGCCTTTCGGAGATTAACCAAGCCGTGTGGGCCCAATCGCTGCCCGAGCGGGGTGGTTCCGTGCGAGAGTGCGCATTGCAAGCCTTTTTCTGCAAGGCGCAACGGGGAGACAACAAGGGGAACCGGTTCAATGCGGCTCAATCCATTCAACACCGACAATATCGATGTTCGCGGCGGCAGCAGCCGCTTTCCCGGCGGCGGCGCGGGCCAGCTGGGGTGCGGCACGCTGATCATCGCAGGCATCGTCTCGCTGCTGTTCGGCACCGATTTCGGCCAGACGGTCGCCGTAATCGATACGGTCAACCAGACGACCGGCAGCGGCCAGGTCTCCAACGCCGACGGGCAGATGAGCGAGCAGGAGCTGTGCACCAGCAGCGCGTACGCGACCGAGGCATGCAACGCGCTGCAATCGCTCAACGCCACCTGGCAGCCCGAGTTCGAGCGGGCGAACATCGAATTCCAGCAGCCGTTCCTGCACCTATACAGCGGCGGCGTGAACACGCGCGGCTGCGGCAGCGCGACGTCTGCTGCGGGGCCGTTCTACTGCCCGCGCGACGGTGGCATCTATATCGACACCAGCTTCTACGACCTGATGAAGCGCGATCTGGGTGCGGGCGGCGATTTCGCGCGGCTGTATGTCGTGGCGCACGAATACGGGCACCATATCCAGAACCTGACCGGCCTCGCCGACCAGGTCGCCAGCGCCCAGCAAAGGGACCCGCAGAACGCCAACCGGCTGCAGGTGCGCATGGAATTGCAGGCCGATTGCTACGCCGGGGTCTGGGCGGGCAAGAACAAGGACCGGGTCGAGCCGGGCGATTTCGAGGAAGGCATGCAGGCCGCCGCCGCGATCGGGGACGATGCCATTTCGGAACGCATGGGAGGTAGGGTATCGCCCGAAAGCTTCACCCACGGTACCAGCGAACAGCGTATGCAGGCATTGCGGCTGGGCATGAACAGCGGCAACGATACCATATGCGATCGCTATTTCGCGCCCGAATCGTTCTAGGCGCATCGTTTTAGGGGGGCTGGAACAGGCAGGCGATGGACTTCATCCGCAACCTTTTCACGCTGTTCCAGCGTCTGCAGGACATCATCCGCGAGGGGCAGAAGCGCGGCGACGTGCCCGGCATGGCGATGGCTCTGGTCCGCGAAGTGCGGGGGAGCGACCGGGACGCGGACGGCCAGGGGGACGGCCCGGCAGTCTATCAGGGCAGGCGCGCCCAGGCCGACCAGGGCACGCCCTCCGCCGCGTCGCGCGCGACCGCGCGCAACAAGGCCGCGCGCGATACCGACTTGCCCGAGCCCGCCGTCTACCGCAGCCCCGCCGGTTCGGACTTCATGGCCGAACTCGAACCGGCCCGCGCGCCCGCGCGCAACGCCGACGATCCGTCGGAGAAATTGCCCGAGCCTGCCTCCGCCGGGCCGTTGCAGCGCGAGGAGTACGATTACAAACCCGCTTCGGCGGATCCCGCGGAAATTCCCGAGGTGCCCGAGCCGGCTCGTGCCGAGGAGCCCGAACCGCAACCACAACCGGAGCCGGAGCCCGAACCCGAGCCACAGGCACTGCACAATGTGGAGGCACCGGCGGCGCAGGAGCCTGCCCAGGCCGCAACGGTAGCCTCCGCCGTGAACTGGGACCACGACGACCAAACTGCGCAGGATGTCGCCGCGCCTGCCACCGAAGACGAGCCCGCTCCCGCACCGGCCGAGACGGCGCCTGTCGTCGCTGAAGGTGGCGAACCGCCCAGGAAAGACGACAAGGACGACGACTGGTTCGATCTGGACGACTGGCAGGGGACCGCGCTGAAGGTCGCCGGGGTCGGCGCAGCAGCCGCAGCGACCGCCGCCGGTGCAATGGCGATCAAGGACCGCTTCTTCGACCACGACGAAGACGATGGCGAAGACGGGGAAGACAACCGCGCAATCCCGCTCGGCAAAGGCTCCGACGCGACGATTGACGACACCAAAACAGATGGCGCCGGGTGGACGGCAGCGGCAGCAATGGCCGCGCCGGTCGCTGCGGCGGCGCTGCCCACCGCCGGAAAGGATGCCGATGCGCCGGCCCGGACGGCCCCGTCCGAACAGGCACGGCGGCCTCATCAGGTCGAGATCATCCCCGCCGATCCGAATAACCCGGCGACCCAGCCCGCCTCGCAGACACTCGCGAACCCGGGCATCCGCCTCTACGGCACGCTCGACGCCGCGATGTATGCCGAGTTTACCGAGCGGCTTTCCGAACAGGAGCCCGGTGGGCCGATCGTCATCGCGCTGACCACGATGGAGGGCGATCCGGAAATCGCGCGCAGCATGGCCGACGATATTCGCCTGCTGCGCGATCGCGGACGGCGCGAGATCATCTTCCTCGGCAAGACCGCGGTCTATGGCGCGGGCGTGCTGTTCATGGCCGCCTTCCCCGTCAGCCACCGCTACCTCACCCGCGCGACCAAGGTGCTGGTGACCGAGAACAAGCGCGCGCAACCGATCCAGCTTGCGGGCGGATCGCTGCGCAGCGTCGCCAGCCAGCTCGAGCACGTACAGCGCGAAATCCAGCGCGAGATCGAGCAGGAGGACGAGGATTATCGCGCGATCTCCGAAGGATCGAACGTCAGCGTGCAGGAGCTGCGCGAAAAGGCCCCGAACGAGTGGTTCATCACTGCGAGCGAGGCCAAGGCGATGGGATTGATCGCAGAGGTCGTCTAACCGCCCGCAAAGAAAAACTGCCATCGCGCGCGGTTTGAAATGGCGGCAGCGCCCCCATCTTGGATCGCATGACCAAACTTTCCCTGCTCGATCTCGCCCACGTCACCGAAGGCGGCGACGTGGCCACCTCCCTCGCCAACGCGGCGGACATCGCCCGCCACGCTGAATCTCTGGGGTTCGAGCGATACTGGTGCGCCGAGCATCACGGGATGGAAGGCATCGCCAGCGCCGCGACCAGCGTCGTGATCGGCCACGTTGCCGCCGCGACCAGCTCCATCCGCGTGGGAGCGGGCGGGATCATGCTGCCCAACCATTCGCCGCTGGTGATCGCCGAACAGTTCGGGACGCTCGAGGCGCTGTTTCCCGGACGCATCGACCTCGGGCTGGGCCGCGCGCCCGGCAGCGACCAGCGCGTCGCCGCCGCGCTGCGCCGCAATCTCGATACCAATCCCGACGCTTTCCCGCGCGACGTGGTGGAGCTTCAAAGCTACCTCGCAGGCGACGGTCGAACGGGCATCAAGGCGACCCCGGGCGCAGGGGCGAAGGTGCCGCTCTATATTCTGGGATCGAGTCTATTCGGCGCGCAGGTCGCTGCCGTGCTGGGCCTGCCCTACGCCTTTGCCAGCCACTTCGCGCCGCAGGCGCTCGACGACGCGCTGGCGATCTATCGCGAGCGGTTCGAACCGTCCGACGTGCTGAGCGAACCTTACGCGATCTGCGGCTACAACGTCTTCGCGGCGGATACCGAAGAAGAGGCGCACCTGCTCGCCAGCTCGATGCAGCAGAGCTTCGTGCGGCTGCGCACCGGCCAGCCGGGCAAGCTGCCGCCCCCGGTAGAAGGCTATCGCGAAAGCCTGCCCCCGCAGGCCGCCGCGATGCTCGACGGGGTGCTGAAAGCGACCGCGATCGGCACGCCCTCGCAAGTCCGCGACCAGATGCACGCGTTCGTCGATCGCACCAAGGCAGACGAACTGATCATCGCCGGATCGATCTACGATCATGAAAAGCGCAAGCGCAGCCTAACCCTGGCGGCAGAGGCTTTTGCGAGCGAACCCGCCGCAGCCTGACGTTCCCGGGGCCGGGGGCGTAGCCCGCCGGGCTTGCCCTCGCCCCTTGCACACATAGAAATCGGCAGCGCACGCCAGGGGGAAAACGTGCGCTGCCGTCACAGTAGCGGACTTAGGGTTAGTCCACCGCGGAAAGTTCGCGCATCGCCTCGTCGAGATCGCGGAGCGCTTCGGCACGGTCGCTCGCGGAGAGCGTGCGATCGCGCTCGATCGAAACGCGCGCCTGGGCGATGGCGCGCCTGGCACCGGCCATCGCGCCGGCAATGCACGGGCCAATGGAGGCCCGGCCATTGGCAGCCGTCCCTTGCCACGACCCGTCGCAGTCGAAGCGCATGTCGCTCAGGCTGTCGACCATCTGGACCAGCGCCAGTCGCGTATCCTTGTCGAGTTCGGCCGTCGCGTTGATCTCGCGCTTGGCCTCTTCCAGGTCGCGGCGCATTTCGCTGCGGTCGACAGACCATTCGCGCCGCATTGCGATCTCCCGCTGCTTCTCGGCCTTCTTGGCCATGCGATCGGCCTTGATCTCCATTTCGCGGGCTGCGCGCTGGCTCTTTTCGGCCTTTGCGCTCAGCTTCTTGACCTCCACCTCGAGCTTCGCGCGTTCTTCGGGCGTCGCCTCGCGGCCGTTGATCTTGTAGCTGGTATGCTCGGTGGACCGGCCTGCGTCGTCGGTCACCACCTTGCGCTCCACCTCGATGGTACGACTTTCGCCGCCTTTCCCATCGCTGATCATGAACAGCTGCTCGGGAGCGGTCGGGGCAACGGGTGCCAGCGGCGCTTCGGGCGCGACCGGCGCTTCGGGCGCGACCGGTGCGGTCGGCGCGGTGGGCGGCACCGGCGCCTCGGGCACTTCTTTACCCATTGCGGTCTCGGCGTAGGAAATCGAAGCCGTCAGCGGCAGCGCCGCCAGTGCGCCGACCGTCAGCACGCGCGCAGCGATGCGACGGCGGGGGGAAATATCGGACATGGTCAAACTCCTTAGGCGGTGAATGATGGATTTGTCCCCCAGCACCGGGCACGCCATCGGCGCGGCGAGCGCCAGGCTGGCCCGCCGGTCGCTACGGGTCGCGAAAGAGGCGATGGTGGACGCGTAGGTTTCCCGAAGGCGGGCATCGCAGCGCTCCACCACGCGGGCATCGCAGGCTGCCTCCTGGTCGCGCCGCATGGCACGCCAGCCCACCCAGCCGAGCGGGTTGAACCAGTGCAGCGCGAACAGCGGCTGCACCAGCGCATTGGCCAGCAGGTCGCGCGCACGATGGTGTGCCAGCTCGTGCTCGAGAGCGAGATCGCGGCGGGTTTCCTCGGTTTTCGCCATGAAGCCTTCGGGCAGCGCGATCACCTTGTCGAACACGCCGAACGCGACCGGGGATGCGGTTGCGGGCGATTCGATCAACCGGACGCGACCGCGCACCCCGACCACCACGCTCCCGCGCATCAGTTCGCGGCGCATCGCGAAATAGAGGGCGTAGCGCCGAGTCAGGAAGACCGCGGCCCCCACGAGCCAAACGGTCAGGCCGAGAAGGACCCAGTCTACCGTCGGCTGGGTCGCGACCATGGGCTGCAGCATCATGCCTCCACCCCCGGTTTCGGCCACGCCATATCCGCCGATCGGCACCGGCACACTCGTGACGCTGGCGGGCGCCACGGATGCGGGCAAGACGATGGGCGGCAGCATCAGCCGCAGGAATGGAAGAGCCCAGAGCGCGTAGGCCGCGCGCGCGCCGAAGTGCCGCGATACCGGACGGCGCAGCACCAGGACGGCCACGATGAGTCCACCCGTCCACACCAGCGTGTCGAGAGCGAAGCTTTGCAGGTCGATGCTCATTTGCGCATCTCCTTCAGCAGGCGTTCGATCTCGCCGAGATCCTCGTCCGTCAGCGCCTCGCTCTCCGCGAGATGCGCGAACAGCGATGCCGCGCGGCCGCCGAACAGCCTGTCGACCAGCCGGCGCGATTCACCGTCGACATAGTCCACGCGCTCGATCAGCGGGGTGTAGAGGAAGCGGCGACCGTCGGGCTCGGTCGCCAGCGCGCCCTTGCCCACGAGGCGCGACAGCAGCGTCTTGACCGTCGGCATAGACCAGCCACGCGGTTCGCAAATTTCCTCGCAAATATCGGTCGCGCTCACCGGATGGCGATCCCAGATCACCTCCATGATCGCGTGCTCAGCTTCGCTGATCCGTTCGCTCTTATCGATCTTAGACTGCGCCATCGATCTCTACCCTTCCGTAATCGACTACGTCTGTAGCCACATCGATTACGGATGTAAACATTGCCGGTGGATGAACGACGTTCGCGGTTCGACGACCGGCATTTTTGGGATGGCCGGCGGTCAGCAGGCCTCGGCGGTATTTTCCGGGATCGGGCCCGGCGGGACGCGCGCGTCGCTCATCCAGAAAGGGTCCGCTGCCAGCCGATGGCGGTCGCCATACGCGGCGCGCAGGGCTGCGGCGAGTTGCGGATCGTAGTTTTCGAGATCCTGATGGCTGAGAATCCGGCGGCCATCGAACACCTGCAACCGGTTCGAATCGAACCAGAACTGCGTTCCTTCCGCCCAGTATTCCTGCACCGTGGTCATGTTGTATTCCTCGAACCACAGCTTGTTCGCCTGCGCATTGGCATACGCCGCCTCGACCTCGGCGTAGAGAGCCGGGTCCGCGCCCTGGATCGCGAACAGGATATTGTGCGCGAATTCGTGCACGAGGATGGTCTCGCCGTAATAGCGGCTGGTCGGCAGGCCGAGCACGTCCTCTTCCGCCCCCACCGTATGCTGCCCACCGATCCCCCGCGCGCGCGCATCCCAATAGGCGCGGTCGGTGAGCCGCCCGATCCGCTCGTCATAGTGCTTCTTCTCGCACCGGGTCAGGCGCGGATCGTCGGGCGCAGGCTTGGTCCAATGCGCGTTTTCGGGAAGGTCGAGCAGCGCCTCGGTCTCGGCGATGATCGCTACGCGGTAGCCGTTATCGTGCAGCCATTTGGCAAGGTCGGGCCGGAACGCGAGCATATCCTCGATCATCGCCTCCGCCGCGACCAGCGCGTCCAGCGGCACCGCGCTGGACGAGACGACGGGAATGCCATCGGCGTCGCGGTATTGCGTGTAGAAATCGGGAATGCCGAGTTCTGGCGGCGGGCCCGCAGCGGTGAGCACAGCGAGGCTGGCGAAAGCTAGAACACGGCGAAGCATGCTGCCGGGTTTAGGACGAATCGTCTGAACCTCAACCGACATCGGCGCGAAGTACATTGCCCAATTACCAATATTTGCTATATCGTTCTATATGGCGACCAAAACCACTTCGATCGTGCTGGGCGAAAAGCTCGCCGCCTATGCCAAGCGCAAGGTCGATTCGGGCGAATTCGGCTCGACCAGCGAAGTCATCCGCGACGCCTTGAGGCGTGCGGAGGAGCGAGACGCGAAGCGCGAGGCGCTGGACGCGGCGCTCAAGGAAGGCCTCGAAAGCGGGCCACCCCAAGAGTTCGATTTCGACGATTTTCTGCGCGAAATGCGCGCAAATTACAAAGCGGACTGATGCAATCCCGGCTGCGGCCTGCCGCTCGCCTCGATCTGGCGGAGATCTGGTTGGCGACGGCGGAACGGTGGGACGTCGACCAGGCCGACGAATATATTCGCCTGATCGAGGACAGGCTCTCCCGGATCGAGCAGTTCCCGGAAAGCTATCCTGTGTACCACAGTCGCCACGGCCTCTTCCGCAAGGCCCCCGGCGGAGAACACCTGATCTTCTATCTGGTAGATCACCAGCTGATTGACATCGTCCGGATCATGCATAACCGGAGCGATTACGAGGAAGAACTCGAATGAAGTTCTTAAGCGACCCCTCGTGAGAGAGGCCGCCCGAGGACTTCATTCCCCATCAATACACCCGCTTCTTCGGCTTGATGTACTCGATATCGTCGGTCAGCGTGTATTCGTGGACCGGGCGGTAATCGATCTTCATCTCGCCGCGCCCTGCACCCTTGGCGCCGCCGCCCCAGCCGTCGAACCACGTGACGGTGTGCTTCATCCAGTTGGCATCGTCGCGCTCGGGGAAGTCCTCGTGCGCGTGCGCGCCGCGGCTTTCCTTGCGGTTGTCGGCGCTGGTCATGGTGACGCTGGCCTGAGCCATAAGGTTGTCGAGCTCCAGCGTCTCGATCAGATCGCTGTTCCAGATCAGCGAGCGGTCGGACACGTGAATGTCCTGCATGCTCGCGTTGACCTCGGCGAGGTGCTTCTTGCCCGCCGCGAGCGTTTCGGTGTCGCGGAACACGGCAGCATGCTTCTGCATGGTCTTCTGCATGTCCTCGCGGATGCGCGCGGTGGGCAGACTGCCCTTGGCGTGGCGGAAGTGGTCGAGCCGGGTCAGCGCGAGGTCCGCGCTATCGGCGGGAAGCGCATCGTGCTTGGCGCCCGGCTTCATCGTTTCGGCGAGGCGATGGCCGATCGCGCGGCCGAACACCACGAGGTCGATCAGCGAGTTCGAGCCGAGGCGGTTCGCCCCGTGGACCGAGACGCAGCCCGCCTCGCCCGCGGCATAGAGCCCGGGCACGACATGGTCGGGATTGCCGTCCGGCCCCAGCGTCACGACTTCGCCGTGATAGTTCGTCGGGATGCCGCCCATGTTGTAGTGGACGGTCGGCGTCACGGGGAGCGGTTCGCGCGTCAGGTCGACGCCGGCGAAGATCTTGCCACTTTCGGTGATGCCCGGCAGACGCTCTGCCAGCACCTTGGGATCGATGTGATCGAGGTGGAGGTAGATGTGGTCCTTGTCCGCACCCACGCCGCGCCCTTCGCGCATTTCGAGCGCCATCGAGCGGCTGACGACGTCGCGGCTGGCAAGGTCCTTCGCGGAAGGCGCGTAGCGTTCCATGAAGCGCTCGCCTTCGGAATTGGTCAGGTAACCGCCTTCGCCGCGTGCGCCTTCGGTGATCAGCACGCCCGCGCCGTAGATGCCGGTCGGGTGGAACTGGACGAACTCCATGTCCTGCAAGGGCAGGCCAGCGCGCAGCACCATGCCGCCACCGTCGCCGGTGCAGGTGTGGGCCGAGGTCGCGGTGTAGTAGCAGCGGCCATAGCCGCCGGTCGCCAGCACCACGGCATGCGCGCGGAACCGGTGGATCGTGCCGTCGTCGAGGCACATGGCGATCACGCCGACGCAGCGGCGATCCGCACCCTCGCCCGCCATGATCAGGTCGATCGCGAAATATTCGATGAAGAAGTCCGCGTCGTACTTCAGGCTCTGCTGGTAGAGCGCGTGGAGCATCGCGTGCCCCGTGCGGTCCGCCGCGGCGCACGTACGTTGTACGGGCGGGCCTTCGCCCATGTTCTGCATGTGGCCGCCGAACGGACGCTGGTAGATCGTACCGTCCTGGTTGCGCGAAAAGGGCACGCCTGCGTGCTCCAGCTCGTACACCGCCTGCGGGGCCTCGCGCGCGAGGTACTCGATCGCGTCCTGGTCGCCCAGCCAGTCCGACCCCTTCACGGTGTCGTACATGTGCCAGGTCCAGTGGTCGGGCGTGTTGTTGCCAAGGCTGGCAGCGATACCGCCCTGCGCCGCGACGGTGTGCGAACGCGTGGGGAAGACCTTGGAGATATTCGCGGTTTTGAAGCCGGCTTCGGCCGCGCCCATCGTCGCGCGCAGGCCCGATCCGCCCGCACCCACGACGACCACGTCGAACTCATGGTCGATGATCGGATAGGCGTCGCCCGCCTTGCCGGATGTGGTCGCGGCCGGGCGGTCCGTGCCAGTATCGTTGGGGTTCTGGCTGGCCATCAGGCGGCTCCTGCGAAAGCGATGCTGGCGATGCAGAAGATGCCGAACACGGCCCCTGCCACTGCCACGAGATTGAGAAGGGCGATCAGCGCGAAGCGGCTGCCGCCCTGGTGGATATAGTCCTCGATCAACACCTGGAGGCCCAGCCGCGCATGCCAGAACGTGCTGACGATCAGCAGGATCAGGGCGGCCGATGCGATCGGCGAGGCGAGCCAGTCGGTCACGGTGGCATAGTCGTACGCCGGCAGCATCAGAAAGCTGACCAGCAGGAACAGCACCAGCACGAGGTTGCCGATCGCGGTAAACCGCTGGAGCAGCCAGTGATGCGCGCCCTCGTGGGCCGAGCCGAGACCGCGAACGCGGCCGATGGAGGTTCCGTTACCCATTGGGAATAGCCTTACTTGGTGAAGATGATCGCCCAGAAGGCGATGGTCAGAACGACGCCGAGGATCGGTGCGAGCGTGGCCCAGAGCTTGTTGATGGTCAGCTCGTAGCCTGCGCCGATGTCGAGCACGAAGTGGCGCAGTCCGCTCATCATGTGGCTGAAGAACGCCCAGGTCAGGCCGATCAGGACGATATACCCGATCGGGCTGGTCATCACACCGGCGAAGGTTTCGTAAGCCTCGGGTCCGCTCGCCATCGCGCCCAGCCACCACAGCAGCACGGCCAGCCCGACCAGCGCCATTCCGTCACCGGTGACGCGGTGCAGGATCGAGGTAAACATGTGCGGGCCCCACTTCCAGATCTGGAGATGGGGAGAGAGCGGTCTGTTCGACATGGTGTCTAGCGGGTCCAATCTGGCCGGATGCGGTAAGGCTTGCGCCTCCACTTAGCGAAAGCACGGGGAGGTTCAAGCGAGTCCAAAGGCTGGATGTGCCAAAGCACGTGGAATGGGGTCAGCGCAAGCGTGGGGGTTGGTAGCCTGCGCCAATCGGCCTAACAGGTGGGCCCATGACAGGCATTCTCGTCACAGGATCGAGCCGCGGTATCGGGGCGGCCATTCGCGAACAGCTGGAGGCGCGCTGCGTGCGCGTGATCGGCCATTCCACACGCGGGCTGGAAGAAGGCGAGATTGCCGCCGATTTCACCGAGCCTTCCGCACCGTCGATGCTGTGGGAGGAGGCACTGCGGCAGGCCGACGGCGAGATCGACGTGCTGATTAACAACGCCGGGCTGTTCGAAGGGATCGCACTCGACACATCGGACATCGAATGGCTCGATGCGTGGGAGGAAACGCTGCGGATCAACCTGACCGCCTCCGCCCAGCTCAGCCGTTTCGCGGTGCGCCACTGGCAGGAGCGCGGCGTTTCGGGGAGGATCGTCCACATCGCCAGCCGCGCAGGCCATCGCGGCGACTCGCCCGCACACTGGCACTATGCGGCGGCAAAGGGTGGAATGCTCGCGCTGCACAAGACGATCGCGCGCGCCTACGCCAGCGAAGGCATCTACAGCTTTGCCGTGACGCCGGGCTTCACCGACACCGCGATGGCAGGCGACTACCTCGAAAGCCGGGGCGGCCCCGGCCTGCTCGCCGATATTCCGCTGGGCCGCGTCGCGGAGCCGGAGGAAATCGCCGATATCGCGATCTGGTGCGCGCTCGACGCGCCGCCGAGCATGACCGGCGCGACGATTGACGCCAATGGAGCAAGCTATGTCCGGTAAATTCGCTGCCCTCGCAGGTTTGGCTCTCATCACGGCAGGCTGCGCCCCGGCGACCGAACCTGTCGCCAGTGCCGTCGAGACGGAACAGCCGAGTGTGGTCACCTCGCTCGACCTCGCCACCAGCTTCCAGCAATCCGCATTCCTCGAAAAATGCGAAGACTTCGACGAGTGGGACAAGCCCGCCCCGCCCTTCGAACTGCTCGGCGACACCTGGTACGTCGGCACCTGCGGTATCTCGGCGATCCTCGTGCTTGGCGAGGATGGCCATGTCCTGATCGACAGCGGGGTAGAGGCTGCCGCGCCGCTGGTTCTCGACAATATCCGCGCGCTCAGGATCGACCCGCGCGATATCCGCTACCTGCTGATGAGCCACGAGCATTTCGACCATGTCGGCGCACATGCTGCGCTGGCCGAAGCGACCGGGGCGCAAGTGATCGCCTCGCCCGAAGCGGCGAAGGTTCTGGCCAGCGGCAAGGTCAGCGCGGACGATCCGCAGGCCGACATCCACCCCGCGATGAAGCCGGTGAAGGTCGACCGGGTCGTGAACGACGGCGAGGTGCTGAACCTCGGCGGCAAGGAATTCACCGCGCATCTCACCCCCGGCCACACGCCGGGCGCGATGAGCTGGACGTGGAACGCCTGCTCGCTGCCGTGGCAGCCACCCGTGTGCCGCCGCGTCGCCTATGTCGACAGCCTCTCGCCCGTCTCGGCGGACGATTATCGCTTTACCGATCACCCCGCCGTCGTCGCCGATTTCCGGCGCAGCATCGCCAAGGTCGCCAACCTTCCGTGCGACCTGCTCGCAACGCCGCACCCTTCGTCGAGCGGAATGCTCGACCGGATAAAGGATGGCGGATTGCTGGATGGGGCCGCTTGCGTCGACTACGCAAAGACCATCGAAGAGCGACTGAACGACCGGCTCGCGAAGGAGCGTCGATGAACGACGATCTGCCCTTCGCCTGCCGATGCGGTACCGTGAGGGGCACGATCCTTAAGGCAACGCCGCGCGAGGGCGATTTCGTAATCTGTCACTGCACCGACTGCCAGACCTTCGCCAATCGCTTCGATGCGGGCGACAGGGTGATGGACGAGCAGGACGCAGGCACACCGCTCTACCAGAGCCGCTGCGCGCGGATGCGGATAGAGAGCGGTGTCGACGAACTACGGTGCATCCACCTTACCGAAGGACCGACGCTGCGCTGGTACGCAGGCTGTTGCGACACGCCGCTGTTCAATTCGTACAAGAACGGCAAAATTCCCTATGTCACCACGCTGGTTGGCAATTGCGACGAGGGATTGCGCACAAGGCTGCTGGGGGAACCGATCGGGCACCTCTTTGTCGATGACGATCCGGCGTGTACCGGGCCGGTCCGCCGCCTTTCGATGAACACGCTGATGCGGCGGTTCTTCTTCAGGATGGTCAAGGACATCGTCTCCGGCGACCGCCGCCGGAGCGCGCTGTTCGATCCCGACACGCTGGAGCCCGTCTCCACCCCTGTGCGTCTTACGAAGGAAACGACCGCCCATGTCGTCTGACATCACTGCCGAAGACGCCGGAATCAGCTGGAAGCTCACCGCGCTGGTCGACCGCACCGCTGCCGAGGCTGCGCTCGCGGCGAGCGTGGAGGACGCGTGGGACAGCGATCTGGTGATGAGCGCGCACGAGGTCGAGGCGGATCGCTACGACCCGATGAACGCCGGCCTGTGGCGGATCGAGGCATGGTATCCGCGCAAGCCCGACAAGGCCCTGCGCGCCACGCTCAAGGACATGTTCGACGGCAACCCGCCGGACTTCACGCTGGAGAAGGTCGAGCCCGAGGACTGGGTCACGCTCAGCCAGCACGCGGTCGAGCCGGTGCGCGCGGGGCCCTTCCATATCCGCACGCCCGATTTTCCGGCGGACGACAGCGCGATCGACCTGATCATCCCTGCCAGCCGCGCCTTCGGCACCGGGCAGCATGAAACCACCGCCGGGTGCCTCACCATGCTCGGCTGGCTGAAGCAGCGCGGCGTCCGTCCGCGCTGGATCGCCGATATCGGCACGGGCACGGGCCTGCTCGCCATCGGCGCGCTCAAGCTGTTCCCCACGGCGAATGTGATCGCCAGCGATATCGACCCGGTGTGCGCCGAGATCGTCGAGGAAAACGCAAGCAATAATGCCGTCGCGCTCGGCCAGAGGCCCGGCGCGCTGCATTACGTCACTGCACCGGGTATGAACCACCCGGCGCTCGCATCGCGGGCCCCCTTCGACCTGCTGATCGCCAACATTCTCGCCGGGCCGCTGATCGAACTCGCGCCCGATTTTGCGCGCACGCTGATGCCCGGCGCGCGGGTGATCCTGGCCGGATTGCTGACCACGCAGGAAGCGAAAGTGACGCGCGCGTACCAGCGGCAGGGCCTGCGAGTGGAACGCAGGATTGCCGACGGCGACTGGTCGATCCTGTGCCTGCGGAACGTGCGGGGATGAAAGCGCTCGGCCTGATCGGCCGGGCTTGCGGCTGGCTGATCGCGCTGCTCGCGCTTGTCGTGGCAGGCTACTTCCTCGGAGCGTGGATCGGATCGTCGATCCCGCGCAATTCCGGATGGACCGAGGCCGAGACGGGCATCCCGATCATGGTCGAGGACAATGGCTACCACACCGGCATCGTCATGCCGGTGGTCACCGATGTGAAGGACTGGCGCGACACCTTCCCCTCGCTGGCCGAGCCGACGGCGAACGGCCCGCGCCCCACCCATGTCTCGGTCGGCTGGGGCGACAGCGAAGTCTATCGCACCGTCGCCACGTGGGACGATCTCAAGCCCGGCACCGTGCTGAGGATTGTGACGCGCGGCGGCCCTGCCGTCATGCGCGTCGCAGGCTATTATCGTCCCGGAGCGAGCCCACACCACCGCTGGCTGGTCCTGCGCGAAGAAGAATATGCGCGGCTGGTCGCGCGGGTCGAAGACACGCTGCCGCCGGTGGCCGATCCGGCGCAAAGGGCCAGCTATTCGAGCTTCGATCCGAAGGCGAAGGTGTTCGACGCCAAGGGACGCTACTGGATCGGCTACACCTGCAACCAGTGGGTTGCCGACGCATTGGCCGAGGCAGGCGTAAAAACCGGATCATGGACCCCGCTGTCGGGCGGCGTGATGAAGTGGATTCCGCAAGGCGAGACACAGCCCTGATCGTCACCCGACCGGATCGCAAAAATGTGCATGACCAATCGCGCTGCTTGCATTAATGTCAGTAACGTCATGATCGATCTGCCCGCCGCATTCGACCTTTTCGCCGACCGCATGGTCCGGGTGATCTATTTCGACATGCAGCGCTACTTCGTGGCGGCAGGGCTCTTCACCATCGCGCTGCTCGTGTTTCGCAGCTGGGCGCAGCGCAAGCGAATCCAGAACCGTCGGGCGGCGCGCAAGGACTACACGCGCGAAATCGCCTCTTCGCTGCGCACCTCGTTCATCTTCGCGCTGACCACTTTCCTCACGCTGGCGCTGCGCGAGGTCGGGCTGGTCAAGCTCAAGATCGAAACCTTCACGATCGTCACCGTCGCATGGCAGCTGGCGCTGATGATCGTCGCGCACGACGCCTATTTCTACTGGATGCACCGGGCGCTGCACCACAAGCGCCTGTTCCGCGCGACGCACCTGCATCATCACAAGTCGCGCACCCCGACCCCGTGGACCGCGTACAGCTTTTCCAGCTGGGAGGCGGTGACCGAGGCGCTGTTCATCCCGCTGTTCATGCTGGCGACCAGCACGATGGGCTTTGCGATGACCGGCCTCGCGGTGTTCCTGTTCCTGTGGCACATGATCGTCCGCAACGTGATCGGGCACCTCGGCGTAGAGCTGTACCCGGCGGGCTGGGTCGACAATCGCTGGGTCGGCTGGTGGAACACGACTACGCATCACGATCTGCACCACAGTTCGGGCAACACCAATTTCGGGCTCTATTTCACCTGGTGGGATCGCTGGATGGGAACCGAGCACCCGCGCTATCGCGAGGAATTCCGCAAAGTGACCGCGCGCACGCGCAAGGCGATGCGCGAGGGCAAGGGCGAGCGCGAGCCGGAAGGCGGGACCGCGCCGGCCTAGGCCCCCAGCGCATCGCGCTGCGCGATGAGAAAACGTGCCTCGGCAGGCTCCGGCTCGAGCGCAAGCGCTCTGTCGTAAGCAGCGCGCGCCTGCTCGCCCCGCCCAGCCCGCGCCAGCAGGTCCGCGCGCGCGGCATGGAACGGCAGGAAATCGGCCAGCCTGTCGGCGTCGAGTTCGTCCAGCGCCGCAAGCCCATCCTCGGAGGAGCGCGCGCGCGATAGCGCCACCGCGCGGTTGATCGCGATCACGGGCGTGGGCCGCATTGCCAGCAGTGCGTCGTAGAGCCGCAGGATCGCGCGCCAGTCGGTCGGGCGATCGTGCACCCGCATCGCATGGGTCAGATGGATCGCGGCGAGCACCTGCATTGGTCCCGGGGTGCGCAGCGCGGTCGCCCGGTCGAGCGCCCTGCGCCCCGCCTCGATCCGCACCGCATCCCACTTCGCAACGTCCTGCTGCGAAAGCGGCACCATCGCGCCATCACCATCCAGCCGGGCGTTCTCGCGCGAGCGGATCAGCGAGACCATCGCCAGCAATCCGAATGCTTCCGCTTCCGCAGGCATCAATTCGGCGAGAAGCTCCGCCAGCCGCTCGACCTCGGGCGCAAGACCGGCGGTGTCGCCCTCGCCGGAGGCGTTGCGGTAGGCGATGCCCAGCGCGGTTTCGAGCGTTTCGAGAACCGCGCCGACCCGCCCCGCCCATTCGCCCGGTGGCGGCGCCTCGAACGGGATCTTCGCTGCCCCGATCTTCGCCTTCGCCCGCGTGATCCGCTGGTACATCGTCTGTTCGGCGACGAGGAACGCGCGTGCAATCCGCGCGACCGAAACGCCGCAGATCGTCCGCAAGGCCAGCGCTATGCGTGCCTCCATCGCGAGCGCGGGATGGCAGCAGATGAAGAGCAGCCGCAACCGTTCGTCGGGGATCGGCTCAGGGAAGGCAATCACTTCGCCCATGGTCTCGGCATCGGGCTGGCTGGCGATCGCCCGCGCCTCCCGCTCCGCCTTGCGCCGCGCATCGAGCGCGCGGCGACGCGCAGTCACATAGGTCCACGCCGCCGGATCGCGGATCGGCGTATCCTCGCGCAGCGCAGCCTCGCAGGCCGCCGCAAAGGCGTCTTCGGCTAGGTCGAGATCGCGGAAATGCGCGGCAAGGGCTGCGACGACCCGGGGCCGCGCAGCCGCAAGCGCATCGGCCAGACCGCTCAGGGCTAGTCCTGCCAGACCGGGCGGATTTCGACCGCGCCGTTGCCGGGAATCGGAATCATCCGCGCCCAGCGGACCGCCTCGTCGTGGTCCTTCGCCTCGATCAGGTAGAACCCGCCCAGTTCCTCGTGCGTTTCGGCGAAGGGGCCGTCGTGCAGCGTGCCCTCGCCGCCGTTTTCGTAGCGTATCGTGGTCGCGGTGTGCGCCTCGCGCAGCCGCTCTCCGCTGAAGACGACGCCCGCCGCGCCCAGTTCTTCCATCAGCTTCATGTGGCCCGCCAGCGTGGCCGCGAGCACGGCCTCGCCGTTGTCGCCCGCATAGGCGCTCTCATCTTCGTGAATCAGCAGCATGTATTGCATCGCCCGTCCTCCGGTTCGGCACCGCCCCTGTGGCGGTACTCTACACCTCAGACGCCGATGGTGCGCGCGTTTCGACAGGCTGCGAGGAATTTTTCGAGAGGTTGTCGTCCCTGGCGTTCGCACTCGGCCCGCTGACCATCTGGTGATAGCCCGCGATCGCCCGCACCACGCCGTGCATCATCTCCATCCGTTCGGGCACCGGCACGTGCGTCCGGCCGATCATCACCGCGACGGTGTAGACGCTGCCATCGGGCGCAGTGAGGATGCCGACATCGTTGTAGCCCGCCTGGTCGGCGGGTGTGCCCTGCGGCACGATGTCGAGCACCTGCCCCGTGCCGGTCTTGTGCGCGATGCTCCACCCTTCGGGCAGCCCACCCTTCAGCCGGTTGGGGCCGCTCTTGACCTCGCCGAGCCAGCCGAGAAACCGCGCGGTGTTGGCGGGCGAGAGCAGTTCGCCCTGCTTCAGCTGCGCGAGTGCCGCCGCAATCGCGACGGGCGTCGCGCCGTCGACCGGATCGTCCACATAGGCGTCGAAGGCAGCCTTGCGCACATCATGCGGCACGCCCTTGCGCACTTCGAAAAACCTATCGCCCAGCGCATAGGACTGCCGCCATTCGAGCCCGGCGATCTGCGATTGCATGGGTCGCTCGCCCGGCCCGAAGCGAATATCGGCGAAACCCTTTTTCGCGAGCGTTTTGCGGACCTTTTCGGGCCCGCCGACGCGGCGCAGGACGGTATCGTTGGCGGTGTTGTCGCTCTGCGTGAGCGCGCGCTCGATGAAGTCGGCATAGCTGCTCGAAAAACTGCCCTGCGCGATCACGTTCTGGCGGATCGGGCTGTGGAACACCGCGAGGTCGCCCATCCGCACCGTGCCCGTTTCGCCCAGACCCAGCTGGCCGCGATCCGCCATGTCGAGCGCGGCCAGCGCGACCCAGAGCTTGCTGACGCTCTGCTGCGGATAGAGCCTCGTCCCCTTGAAATGGACCATCCGCCCGCGCGCCGGATCGTACACCGCGATCCCCACCTTGCCTTCGAGCCCGGTGCCGAGCGCGAACAGCTGATCGTCGAGCCACTCCTCCTCGGGCGACCGCTCGACCGTCAGGTCTTCGGCCGCCTGCTCGATCCGTTCTCCAACGCTCGGCGCGCCCGACACCCCGCCGGTGTCTGCAGTCAGATGGCAGGTCGAAAGTGCCGCGAAGACGAGCGCGGAAAGCAAGATGACCAGAGCGGTGCGCATGAGGGCCATATAGCCCGTACCGAGTGAATATGAATGGCGGGCCCACCGCTATTGCCGATCAGATCGCCAAGGCGACGCCCTGCACCGCTACGAATGCCCCCAGCGCGCAACAAATACGGCGCAACCCCGGCGTTACCTTCGCAAAAGCGCAAGGCCCTCTGCATAATCGCGATCTGCCGCTTCGGTATCACCCAGCCGCCGATACATCCGCGAGCGCAATAGCATGATTTTGCCCCTACGCTCGTCACGCTCCACTCTGTCTCCGTGACGTTCCAGCACGCGCAAGGCAAGCGTATAGTCGTCGAGCGACATGCGGTCGGACTGAGGATCGTCGGTAATTGCGGTGCGGGCCCTGGCTCGCATTTCCAACGCGATGGCATAATCCATCGGGTCAGGATTCGTTGCCAAATAGCGCGTGCAGGCGGCAATCTGAGTTTGCGCATCCGTCAGGAGATTAAAACACTTCTCACCATCGCTGCTTTGTGCCGCGGATGCGGGGATGGGAGACGCAATCAACAACATCGATGCCAACGCGGTTACGACTGCAAAACAGCGCATTTGCCAAGCCCACAAGCCAACAGATATCTGCGTAGGATTAAGGCGACCGGTACCGCCGTCAAGCCGAATGCTAGCCCGCGTTTGAAACAATTTCCGCCCAGCCCGCCTCGTCGATAATTTCGATCCCCAGTTCCTCGGCCTTTTTCATCTTGCTGCCTGCACCCGGCCCGGCGACCAGCAGGTCGGTCTTCGCGGACACGCTCCCTGCCGCCTTTGCGCCCAGCCGTTCGGCCTGCGCCTTTGCCTCATCGCGGCTCATGGTCTCGAGCTTGCCGGTGAACACGACCGTCTTTCCCGCGACCGGGCTTGCGACCGTCTCGACCTCGTAGATCGGCGGATCGACCTCGCCCGCACCCGGTTCGGCACCGATCAGATCGTCCCATACCTGCCGGTTGTGCTCTTCATGGAAGAAATCGGCGAGCGCGTGCCCCACCGCCGTGCCGATCCCGTCGGCGCGGACCTCGTAGATGCGGCGCACCGCGTCGAGCATACGCGCGTTGAACGGGCTGACCTTCTCGTCCGGCCCCTGCGGGTGTTCGGTGCGGTATTCGTGGAACTCGGCCGCCTTGTCCGGCAGCTTACGGATGTCGCCGAGGCCTTTGAGCAGGTCGCGCGCGGTGACCGCACCGACGTGGCGGATGCCCAGCCCGAACAGCAGCCGCGCGGCGTCGGGCGCGCGCTTGTCTTCCACCGCAGCCAACAGGTTATCCACCGACTTGTCCTGCCAGCCTTCGAGCGCAAGGATGTCCTCGCGCCGCTTGCGCAGGCGGAAGATGTCGACCGGGCTGGAGAGCCAGCCATGCTCGATGAACTGCGCGATGGTCTTCTCGCCCAGCCCCTCGATATCGAGCGCGCCGCGGCTGACGAAGTGCTTCAGGCGTTCGAGCCGCTGCGCCGGGCAGATCAGCCCGCCGGTGCAGCGCACATCGACTTCGTCTTCCTCGGCCACGGCTTCGCTGCCGCATTCGGGGCAGGTACTCGGGAAGTGGTAGGGTTCGCGTTCCACCTCGCGGGTCAGGTTCTCGACCACCTGCGGGATCACGTCACCCGCGCGCTGGATCAGCACCCGGTCGCCGACGCGCAGGCCGAGCCGCGCGATCTCGTCGCGGTTGTGGAGCGTGACATTGGTCACCGTTACGCCACCGACCAGAACCGGTGCGAGGCGGCCCACGGGCGTCAGCTTGCCCGTGCGCCCGACCTGGATGTCGATCGCCTCCAGAGTGGTCTCGGCGCGCTCTGCGGGGAACTTATGCGCCAGCGCCCAGCGCGGGGCCTTGGCGACGAAACCCAGCCGCTCCTGCCAGTCGATCCGGTCGACCTTGTAGACCACGCCGTCGATTTCATACGGCAGATCAGGCCGTTGCGCCGCAATGCTCTCGTAATGGGAGAGCAGCGCGTCGAGCCCCTCGACGCGGGTGAATAGCTGAGAGACCGGCAGGCCGAACGCCTCGATCGCGCGGATCACATCGAACTGCGTTTTGCCCGGCAGGTCGCCCTTCACCTCGCCCCAGCCATGCGCCCAGAAGCGCAGCGGGCGTTTCGCGGTGACGCTTGCATCCTTTTGCCGCAGCGATCCCGCCGCCGCATTGCGCGGGTTGGCGAACTGGCGAGCTTTGTTGGGATCGAACTCCTCCCCCTTTGCCTCCGCAGCCGCCCGCGCTTCGTCCATCAGCCGCGTGTTGAGATCGGCGAAGGCGGCGCGCTCCATGTAGACCTCGCCGCGCACCTCGAAGACTTCGGGGGGAGCGCCTGCGAGCTTCGCAGGAATATCGGCGATATGCGCGACGTTGGGCGTCACATCCTCGCCCACCTGACCGTCGCCACGCGTCGCCGCGCGGACCAGTTGGCCGTTCTCGTAGCGCAGCGAGCAGGAGAGGCCGTCGATCTTGTCCTCGGCGGTGAACGCGATCGGCGTGTCGGCATCCAGATCGAGGAAGCGCCGCACGCGCGCGACCCATTCGCCGACTTCCTCCGCGTTGAACGCATTGTCGAGGCTCATCATCCGCACCGCGTGCGTGACCTTGGACAGCGGCGATGCGGCGACCTCGTGCCCGACGCCCTTCGAGGGCGAATCGGCGCGGATCAGCTGCGGGAAGGCAGCCTCCAGCGCCTCGTTCCGGCGGACCAGCGCGTCGTATTCCTGATCGGTGATCTCGGGCGCGTCCTCGGCGTGATACAGCCGGTTGTGCTTCTTTATCTCGCGCGCGAGCCGCATCAGTTCGTTCGCGGCGTCCGCTTCGGACAGGTCTTCGGAAAGGTTTGCAGGGTCGGCCATCACCCGTGTCGATAGGGCACAGTCGCGAGTTTACGGAAGCCATTTTCTCGATTGCGGGGCACGAGTATCGTCGCGCTCGGGGCGAAGGGGGAATCGGCATGGGTTTGGCAAGGAAGATCGGCTGCGGCTGTCTCGTGATCGTGCTGCTGCTGGTGGCAGCGGCGGCGGGTATCTGGGTCTGGAAACCGTGGACGCAGATCGTGCCGCTCGAAATGGTCGAACCCACCGCTGCTCAGGGCGAGCGGGTCGATACCGGCGATGTGCTCGGCAATTTCTATCCCGCAAAGGGTGCCGATAACGGCCCCGGCGTGCTGCTGACCGGCGGCAGCGAAGGCGGGCTCGGCAGCGATATGACCCGGCTCGCCCTCGCCTTGCAGGACGATGGCTTCTCGGTCCTCCACCAGAGTTACTGGCGCGCCCCCGGCCAGCCCGAGCGGCTCGAGGACATCCGGCTCGAAACCTTCCAGCGGGGCCTTTCCTGGCTGCGCGCACGACCCGAGATCGATCCTGCACGTACCGCGATGATCGGCTGGTCGCGCGGGAGCGAGGCTGCGCAATTGCTCGCGATCCGCGATCCCTCGATCAAGGCGATCGTGCTCGGGATGCCGGGCAATGCGGTGTGGCCCGGATTCGGTTGGGACGAACCGTGGAAGCAGTTCGGCAGCCCGTGGAGCTGGCGCGGCGAAGCGCTGCCGTATCTCGAGCTCGGCGGTATCCAGACGATCGGCGGCGACATGGACGAAACCTGGCGCGAAATCGCGGCGCGCGAAAAGCAGCACCCCGAGGCGACGATCCCGATCGCCGACGTGGGCGTGCCCGTCCTGATGGTCTGCGGCGAATCGGATATCGTGTGGCCATCGTGCCAGATGGGCCGCGCGATCGCCGATGCGGCGGCGCAGGCAGGCAAGGACGACGTGCGCCTGCTCGCCTTTCCCGATGCGGGCCACTACGCCTTCGGCGCGCCGGTGAGCGAGGATGACGAGGCGTTCGAGAAGCTGGACAAGCTTGGCGGCTCGCCCGAAGGCAACGCCGATGCGCTGCGCCAGAGCTATCGCGACATCGTGGCGTTCCTGCGCGATACGACAGGCGGAGACGCGAACTGACGGGCGGCGCTCCGCACGCGGATCACATCTCTTCTTTCACGCCCTTGCGGATCAACCACCAGTTGGTCGGATAAGCGGTGCCGAACCCGGCGAGCATCGCGATCTGCATCGCGAACCAGAACTCGGGCGTGGCGACCTCTGCCACGCCGCCGTAATCGGGCTTGAACCACGCGAACTGGATCAGGCCCATCAACCCGTACATGCCGACCTGCCACGAAGTGATGGAGAGGAAATCGGCCTTCACCGCCTGCCCGATCCCCTCGCCCACCGAGAGATCGCGCATCGGCTTGATGGTGAAATACTGGAAGGCGATGCCGAGGACGAATGCGACGATGTAGTCGACGATCCACACCGCGAAGATCTTCTCGCCGAACAGCGAGTGCCAGCCGAACCACACCGCGATCTGCGGCAGGGCGAAGACCGACCATTCGGCAATGATGTCGCCCAGCGTGCACCCCGCGCCGCAATGCGAAGCGCCCTTGGCGACCGACGCCCAGAACGGCACCTCTTCATCGGGCGCATCGATCCCCCGCCCCTTGCGGCGGCCGAACGCACGGTAGAGCCACACCCACAGCACGCTGCCGAACAGCGCGGCGAGCGGCCACACGAAATTCATCACCGCCATCTTCTGCGGATGCCGCGCAACATCGATGGCGATCCACAGCGCACAGACCCCTGCAAGCAGCAGCGAGACGATCGAGAGCGTGTGGAGCCAGGCGGGAAAATTCGCGTGGGGCATGCCGGATCAATTCGAACGCCCCCGCGAGGGTTCCGCACCGACAGGATGCCGCAGGGGCCTGAAAACTAGACCTCCAGCAACCGATCTGCCTGCGCGCGCGCTTCGGGCGTCACCTCGGCGCCCGACAGCATTCGGGCGATCTCTTCCTGCCTGCCCTCGGCGTCGAGCAATTCGATCGATGTCTTGGTGACCGTCCCGCTGCTCGCCTTGGCGATGCGGTAGTGGACGCGGCCGCGTGCGGCGACCTGGGGTGAGTGCGTCACCACCAGCACCTGCCCGTCGCTCGCCAAGCGCGCCAGACGTTCGCCGATGGCGGAGGCGACCGCCCCGCCCACGCCGCGGTCGATCTCGTCGAAGATCATCGTCGCCGCGCCGCCCTGTTCGGCCAGCGCGACTTTCAGCGCGAGGATGAAGCGTGAGAGTTCGCCGCCGCTGGCGATCTTGTTCAATGGCGCGAAATCGGCGCCGGGATTGGTCGCGATCAGGAATTCGACCGCGTCCATCCCGCTCGCGCCCCATTTTTCCTGCGGCAGCGGCTGCACGTCGGTGCGGAAGCGCGCGGCATCGAGCTTGAGCGGCGCAAGCTCCGCCGCGACGGCTGCATCCAGCTTCTTCGCCCCGGCCTTGCGCGCCTTGCGCAGCCGCGTCGCCGCGCCATCGTAGGCATCGTAGGCTTCGCGCTCGGCTAGCCGGAGCGCGTCGAGCTGGGCTTCGCCGCCTTCGATCGCGTCGAGCTTGGCGCGAAATTCGCGAATCTTGTCGGGCAATTCATCCACTTCGCAGCGGTGCTTGCGGGCGAGCGCGCGCAGGTCGAACAGCCGCGTCTCGGCAGCGTCGAGCGCGGCGGGATCGTGGACCAGCGCCTCGGCAGCTTCTTCCAGCTTCTCCTCCGCCTCGGTCGCTTCGAGGATCGCGCGGTCGAGCGCGCCGAGCGCTTCGGCGAGCAGCTTGTGCTCACCCGCAATCCGGTCGAGCCGCCGCGCGGCGGTGCGCAACTCGCTCAGCGGCGAGTCCGAACCTTCCCAGATGTGGCGCAGTTCTTCGAGATCGCCCGACAGACGCTCACCCTTCTGCATCGAGGCACGCGCTTCGGCGAGGCGCGCTTCCTCGCCCGCCTGCGGTTCGATCTCGATCAGTTCGGCAAGATGCGCCAGCAGCAGGTCCTGTTCCGCGCTGGCGGCGTCGATCGCGTCGCGCGCTTCCTCGAGCGCTTCGGCGGCGCGGCGCCATTCGCGCCAGTTGCGCGCGACCCTGGCGGTGTCGGCATCGGCGAAACGGTCGAGCAGCTGGCGGTGCCCGCGCGGGTTCACCAGCCCGCGATCGTCGTGCTGGCCGTGCAACTCGACCAGGATCGGGGCAAGGTTGCGCAGCAGGCCGACGCTGGCCGCCTGGTCGTTGACGAAGGCCTTCGATCCACCGTCCGCCTTCACCTGCCGCCGCAGAATCAGCGGCTCGCCTGGCTCGATCTCGATCCCTGCCTCCTCCAGCGCTACGGAGAGCGCGGGCGGAAAGCTCGCAAATTCGAAATTGGCGGTGACGCTGGCCTGCTTCGCGCCGCTGCGTACCAGGCTCGTCTCGGCACGATTGCCGAGCACCAGGCCCAGCGCATCGAGCAGGATCGATTTGCCCGCGCCGGTCTCGCCCGTAAGCACGCCCAGCCCTCGACCGAAATCGAGATCGAGCGCTTCGATCAAAACGACATTGCGGACGGCAAGTTGGGTCAGCATCGCAAGGCGCAGATTAGCGTGCGCACGCGCCCGCGTCACCGCCGGGCATACGCCTTACCGCTCGTGGATGTGCATAAACGCCGCGAAAGCACGCATGCGGCGGCATTCCCGGGCGCTATTGTGCGACGGCGACCTGCGTATCGGGCGCATTGTCCTGCACCAATTCGTAGGCCTTTTCGTACCATTTGCTGCCCGGATAGTTCGCGCCCAGAACGGCGGCGTATTTCTTGGCTTCCTGCGGGATGCCGAGGGCAAGGCTGGTTTCGGTGAGGCGATACAGCGCTTCGGGGGCGTGGCTGGTGGTCTGGTAGGTGTCGATCACGTTCTGGAAACGGATCTGCGCAGCGGTCCACTTGCCAGATCGTTCGTAGAAACGCCCGATTTCCATCTCCTTGCCGGCAAGGTGATCGTTCACCAGGTCGATCTTGAGCCGCGCATCGGACGCATACTCGCTCTGCGGGAAGCGCCGTTCGACCTCGCGCAGCGCGGCGAGCGCCAGCTCGGTGGTCTTCTGGTCGCGGGTGACGTCGCTGATCTGCTCGTAATAGCTGAGCGCGATCAGGTAATAGGCGTAAGGCGCGTCCTTGTTGCCCGGGTGGATCGACAGGAAGCGCTGCGCGCTCTGGATCGACTTGGTGTAGTCGCGTGCGACATAATAGCTGAACGCGCTCATCAGCTGTGCGCGGCGGGCCCAGGGCGAATAGGGATGCTGACGCTCGACCTCGTCGAACAGCGCAGCGGCAATTTGCGCATTGCCCGCATCCAGCCGTTCCTTCGCGCTCGAATACAGCGTTTCCACATCGCGGGCGACGTAGGCCGTATCGCGAGGGCCGCCGCTGCCACCGGCGCATCCCGTGGTCACGGTGGCAAGGGAGCCGAGGACGGCTGCGGCGAGGAAGGTTTTGCGAGTTGTGCTCATGGCGCGGCGGTATAGCGCCGGGTGCCATGAACGCCAAGTGAAACGGGTGGCGATTTGAGGTGCCGTCCTGCGCGGCCGCGGTCAGGCGCTCGGCCGCTCTCCATGGCCGGCGATCTCGCTGCCCTCGGGCGCTTCCCAGAGGAGGTGCCGCCCCTCCAGGCTGACCAGGTTCTTGGCCCGGATGACATCGCCCTTGGTGGTGTAACCGAGCAGCTGCTCGGCATCGAGGTGCGGGTTGACCGCGAGCACCCGCAGTTCTTCGGAAGTGAAGTCCGACAGGCCGCGCGCGCGCTCCTGCCCCGTCTGGTCGTAGACGTGGAGCACGTCGCCGCGGGTGAAGTCGCCGTCGATCGAGAGGATATCCTCGCGGCGGATCGAACGCTCGCCGTCCGCCAGAGCGTCCGCAAGGTCGTTCGATATGCCGATGCTGCCCGCCATCTGCAGGCGGTTGGCGATCCAGCTTTTCCACCCCGACACCGGCGATTCGTGCGCCAGGAAGCGCGTGCAGCGGCGTTCGCCGTCGAGCACGGAGCTGAGCGGATTGTCCGCCTCGCCATGCGCGATATAGGTGGTGACGCCCGCTTCCTGCGCGATGTTGGCGGCCATCAGCTTGGTCGTCATGCCGCCCGTGCCGAGCGTGCTCTTGCCCTTGGTCGCTTCCATGAAGGGCGCGACATCGGTCACTTCCTCGATGAACTCGGCCCCTTCCTCGTCCGGGTGGCGATCGAACAGGCCGTCGACCTCGGTCAGGATGATGAAGTCCTTCGCCTCGACCATCTGCGCGACCTTGGCCGCCAGCCGGTCGTTGTCGCCCACGCGGATTTCCTCGGTGGTGATCGAATCGTTTTCGTTGATGATCGGCATCACGCCCGCTTCCAGCAGCCGGTGGACGGTGTTGCGCGTATTGAGGAAGCGGCGGTGATCCTCGAAATCGCCGAGCGTCAGGAGCACCTGCGCGATCTCGAAATCGAACTCGTGGCCGATCTGCTTGTAGGCATTGGTCAGCAGCGGCATCCCGCAGGCGGCGGCGGCCTGCTTGTCGCTGACCCCGGCCGTCTCCGGACGTTCGCCGACGATCTTGAGGCCGAGCGCCACCGCGCCCGAGCTGCACAGGATCACGTTGGTGCCGCGCTCGCGCAGTTTGGCGACGTCCTCCAGCAGGCGCTGGATGAACCCGAACCGGGGTGTCAGGCGTTCGCTGTTGGCAACCAGCGTGGAGCCGATTTTGACGACGACAGTGTTCGCTTGCGACATATTCTATCCACCTGGGCTGCCAAATCAGTGGCGGCGACATAGGGTGCAGTGCTGCGCTGCACAACCCACTGGAAAAAATTGCACGACTGTGTTATAAAAGAATAAACGCAATCTCGTGGAGGACGCTCGCCATATCGGGCCAATCCCTCCTCACTCAAGACTATGCAATTATGGAGAAAGACTATTTCCAAGAATATTCTTTTGATCGGCTGTGGAAAGATGGGCGGCGCCCTGCTCGAATACTGGAAGAAGGGCGAAGAGAAATTCACTATTGTCGACCCTTTCCTTGAAAGCGCACCCGAAGGTGTCGATCTGGTCAAGGAAAAGGCCGAACTCGACCAGCAGCGCTTCGATGTCATCATCGTTGCGATCAAGCCGCAGATGATCGACGACATCCTGCCCGACTACGCCTCCGTGCTGGCCGAGGGTGGCTATGTCATCTCGATGGCCGCAGGCGCATCCATCGCGCGCATTTCGAAGGTTATGGGCGACGCGCCGGTGATCCGAATCATGCCCAACCTGCCCGCTTTCGTCGGCAAGGCGACCAATGGCCTGGTCGCAGGCCCCGGCGTCACCGACGACCAGCGCAATCACGCAACCACGATGATGGAGCGCACCGGCACCGTGGTCGAAGTCGACGACGAAGACCAGCTCGACCGGGTCACCGCGGTCGCGGGCTCGGGCCCGGGCTACGTGTTCGAACTCGCCCGCGCCTATGTTGCGGCAGCGGAGGGCATCGGTTTCTCGCACGAACAGGCGCGTGCGCTGGTGCTCGGCACGCTCGAAGGCACCATCGCGATGGCGATTGCCGAAGACGACAAGTCGCTGGAAGATCTGCGCAATTCGGTCACCAGCAAGGGCGGCACAACCGCTGCCGGGCTCGACGCGCTCAACGGCGACGGCGCGGTGTCGCGCAAGTTCGAACAGACGCTGGAGGCTGCATACAAACGCGCGGTCGAACTGAGGTAGCATCCGCCCGGAACCCGGGCCCTGCCTTGCCCGTCTATACACTGAACACCACCCATAAGAATGATCCGAAGAGGACCACCATGAACGACCAGACACTCGATCCCGCGATCCACATTCACGAGCTTGGCAGCAACGCACGCGCCGCCGCGAAGGGCCTGCTGACCGCGAGCACCGAGGCAAAGAACACCGCCCTCACCGCCGCCGCCAAGGCGCTGCGCGACAATCAGGACGAGCTTCTCGAAGCCAACGCCAAGGATGTCGCATCGGTCGAAGGCAAGAAGCCCGACAGCTTCATCGACCGGCTGAAGCTGACCCCAGACCGCGTCGAAGGCATGGCTAGCGCGCTCGAACAGATTGCCGAGTTGCCCGACCCCGTCGGTCGCCAGCTTGCCGAGTTCGACCGGCCCAACGGATTGAAGATCGAACGCGTCGCCGTACCCATCGGCGTGATCGGCATGATCTACGAATCGCGTCCCAATGTCGGCGCAGACGCCTCGGCGCTGTGCCTCAAGTCGGGCAACGCGGTGATCCTGCGCGGCGGTTCGGAAAGCCGCAACTCGACGCGCGTCATCGTGCGCTGCATGCAGGAAGGCCTGAAAGCCGCCGGCCTGCCCGAACACGCCGTGCAGACGGTTGGTACGACCGACCGTGCCGCCGTGGCCGAGCTGCTCAAGGCGGACGAGTTCGTCGACCTCGTCATTCCGCGCGGCGGGCGTGGCCTCGTCGAGCTGGTGCGCGACCAGGCGAGCGTGCCCACGCTCCTCCATCTCGATGGCAACTGCCACACCTACGTCCATGAAAAGGCGGACCTCGACAAGGCAGCCGAAGTCATCCGCAACGCCAAGCTGCGCCGCACCGGCGTGTGCGGTGCGACCGAAAGTATCGTGGTCGACAAGGCGGTTGCCGACCAGGCGATCCCCAAGATCGCGGCGATCTTCGGCGACGACTGCGAGCTGCGCGGGGACGAGACCGCCGTGTCCATCGCGCCCAGCATCAAGCCCGCGACCGACGAAGACTGGGGGACCGAATATCTCGACCCCATCGCGAGCGTGAAGGTGGTCGACGGCCTCGACGAGGCGATCGACTGGGTCGATACCTATTCGAGCCACCACACCGACGCGATCATCACCGAGGATGACGACGCGGCGCGCAAGTTCATGACCAGCATCGACTCCGCGATCCTGATGCACAACGCCTCCACCCAGTTCGCCGACGGCGGCGAGTTCGGGATGGGTGCGGAAATCGGCATCGCGACGGGCAAGATGCACGCGCGCGGTCCGGTCGGCCTCGAACAGCTGACCAGCTTCAAGTACCTCGTCCACGGACAGGGCCAGACGCGGCCGTAAGCTTTGGCAGAAGCCAGAAACTGAAGGGGGCGGGTGCGCACGGACATTCCCTGTGCGCCCGGCCCTTCGTTTACGTTCCGGAAAGCACGGGCGGTTAGCCTGACGGCGGAGGGCACCGCCATGATCCGGGAAATGATGCACGAGGAAGATGGCGCAACCGCCATCGAGTACGGCCTGATTGCAGCGCTTATCTCGCTGGCCAGCATCGTCGCCTTCAAGTCCCTCGGGATCAACCTCGCCGACGTGTTCAACACGATCACCCGCGCGATGGGCGGCCAGTAAGGGCGTTTCGCAATACGCCGGGCTCGTGATCGTGACCAATACTAAGAGCCGCCGATGCCTTCCCGGGCGTCGGCGGCTTTTTCGTGAGCGTCAAATATTGGTACTACACGGGATCAGGCTGGGGAGCAGGAAGGTGTAAGGCCGCATCCGTTCGGAATTGCGCGCGACGATCTGCTCTTCCACGTCCTGTAGTGCCGCACGGAAACGCGACAGCGGGCCGCCCTTCCCCGTGATCTGCGGGTCCTGAAACCATTGCGGATAGGGAAAGGCGGGCGAGAGATAGGTGCCGAGCGGGCGGTAGTAGAGCGAGCCGAGCAGGAAGAGCACCTTCAGCTGTTCGAGTGCCAGGACCTCGGGCGGCATCATCGCCAGCCAGCCGGTCTTCGTTCCGCCCTTCTGCGTATCGGGCGCCGGTTGCCAGAACGCACCCGTCACCGCCGGCGCATATTCCATGATGGCCTTTTGCGGGAAGTTGACCGAGGCATGCTGCGCGCTGGCGGTGAAGATCGTCATCGTGCAGATGTCGACCAGTTGCTGAATAGTGCTCGGCGCGGAGAAACCCTTCAGCTTGCCGCTGTCGGCGATGGCAGCCGCCCACGCCTGCAACTCGGTATCCCCGGTCACGTCTTTGTCCGACGAATAATACGTGCGGACATAGGCCTTCGCCCAGCTCTCGATCGCGTTCCAGACCAGCAGGCCGTCGTCGCGATAGGGATAATCGCCCAGCGCGGAATCCGCGCCGACACCGCGCGCGACGATATCCTGCGGCAGCATTCCCTTGGCGAAATCGAAGGTAAGACGCGCCTGCACGGCGGCCTGCTGGCTGCTCTCGATCGTGCCTGCGAAGATGTGGTCGATCGGGCCGCCCGCAACGATCAGGCTGTTCGCTGCGGCATCGTTGATGAACAACGTCCCTTCGAAATGGCGCACCAGCAACGCGTTGATCGGGTGGGCATCGGGAAGCTGGCGATGGGTCGCGATGGCAATCGCCTCGATCACCAGATGGGTGCGCGCGAGATGGGCGAACAGCTCGTGATAATTGCCGTCGGCCACCTGCACGACCAGCTTGGCCATTTCCCAGCCCCACTGCTTCTCCGTGCTCATGCTCGGCGTCATCACCGGGCTCGCCGCGTTGGAGGGATCGCAATTGATCGCGACCGGGACCAGGCTCTGCCCACCGGGCGGCACCGCGAACAGGGCGACGGGGCAGGTCAGGTACTTGGCCGAACCGTCCCATTCGCCCGGCTCGATGATCGAGAGCGGCGAATAGTCGCACTGGAACAGGCGCCCCTCCTCCAGCGCCGCATCCAGCGTATCGCCGGGCACGACCGCCGCATATTGCTTGGCCGTCACCGCACATTTCTTCGGGATTTTGGTAACCGCCTCGATCAGCATGCAGTTGGGGCCCGCCACGCGCAGGTTGGCGAATTCGAGATCGTCCTGGAATGTATAGGCGATCGGCGGGACGGAGATCGTCTTGAAATTGTCGAGATAGGTCTGGAGCGTGCGCGGGCGTTCCTTGCCTAGCGCCGCCTTGGTCGCGCCGCGCAGTTCGATGATGCCTTTCAGCTTGGTCGCGTGGTTCTTGAGGTCCGCGATGGCGACTTCGGCGTCGAACATGTGAACGCAGTCGGTCGCCAGCGCGACGATACCCTTCCCGCCGCTCACATCGCCCGCGATCTTCGCCTCGAGAGCGGTCACGTCTTTTTCAATCGCGGCGACCACCGCACGGTCGGCGTCGACCAGTGCGGGATCGAGCGCGGAGAGCCCCTGTTGGACCAGCGATGCCTCGACCTCGATCTGGTTGATCGCGACCTCGATCAGGATCTTCACCAGCTTCAGCCACCATTCGAGCGTCGGCATCTCTGCCGTGGGCAGCGTTTTCACCACCGGTACGCCTTCGAGCGAGGGCACGGCGTCGGTCCACTGGTACAGCGCCTGGCTTGCTGCGAGCTGCGCCTCGCGCGCCTTGCGCTGCGCCGGGGTATCGTTCTGCGGGAGGCTGGGATCAGCCGGTGCCTGTTGCGCCATAGTGTTTCCGTCCATTCTGTGCGTCGTGGTTAAGACCCGCAGAAATGCTACGTCACAATGGTTAATACCGGCCTTATGGCGGCGCGCGCCCTCGCTCCGTTTAAGATTTGCTTAGACGTTTTCCGTCTATCTTAACGGCATGGACGGGGCGAAAACTCTACTGCGCAAGGCTGCGATTCCGGACCTCCCGCCGGAGGTGCGGACCGATTTCGTCGTCGCCAGCGCAACCACGGTGCAAAAGCAGGGGCGCTGGCTGTTCGTCGGGCTGCTGCTGACGTGCCCCTTTGCCGCGCTCGCCACACCCGAGGCGGCCGGATGGTTCGTGCGCTGGGGCCTGCCCACGCTGATGGCGCTCTATTGCCTGATGGGGCTGCGCGATCTCTTCAAGGACAACCACTTCCCGCAAAAGCCATGGCGCGCCGAGCGGTTCATCGTCCAGAGCTGGACCTCCTCGCTCTTCGGCGCATTGCTCAGCACCGGCTGGGCGATCGCCTGCTGGTCCGCCGCGGACCCGGGCGAGCGGCTGCACTTCCCCGTCATCCTGGTCATGGGCGCGCTCGCCACTGCCTATTGCATGGCGAGCATCCGCGCGGCGGCGGCGACCCATCTGGTGGTCGACATCGGCGCGATCTCCCTCCTGATGCTGCTGACCGGATCGACCCTCGACATCGCGACCGCGGTGAGCCTGTGCGTCGCCGGGGTGTTCCAGTGGCGCATGATCACCGCGCACCACAAGCAGGTGGTCGAGCTGCTGTTGCTCGAGCGCAAGAGCCAGCAGCTGGCCCTGACCGATCCGCTCACCGGGCTCATCAACCGCCGCGCGCTGCTCGACTTTGCGGGCAAGCTCGGCGCGCAGCCCGCGCAATCGCGACTGCTCCTGATCGATATCGACTGCTTCAAGGTCATCAACGACACGCATGGCCACGATGTCGGCGATACCGTGCTGCAGGAGGTCGCGCGCCTGATCGGCGAGGCTGCGGGCGAGGATGTCAGCGCGGCGCGCCTGGGGGGCGAGGAGTTCGCCCTGCTCGGCCCGGTCGACGCGCTGCCTCCGGGCAAGGCGATCGAGCTACTGTGCACGATCCGCGAGGCGGCGATGCCGCACAGCGGGCGGTGCACGATCAGCATCGGCGTGGCCGAGGGGACGCTCGAAGACGAATCCGCCTGGCGCAACCTGTACCACCGCGCCGACAAGGCGCTCTATGCCGCAAAGCAGCGCGGCCGCGACCGCGCCGTTCACGTGGCGGACCTGGAGACGGCAACCCCGCCCCAGCCCGACTGCGTGCTCCCGCAAGGCACCCTCCCGCAGCGCAGGGTCGCCTAGCGGCCCGGGCCGCGGCCCTGACGAAGTTTCGCTGTCCTACAGCATACGGGCCGGGGCATATGCCGCGGCCCTTTTTGCAAGCGAGGACCCCGCGCATGACCCCGAGCATGAGCCCCCGGCATGATTAGGCGCGCCGACAATCGGGAGGAACGCCTGCCCGTGCAGCAGGTGATCGCACGAGGGGGCGAGCTGCCCGACTTCGTGCCCGTCCCCCGCCAGACCGACCGCCACGATGGCTGGACCGAGGATCGCCAGCGCCGCTTCATCGAAGCGCTCGCCGACACAGGCTCCGTCCACGCCGCGTGCAAGGCGGTCAACATGAGCCAGGGCGGCGCCTACCACCTGCGCCGCCAGCGGGGTGCGGAGAGTTTTCGCGCGGCTTGGGCTGCGGCGATCGACCTCGGCGTGCAGCGGATCGAGGATGTCGCGATGGACCGCGCGCTCAACGGCGTCGACGTGCCCGTCTACTCCTACGGCAAGCTGGTCGGCACGCGGACCACCTATAACGACCGCCTGCTGATGTTCATGCTGCGCAACCGCGCGCCCGATCGCTTTACGGAGGGCCGCGCAAAAGGCCTCAACGCGGTCGGCCAGATGGAGCTGAAGCGGCTCAAGAAACAATGGCGCGAGGAGTACGAGTGCGAGCGCGCGCAGGGCGGCGAGGCCCGCGTGTTCGACGCGCTCGAGAGCAAGCTGCAAGCGCTCCACCAGCGCCGCATCGACTCCATGAGCCCCCGCGCCCGCGCGGCCTGGGATGCCTTCAAGGCCATCGAGGCCGAGGACGAGGCCGCAGGCTACCGCTGGTGGGAGGACCCGGAGCATCCGCTGTACGACGAGGGGGAGGATGAGGATGACGGCGAGGACTGGGAAGAGCGGGCTCTGCCTGCGCCGGGGTGGCGGCGGCGTGCGCCCGAGGAGGAGGAGCCGGAGGAGAACCCCAAGTGGCGTGGGCTGAAAGATGAGGGGTGGGAGTGAGCGAAGGCGCCTAGCGCCGGAGGTTGCGCAGCAACCGACAAGCTAGAAGCCGGTGCGCGAAACGCGCATCGCGAACTCCGGCCGGCGGGTCCGTCCTGAGCTTGTCGAAGGGCGGAACCCGTTCGACGTCACGCGGCGCATGGAGCGTTTGCGCAGCAAACGCGGAACGGCGCGGGACAGAGTGCTAGGCCGCAAAGGCGTGATACTCGCGATGCCAGCCGAGAAACTTCGGATGCGGCCGATCCGCCGCGCGCTCGGGCAGAATGAGCTTGCCGCTTGGATTGATGATCGCGGCCACACCGTCGCGATCGTTCACCTTGCGATGGATCATGATGTCGTGATCGTCAGAAAGACAGATTAACCCACGATCAAACATCCAGTGCGCCGTGCCCGATAGCGCGAGCCCATTGCGCACACTGTCCGGCCCGCCATGCTCAACCGGCTGGATATGCGCCGCCTGCGCTTCAAGCCGACCGCCACCGTTGACGAGCTTCCACCCGGTTACGGCACAACGCCCGTCATAGGCATGCATCACCGCGCGCCGAAACGCGCGCTCCCGAAACGGCTTTGAGACAAGCGTCTGGACGAGAGGCCGTTCGACCTCGAACGGCATTCTCTCTTCGCGCAGCGTGTTTTCGTCTGCGTGGGGTTCGTCAACACGCGGAAGATAGTCTTCGTCGGGCAGGCCCAGCGCGATGATCCGAGCGAAATCAGCATGCGAGAGCGGGCGGACTGCGGCTTGCGCATTGGCCAGATCGCGCTCGACCGGCACACCATCGACTTTGTGCGGAACGGTCGGCTCAAACGGCAGATAGCTGCCTTCTTCGATCAGCGCACGATAACGATCCGGCTCATCAGGATCGGGAATAATCCTATCGACCTTGGCGACCGCAAAGAAGCCTTTCGACGGAGGCGGCTTGACCGGTTCGTAATAGAGGATCCAATCACCGACCATTCGCTCTGCGCGGCTGAGATAGCTTTTCGGGAACTGGTAGTGCGACCAAGGAACATCGTCGTATTTCGACCCGTCCTTATGGATGAAAACGCCGAAGGTCATTCACCATTGCTCCAAGCGCTTTTGGGCAGTTAATATCGTACGATGCTCTGGCCTTCATAGACTCTCAATTCCCAATCGGTCTACAAACACGCCCCGGATCAATCTCCTATTAGAGAGGCGTGGCGGTGTCTATCACCCGAATGGAATGGGAAATCGTCGATTCTCGAGTCAAAGAGGTCGCCGAAGATAAGAACGCTCCAAATTCATCTTGGGCCTTCCTTTGGCTCGTTTTAGATCAATTCTTCCCAGCTTCGGATGAAGATCGTCGCGAAACGATAACGGACGGAAAGAATGATCGTGGCGTAGATGCCATACAAATAATTGAAAAGGAAGACTCAGCAGAAGTATACATTTTCCAAGCAAAATACCGAGACACTCATAGCTCCTCCAGGCGCACGATAAATGACAATGAAGCACTGAAGGTTTGCGCATTTATTAACGACCTGTTTGAGCGTTCAGATGATTTAATATCCGAATCAAACTTTCTTATAAATCAAAAAGTGCGGCAGATTTGGTCGCTGCACGAAAGAGGTCTTTTCTGCCGATATCGTATCGTGTTTTGCTCCAATGATGAGGGAATGTCGCATTCCGCAAATTCCATCTTGGACAGCCTATGCGAAAAGCACGATCAAGTTTCCCATATTCACTATGGCGCAGGTAAGCTTGTCGCCGACTTGGGGGCTGGCCAACGCCGCAGTGAAAAGGGTCAATTGCAGGTCTTGGGAAAGGAATTGTTCGAACGAACAGATGGAAATGTCCGCGGGGTCATTGCCTCGGTCGATCCATATTCCTTTATAGACATGATAGCTAGTTCCGACAAAAAGTCGGTAAAGAAATATCTCTTTGATGATAATCTACGGATATTTTTAGGCCAAGCAGGTGGCTATAACGCAGACATTATCTCAACAGCGACCTCTGACAAAAGCCACCTTTTTTGGTATCTAAACAACGGTATAACAGTTATTTGCAAGTCTTATTCTTATAACAAGGGTCATGCTAACCCCATTATTACTCTTGAAGACTTTCAGATCGTTAACGGCGCACAGACTTCCCACTCTTTGATGGAAGCCTATCGCTTCAACCCTGAATCGCTGGAAAATGTCGTATTACTTGTACGCATTTATGCCACGAGCGAAAGAAGCATCGTCGAAAGTGTCGCTGTCGCCACAAATAGCCAAGCTAAGATCCAAAATAGGGACTTGCGATCAAACGCAGAGGTTTTGAAGAAGATTGAGCTCGCACTCCTCGACCATGGACTATTTTTCGAACGTAAGCGCAACATGCATAGCGAAAAACCGGCAGATCAAAGGGTAGACGCTCTCAAGCTTGGTCAAATGGTCTTATCATATCATCTTAATGAACCCGAGCGTGCTCGCAGCGATTCAGACTCGATTTTTGGGAATCGTTTCAATCAGGTGTTTCACGAAGGATATGACATTTCGGAACTCGTACGCTTGATCCACCTTTATCAGCTTATCGAAGAATTGAGGGATAAATACAGTGCGGATTTTTCGGGTCAGATTGAAAGTGGGGGAGCTTACCAGTATTTGATATACGGCCATTGGTTCGTGCTATTTACCGTCAAAATGATCCTTGCACGGCGTGGGCAACCGATACCCGATCGAGAAGCGCTGCAGCCGCTGATCGATGAGGCCGTTGAGGTTGTCTCGAAAGCATGCAGCCAGCAAAAATCCGTCGCCCACTATCAAATGTTCAGAAGCCCAAAAACGAAGCACAAGATATTAGAAGAGTTAAGCGGCAAACAAATGGATCTCTTCACGATTTTGGCAGCAGATTGAACGATCTGAACCTCACTCCTCACCCATACGCACGGCCGCAATGAACGCTTCCTGCGGAATGCTCACATTCCTCCCCGCCTAAGCGGGAACAGGCCACCCTGCGGGCGCTCCCGCATCCTCAGAATGAGAGCTATTCTTCACCCATCCGCAGCGCGGCAATAAACGCCTCCTGCGGAATGCTCACATTCCTCCCCGCCTACGCGGGGACAGGCCGCCCTTCGGGCGCTCCCGCATCCTCAGAATGAGAGTTACTCTTCACCCATACGGAGCGCGGCGATGAAGGCTTCCTGAGGGATCGAGACGTTGCCGTACTCTCTCATTCTGGCCTTGCCCTTCTTCTGCTTCTCCAGCAGCTTCTTCTTGCGGGAGATGTCGCCGCCGTAGCACTTGGCGGTCACGTCCTTGCGCAGGGCGGCGATGGTTTCGCGGGCGATCACCTTGCCGCCGATCGCGGCCTGGATCGGGATCTTGAACAGGTGGCGCGGGATCAGGTCTTTCAGGCGCTCGCACATGCCGCGGCCGCGTTCCTCGGCCACGCCGCGGTGGACGATCAGCGACAGCGCATCTACGGCCTCGTTGTTGACGAGAATGTTCATCTTCACGAGGTCGCCTTCGCGCAGGCCGATCTGCTCGTAATCGAAGCTGGCATAGCCGCGGCTGATGCTCTTCAGGCGATCGTAGAAGTCGAACACCACCTCGTTCAGCGGCAGCTCGTAGGTTACCTGCGCGCGCCCGCCGACGTAAGTGAGGTCGGTCTGGATGCCGCGCCGGTCCTGGCACAGCTTGAGGATGCTGCCCAGATATTCGTCGGGGGTGTAGATCACCGCCTTGATCCACGGTTCCTCGATCATCTCGATCCGGTTCGGGTCGGGGTAGTCGGCGGGATTGTGCAGCTCGATCACCTTGGCATCCTCGGTCTTCGATTTGCCGAGGTGGATGCGGTAGACGACCGATGGCGCGGTGGTGATCAGGTCGAGGTCATATTCGCGGCTGAGGCGCTCCTGAATGATCTCGAGGTGCAAGAGGCCGAGGAAGCCGCAGCGGAAGCCGAAGCCCAGCGCGGCGGAGCTTTCCGTCTCGAAGGTGAAGCTCGCATCGTTGAGACGCAGGCGCGCGATGCTTTCGCGCAGCTTGTCGAAATCGGCGGCGTCGACGGGGAACAGCCCGCAGAACACCACCGGCTGCGGCTCGCGATAGCCGGGCAGCGCCTTGGTCGCGCCGTTCTTGACCGTGGTGATGGTGTCGCCGACGCGGGCCTGCTCCACCTCCTTGATCTGCGCGGTGATGAAGCCGATTTCGCCCGGGCCGATCTCGGTCAGGTCGATGCGCTTGGGGGTGAAGGCGCCCACCCGGTCGATCAGGTGCTGCGTGCCGCCCTGCATGAACTTGACGTTGAGGCCCTTCTTGAGGACGCCGTCGATCACGCGCACGAGGATGACGACGCCGAGGTAGGGGTCGTACCAGGAATCGACCAGGCTGGCGGTCAGCGGCGCGTCGCGGTCGCCCGTGGGCGGCGGGATGCGCGCGACGATCGCTTCGAGAACCTCCTCGACGCCGATGCCGGACTTCGCGCTGGTGAGCACCGCGCCGCCGTTGGCCCAAGTGCCGGTGGCCTGGATGCCGACGATCTCCTCGATCTCCTCCGCGACCCGCTCGGGCTCGGCGGCGGGGAGGTCTATCTTGTTGATAACGGGCAGGATTTCGTGGTCGTGCTCGATCGACTGGTAGACGTTGGCGAGGGTCTGCGCCTCGACCCCCTGCGCCGCGTCGACCACCAGCAGCGCGCCCTCGCACGCGGCGAGGCTGCGGCTGACCTCGTAGGCGAAGTCGACGTGACCGGGCGTGTCCATCAGGTTGAGCTGGTAGGTCTCGCCATCATTGGCGGTGTAGCTGAGGCGCACGGTCTGCGCCTTGATGGTGATGCCCCGCTCGCGCTCGATATCCATGTTGTCGAGCAGCTGCTCGCTCATCTCGCGCTCGGTCAGCCCGCCGGTGAGCTGGATCAGCCGGTCCGCGAGCGTGGACTTGCCATGGTCGATATGGGCGATGATGCTGAAATTGCGGATCTTGGAAAGGTCAGTCATTACCGCGCCGCAATAGACGCGGGGCGGGCGTCTGTCAGCATGTTTGACGGGGATGGACGATCTGTCCCGTGCAGGGCAGCGGCAACTGCTTGCAGGCTTAGGCTGAGCGGCGGGTCGGCTGCGTCTGATCGCGCTGCGTGGCGCTGGTCGACAGCGACGTAAGATCGAATTTGCCCCGCTCGTCGCGCTTCAACCTTTCGGCGAAGCGCACTCCGATCCGGTTTTCCACGCACCATCGCACTTCGGCATTCACCGCCACCTTTTCGCTCAGTGCGATACGGAAGCGCGTACCCTCGGGCACGTTCCACAAACCCTCGATCAGCGCCCCCTGCGCGGAGAGGTTGCGGATGGTGCCGTTGTAGAAGTCTTCGTCATGTTGGAGCACAACGCGGCGCAGCATCGCCTGGCGAGGTTCGCGCGACATGCGCGGACCCGTCGGCTTGATCGCCAGCCCCTCTTCCAGTCGGTCGTACGCTTCCTTCGACGAAAGCGGCTTGGAATAAATGTAGCCCTGGATGTGGCTGCACCCATGGCGGCGGATCAGGTCCAGCTCGTCGAGGTTCTCCACCCCCTCGGCGGTCGTGTCCATGCCCAGCGCAGAGGCAAGGCTGCTAATGGCCGCGATGATCGCGCCGTTTCGGCTGCCCGGCAGCGTTGCCCCGCGAACGAAGCCCTGATCGATCTTGATCTTGTCGAACGGCGCGTTCTTGAGATAGCCGAGCGACGAATAGCCCGTGCCGAAATCATCGAGTGCAAGGCGGACACCAACCTTCTTGAGCGCGGCGAAAGTGGCGTCGGTATTCTCGCCATCGTCGAGGAAGACGCTCTCGGTGATTTCCAGCTCCAGCCGGGACGGATCGATTTCCGCCTTGGCGATCGCGCGCGCGATCATGTCCGGCAAATGCGGATCCGCGAATTGCAGCGGCGAAACGTTTACCGCGCATCGCACCTTGTCGGGCCAGTGAGACAGATCGTCGCAGGCTTTGCGGATCGCCCATTCGCCGATCGCTACGATCAATCCGGCGTCTTCTGCTACCGGAACAAATTTCTCCGGGCTGATCCAGCCGTGGGTCGGGTGGTTCCAGCGCAAAAGCGCTTCGAACCCGCTGATTTCCTCGCTGAGAGTATCGACTACGGGCTGATAATATAGCTGCAAGCTGCCGTCATCGACCGCCTTGCGAAGCTCTTCTTCCAGCTGGTTACGCTCCTGCGCCGCCGCGTGGAGATCGTAGCTGAACATTCGAAAGCGTCCGCGCCCGGCGTCTTTCGCCGAATACAGCGCGAGGTCGGCGCTGCGGATCAAACGCTCGCTGCAACTACCATGGCCGGGTGCGGTCGCGATCCCGATCGAAACGCCGATCACCATCCGCTTGCCATCGATCGAGTAGGGCTGCGACAGTGCGTGGATAATGTCGCCAGCGAGCTGATCGAGCTGATGTTGCGGGCATTCGCGCGGGATGATGATCTTGAACTCGTCGCCGCCCAAACGGCCCACCACGCCCAGCCCGCCCACGACCTTTTCGAGCCTTCGCGCGACCTGCACCAGCAACGCGTCCCCGGTCGGATGGCCGTAGGTATCGTTGACGTGCTTGAACCGGTCCAGATCGAGCATCAGGATCGTACAGATGCGGCGGTTCGGATCGCGATGGGTCAGCAGCTTGGAGAGCATCTGCGACAGCGAGTGCCGGTTGGCGAGCCCGGTCAGCGAATCGAACATCGCCAGACGCGATGCGCGTTCTGCGCTCCGGCGCCTTTCGGTCAGATCCGTGCCCGATCCCCGGAAACCGCAGAAATTGTCGAACCCGTCGAAGATCGGCCGTCCGTTGATAGCCCACCAGACCATGCCTTCACCATCAATGTCCACTCCTGGCACCGGCATGTCGTGAAAGGCGGATTGCGCGGTAAAGTGGAACTTTATCGTTCGTTCCGCATCGCGCTCTTCCGGGGCGACTTCGAAGACGTCGGTAAAGACCTTCCCGATCAGGCCATCGTAATCGAGCCCGTAGCGATCGGCGAATTCCTGTGAAATATAAACGATCCGTCCCGCCTGATCGGTTTCCCAGAACCAGCCCTGCCCGGTCGCCTCGTAATCGCGCATGATGTCGATCGAACGGTTACGCAGACGCTCGTCAGCCTGCCGCGCCTCCTCGCTCAGCCGCCCGAAGCGTTCCTGATACAGCGCGATCGCGATTCCTCCGCAAGTCGCGAGAAGGAAGGCGACAAGAACGATAATATTGCCGGTCAGGAACGCTTGCGCAGAGAGAGGCCCCCACAGACCAAGCTTCGTCAGGAGAAATGTGAAGGGGCGTCCAGAGAGGAACACCGCAGCGAGATTGCCCGACACGATAATGGCCGCGATCCCGAGGCCGGCCGACAGACCGCCATTCAGCATCCAATCGGAATAGGCAAAGCCGACGAGCATGTGGGGCAGAAGAGCGAATGCTCCGATCGCCACCGCGCGCTCCTTCAACCGCAGCCGTATCCGGCCAGACATCATGAACAGAAGACATCCAGCGATGAAGGCCGACACTGCGGGGATGGTAGGGACGACATGGCCGATCGCGCCGCAAACGAGTATCGACACGACCGTTACGGCGGCAATTATTGGCCATTGAGCCGGGACGAGCGGCGTATCGTCTTCAACATCGTCGTCGACGACAGCTTGGGCGTTCACCGATTGGCGCAGCGACGGCTTGCCCGCTCGGCGACGCTCAGCCTTAAGCGCCGACGCCTCTTCCGGGAGCGCCACTTGCGGGTTCTGCACAGAGTCCTGCCCTTGTTCCAAATCTTGCGCGCCCGCGTACATGTTGCCTCTTATCGCAATAATCGGCTCGAAAGTGATGAAGCGGTTTGGTTAGCAGCGCGTAAACTCGAAGCGCGTGCCGGGCCTTTCGTCGAGGCGGCTTGAAGCGCGCACTTGTCCCTACGCGCCTGAGCGGCCATCAGCGTTTCACCGGCCTACGGCATGGATCAATCCGCTGTGGCGGAGCCGTCGAACCGGCTAATCAATCCTTGCAAAAACGCTGCATTCCACGGCTTTCAGGAGCACTTTCAGATGATCAACTTCACCGATCTGGATTTTCGCCTGCCCGGATGGGGGCTGTTCGGCAGCGCCGGCAAGGAGAGCGAAAAACGCCATGTGCGCAGCGGTGAACCCGGTGGACCCCTAAGCGCGGAAGTCACATTGGAAAATGTTGATGGAATGGCCCTGCGCGTGGCGCGTTGGAGGCTCGACCAGCCTTCCGAACATCCGCCGCTGCTGTTCTTCAACGGGATCGGCGCAAATATTGAAGCGGTCGCCCCCCTGGCCGAAGCGCTGGAAGAGCGCGGCTTCATCATGTTCGACATGCCAGGCACGGGCGAATCCCCCGATCCCGTGCTGCCCTACAACCCTTTCACGATGAGCTGGACCGCACTTTCACTCATCAAGCGGTTCGGCCTCGACCAGGTCGATGTTATGGGGATGAGCTGGGGCGGCTCGATGGCGCAACATTTCGCCCTGCAACACGGCGCACATGTGCGCCGCGTGGTGCTGGCGGCAACCTCGCCGGGCATGTTGATGATCCCCGGCGATCCGAAGATGCTGGCGCAGATGGCCGATCCCTATTCGGCGATCAACGAGATGCTGATGCGGGAGTACCTGATCGCGCTGGAAAATTCGGACGAGAGCAAGCTGGCGCGCAATTCCGTCGGCAATATCTCCCCGCCCAGTGCGACCGGCTATTTCTACCAGCTGATGGCGCTTGCCGGGTGGACCAGCCTGCCCGCACTACCTTTTCTCGACAAGCCGGTGCTGGTGATGATGGGTGAGGACGACCCGATCGTCCCCCTGGCCAACGGCAGGCTGCTTGCCGGGGCGATACCCGGTGCGCGGCTCGAGGTGTTCGGGGATGCAGGCCACCTGTTCTTGATGACCCATCCGGCAAAGGCGATCGGCCTTATTCGGGAGTTTCTTGCCTGACCATTCCCGGCATGGACCACGGCTGCGTGCGCTAGCGGGCGTTCTCGCCCAAGCGCTCGCTGACCGAGAGCATGAAATCGATGGTTTCCCGCATGCCCGCGTCGCAGGCTGTCTCCGCGTTCGCAATCTGCTCCAAGCTGTCAAACTTCAGGGCCTCGGCGATAATCAGATTGGAAATTGCAGGACGTTCCATCACTGCCTCCAGCCGTCCGAAGTAGTACATGACATGCGTGGTGACGCCCTGAATGGCCGCTTGGTCCGACTGCTCCGATTCCATCAATTGGCCAAGAATGACCGATTTGACATAGGCACAGCGTGCATCGTGAGCCTGACCTGCGGTCTGGGCGGAGGCCGGTGCCACCAGCAGCGATAGTGCGGCACCCGCCAGCAGAAGTTTCTTCATCATGCCCCCTCTGTATTGCGATGCACGACGCTAACGCAAAGCACCCGGGTTTCCAGTGACAAGTCCGGTTATGCTTACACCCGCATCGGCATGAGAACATACAGCGCAGGGCTGTTCTCGTCGCGCCGGATCAGCGTGGGCGCCCCCGCGTCGGCGAGGTGCAGCTCCACCATATCCGAGTCGATCTGGCTCAGGATGTCTTTCAGGTAATTGGCGTTGAAGCCGATCTCGAACCCGTCGGACTTGTACTCCGCCGCGATCTCTTCGGCGGCAGTCCCATTGTCGGGGCTGGTGACGGACAGTGTGACCTTGTCTGCGTCGAGGCCCATCTTCACCGCGCGGGTCTTCTCGGTCGCGATGGTCGCAACGCGGTCGACGCCCTCGTAGAAGCTCTTGGGGTCGAGCCTCAGCAGCTTGTCGTTCCCGGTCGGGATGACGCGGCTGTAGTCGGGGAACGTACCGTCGATCAGCTTGCTGGTGAGCACCACGCCGCCCTCTCCACCCAGCGCGAAGCGAATCTTGCTGGCCGACAGGTCGATCTGGACGTTCGAGTCGAGCGCTTCTTCGAGCAGCTTGCGCAACTCCCCCACGGCCTTTCGCGGGACGATCACATCGGGCATGCCCGCCGCGCCTTCGGGACGGTCGATCGTGTAGCGCGCCAGCCGGTGGCCGTCGGTCGCCGCAGCTTTCAGGACCGGGCGCGATTCGTCCGAGACGTGCAGGAAAATACCGTTGAGGTAGTAGCGCGTTTCCTCGGTGCTGATCGCGAAGCGGGTGCGGTCGATCAGTTCGGCGAGCTCGCGCGCGGGCAGTTCGAAACTGGTCGGCAGCTCGCCTTCGACGATCACCGGGAAGTCGTCGCGAGGCAGCGTCGGCAGCTGGAAACGGCTGCGCCCTGCCTTCACCACCATCCGGTTCTCCGACATTTCCAGGCTGACCTGGCTCCCGTCGGGCAGCTTGCGCGCAATGTCGAACAGGAGGTGAGCCGACACGGTGATCGCCCCGCCGCTCTCGACGCTGGCGGCGGTCATCGTCTCGACCACCTGGAGGTCGAGATCGGTCGCCATGACCTTCACCCCGCCGCCCGCGTCGGCATCGATCAGCACGTTGCTGAGGATCGGGATGGTGTTCCGCCGCTCCACGACCGACTGCACGTGGGACAGGCAGCGGAGCAGCGTTGCGCGTTCGATGGTGGCCTTCATCGGTCCTTCTCTCGTCTCATAAGCGCTTGATAGTCGGCGCGACTCCCCCTCGAGTCTGCCTTGGCGCGAGAAATCTTATCCGGTTTCCTTATCGCGCCTGCACTTAGGGGCAAGCGACAAGCGCGACTCTGCCGGGATTGCTGGGGATAAGGCCTAAGTGCGACCGACGCCACCCCGGCGTGTCATCAGCTCAGCATCGCCATACCGCCGTTGACGTGCAGGGTCTGTCCGGTGACGTAAGAGGCTTCGTCGCTGGCGAGGTAGGCGACCGCAGCGCCGATCTCGTCGCCCTCGCCCATCCGGCCGGCCGGAATGCGATTATTGATCGCTTCCTTCTGCTTGTCGTCCAGCGCATCGGTCATCGCGGTACGGATGAACCCGGGCGCGACGCAGTTCACCGTGATGCCACGGCTGGCCAGTTCCTGCGCCAGGCTCTTGGACATGCCCGTCAGCCCGGCCTTGGCGGCGGTGTAGTTCATCTGGCCCGGATTGCCGGTCGCGCCGACAACGCTGGTGATCGAGATGATCCGCCCATGCCGCGCCTTCATCATCGGGCGCGCCGCGGCGCGCATCAGCCGGAAGGCGGCTTCCAGATTGATGCGGATCACCTGATCCCATTCATCGTCCTTCATCCGCATCGCCAGATTGTCGCGCGTGATGCCGGCGTTGTTCACAAGGATATCGATCTTGCCGAGCGTGTCGATCGTGGCGGGCACCAGTTCCTCGACGCTCTGCGAGTTGGAAAGATCGCAGGTGATCTCGACGTGATCGCCGCCGACCTCGTCCTGCAACTGCTCGCGAAACGCGCGCAGCTTGTCCCCGTTGGAGCCCGACAGCGCGAGCCGCGCGCCCTGCGCCGCCAGCGCCTTGGCGATCGCCGAACCGATACCGCCGCTCGCGCCAGTGACCAGCGCCGTCTTGCCTTCGAGTGAGAACACGAATCTATCTCCGCCAAACTTGCAAAAGTGATGCAGAGGCCTTCGCGATCCGCGCCGCGATGGTCAATGGTCGGGGCGAACTGTCCTACCGCGGAGTGAAATCGATCCGGCGGACTTCCTCGATCGCGTCGCCATCAAGGCGACCCTCGACGATCTCGTAGCCCATCAGCGCGAAGATGCGGTCCCCGATGAAGATCGGGCGCGCGTCGCCATACCAGTCGACGCACGAGGCCTGGCAGCTGTCCGACGCATTTTCGTCGGTCGGAGCCACCTTGCTTTCGAGGAGCCCGGCGGGGGAGAGCACGCGATCCTCACGCCGAAGGAAAGCGATTGCCGAGGCATCGCCCAGGAATTCACCCAAATCGTCACGCACCTGCCGCGAGACCGGCAAGCCGAGCGTCCCGTCGGCACCTTGCGCGCTGCCTGCATCGGGCCGGTAGAACAGCGCCTGACTGCGCGTTTCGCCTTCTTCCGCGTTCGGCATCAGATACGTGTTGGCGAGCCGCGCCGCCCCGCTTTTCGCGTCGAGCGCGATCGAGGAAAAGCCCAGCGCATTATCGGCGCTCGGCCCGATCGCCACGGCATCGCTGCCCATTGCATCGAAGCGCGTGATCCCATGCGGCAGCGGCATGGCGACAACCCAGTCGTGATCGAGTGGGACGATGTATATCTGCGGCGTCTCTTCCTCGCTGCCGTAGCTTCCCGACGCGTAGAGCAGATGCCGCCCGACATAGCGGTTGAAGAAGCGATAGCCTTCGACTGGCGGGAGCTTGCGATAGCGATCCTTCCCCGCATCCGTCGAACCATTGCCCATCGCGTCGAGAGGGAGATGCAGCAGCATGGGATCGCCGTAGCTGACCTCCCCGCCCCACATTCCGCCGCCATAATCCTCAGATCGTACGAGAATATCGATCGATTCGCCGCCATTCTCGCGGAACGAGAACTGATCGACCGGCGAGCCCGCCACACCGATCGCGCTCGGATCCGATCCGTCGAGCGGGATGCGATAGAGGATCGCTTCGGAGCTCTCCTCCTCCTCCTCGTCGCCGTCATCGCTGTCGGCCCAGATGTCGGAGGTATCGACCCACACCCACGCGCTGCCCGGAGAGAAGTAGAAATCGCGCCCCCAGGCACCCAGCACCATGGTCGAACGACACGGCAGCTCGGCTTCGCCGAGATGGCAGGACGTCACCGTGTGCAGCGTTTCCAACCCGAAACTCGGGCTGTCGAGATATCGCTTGGGCAAGAATATCCGGCTGGTCCCCTCGTTGCGTTTCGCATCTGACAGGCGCCCGTCCGAGCCGCGCTCGCGCACCGAGGGCAAGCCATCGCGCCAGTCGACCGAATTGAATTCGATCGGGGCGTAGAACAGCAACTCGTCGCCGATCAGCCGCGAAGCGTAGTTGCGCGAGGAATAATAGTCGCCCGATGTCAAGTAATGCGTGTCGCGATAGGTAAAGCGTCCGTCAGCTGAGAGATCGAAGCGGCTGACTTCGGTGCCGTCGTCGCCGTAGGAATAGCCGATAACGATCACCCTATCTCCGGCGATCAGCATCTCGTCGTACCAGGTGTCGGACGGGTCATCGTCGTTGGGCGGGAAGGCGTTTATGCTATCGACCGGAGTCAGCCCGTCGCTGCCGATGGCAACGCTGAACAGCCTGCCCCGCCGCAGGACGACCAGCGTATCGCCGCGCCGCTTGACGATCCCGCCCTCGTCGACGCCGACTTCCTGCGTGTTGGTGATGCTTTCTTCGGTGACGGAGCCGGTCACGACAACCGAGTCGGACGTATCCTCCGCCATGGCCATATCGCCGACGCCCGAACCGTCCGAAGTAGGGGACGGGGCCGATGCCATAGGCGGAGGCAGCACCATGGGCACAGGCTCGGGAGGATGAGCCTCGGCAAGCTTCTCCAGCTTGCGGACATATGCGTCGATGGCTGCATCCCCGTCGAGCGACGGCATGCTCGTATCGCTCGCAGCCACTCTGGGTTCGACCGTGGCACAGGCCGCACAGAACGGCAGCACGGCTGCCGCAAGCAGCGTCGCCACTCGGAAGTTGCCTGAAATTCGCATGACCGCCCTCCCCCCAAGGTCGTGATTGCTTCACGATCTTAGGGGGAAACGGGTGGAGCGCCACTCAAATTTGCGACGTCTCTAGGACAAGATCAGGCGAGGTCTTTCGCCAGCGCTTCGAGGTCTTCCATCGTGATCGCGCTGGTTACCTTCGCTTCCTTGTCGGTGCGCGAAACCATGGGTCCGAGCACCTTGCCGCCCAGCTCGACGAACTTTTCGACCCCGTCGGCGCGCATCGCCAGCACGCTTTCGCGCCAGCGCACACGGCCGGTGATCTGCTCGACCAGCAGCGCCTTCTCTTCCGCCGAGTCGCTCACCTTTGCGGCGGCGACGTTGGCGTAAAGCGGCAGGTCCATCGCCGAAGGACTGGTGTTGTCGAGCGCGATCTTCATACGCTGCGCGGCGGGCTGCATTAGCGAGCAGTGGAACGGGGCGGAGACTGCGATCTTGATCGCGCGCTTCACGCCATGTTCCTTCGCTAGGTCAAGCACTCGGTCGATCGCCTGCGCGTGGCCAGAAAGAACGACTTGCGAGGGATCATTGTCGTTGGCGATCTCGCACACCTGACCGCCGGCGGCCTCTTCGGCCAGCTTCTGCGCGGTTTCGATATCCGAACCCAGAAGCGCAGCCATTCCACCCACGCCGATGGGCACCGCATCCTGCATCGCGATGCCGCGCAGGCGCAGCAGCTTGGCGGTCTCGGTCAGCGAGAAGGCGTTGACCGCACACAGCGCGGTATATTCGCCCAGCGAGTGGCCGGCGACGCACGATGCAGCGGACTTCAGCTTCACGCCGAAGTCCTTTTCCAGCACCCGCAGCGTGGCGATGGCGTTGGCCATGATCGCGGGCTGGGCGTTGGAGGTCAGCGTCAGTTCGGCGTCGGTGCCTTCGCGCATCATCACCGAGAGTTTCTGGTTCAGCGCGTCGTCGACTTCCTGAAACACTTCGCGCGCGGCGGCACTGGCTTCGGCGAGATCGGCACCCATGCCGACCTTCTGGCTCCCCTGTCCGGGGAAGATAAAGGCTGTCATCGAATTCTCCTTGTCGACGGGCCGACTAGGAACCCCGCGCAGGGCTTGCAAGGCCGAAGGGGACGATCCGATTGGCGGCGGTGTGGCCGATCTCGGCGCGCCCGAGGTAGGGAATGCCCGCCCGCGCGCACCAGAACTGCGCGATTTCTTCCGCCGTCATGCCGAATTCGCGATCGTTTTCAGGCACGTTGCTCACCGCACCCAGACGCAGTCCCGCAACGCGCGGCAAGGTGTTGGAAAGGCTGAAGAACAGGCGGTCCACCGCGTAAAGATGTTCGCTCACCTCCTCGACCATGACGACATGCCCGGAAAGGTCGGGGAGCATTGGCGTGTCGACCATCATCGCCAGCGTGATGAGGTTGAAGGCGACTGTCGGCGTCTTGCCATCGAGGTGCGGTTCCAGCCCGCTTCCATCCCCGGAAAACCAGCGCAGCACCCGCCGAACCGCCTCGCGTCCCGTCTCACTGCGCGCGCTGACTGGCATCGAACCGTGGACCGGCTGCCCGATCCCCGCGCGATAGAGCGCGGCGAGCATGTAGCCCATGTCGGAGAACCCCACATAGGTCTTCTCCCTCGCGGCATCGTTCATCTGAGCGACTGTCGCCTGCGCGATCCGGTTCGATCCGTAGCCGCCCTTGGCGAACCACACCGCATCGAACTGCGGATCGTTCGCGCATTCGAGCAGCGCGGTCAGCCGGGTCAGGTCGTCGCCCGCAAAGTGCCCCCACGTCTCGAAGCACTGTGGGTGCACGTAAACGCTGTGCTCGGGAAATTCGTCTGCCACCAATTGCTCGATGGCGCGGGCGTGATCCGGCGTGATCGCGGTGGCGGGCGCGCAAATAGCGATGCGTGTCATGCGTCCGGTGTACCCTCCAAACCTTGTCCCGTCATCCCCGCGCAGGCGGGGATCCCGCTTCCTCTGCCGAACCTGCGGCCAAAAGCGTCACCCCCGCCTGCGCGGGGGTGACGAGTGGAATTATTGCCAATAGGACAAAATGCATGAGCGATCTTCCCGACCCCACCGCCGACCTCACCGCACGCCCCTGGTTCTTCTGCGGGATCGGCGGGTCAGGAATGCAGCCGCTCGCTGCGATCCTTAAGGGGCGCGGGGCCGAGGTCGCCGGATCGGACCGCAGCTTCGACCAGGGCCGCACGCCCGAGAAATTCGCCGCGCTGGAGCGTCAGGGCTTTCAGCTCTTCCCGCAGGACGGCAGCGGCATCACCCGACCCCAGCAGGTCTTGGTGGCGAGCGCGGCGGTGGAAGACAGCGTGCCAGAAGTCGTGCGCGCCAAGGAACTGGGCCTGCCCCGTCTGACCCGCGCGGACCTGAACGCGGCGCTGTTCAACGCCGCCGAAACCGGCGTTGCCGTTGCGGGGACCAGCGGCAAGTCGACCGTCACCGGGATGCTCGGCTGGATCCTGCACCACGCGGGCAAGAACCCGACGATCATGAACGGCGCGGTGATGAAGAATTTCGTTTCCGAGGACCGCCCCTTCGCCAGCGCGGTGGTAGGCGATGCGGACCTGTATGTTTCGGAAGTCGACGAGAGCGACGGCTCGATCGCGCAATACAAGCCTGCGGTGGGGATCCTCCTCAACGTCAGCCTCGACCACAAGAGCATGGACGAACTCCGCCAGCTGTTCGGCGATTTTCTGGAAGCGTCTGAGCGCGGCGTGGTGAATGCCGACGACGAGGAAGCCTTCCGGCTGGTCGCCCATGCCAACGCGCCGCTGACCTTCGGGGTGACCAATGGCTGCGCCGCGATCGGCATCGTCGAGGGGTCGCTGGCCGAGGGCCCGACGCGGCAGGCAGCCATGGTCCACGACAAGCGAGACGATAGCCAGCACGCGCTGCAGCTGAACCTGCCCGGGCGGCACAACCTCTCCAATGCACTCGCCGCGATTGCGGGAGCGAACGCGGCGGGCGTGCCGGTGGCCGATGCGGTCGCGGCGCTGGCCGAATTCAAGGGGCTGGCCCGGCGCTTCGATATAGTCGGCACCTCGCCCTCTGGCGTTACGGTGATCGATGATTTCGGACACAACCCGGAGAAAGCGGCTGCGACCTTGCGCACGCTCAAGGCCCACCCGGGCCGCGTGCTCGCCTTCTTCCAGCCGCATGGCTACGGGCCCTTGAAGCAAATGGGCGCCGAGCTGGCCGAGACCTTCGCCCGCGAACTGGGCCCCGAAGACATCACCCTGCTGTGCGACCCGGTCTATTTCGGCGGTACGGTCGACCGCTCCGAAGGCAGCGAGCGGATCGTCGACTTGATCGCGAAACACGGCGGAAAAGCGATCCACATCAACACGCGCGAAGGTTGCGGAGACTGGCTGGTGGCGAATGCCCAGCCGGGCGACCGCATCGCGATCATGGGCGCGCGCGACGATACGCTGAGCGTGTTCGCAAAGGATCTGCTCAACAGGCTCGGCTAGCGCGCAAACCTGACAGCATTTGTCATCGCAACCCCCATCGACACATGACTCCGCAGCACGTTAGGCTCCCCACAATTGGGGGAATGCAAACGATGAGACATGCGATAAGATTGGCCGCGACCGGGGTGCTGCTGCTCGCCCCGACCGCCTGCAACGCCGAGGAGCCGCTGGAGAACTGGCAGAAAACCCAGCACTTCGAACGCGCGGTGTCCGACACGCCGCTGTCTCGCATTCTCGAACAGCTGTCGGAGCAGACCATAACCGGGATGGTCATGGCCGCCGACGGGCAAGGCCTCGACGAAGAGGTCGCCTACGCCAATTTCACTACCTCGGAAGCGGACGCGATGATCCGCTCCGGATACGCGCCCTATTCGCTCGAAATCAGCGAGTACGCGCACCGCGGGATTGCAGCGGCACTCTCCCAGCAGGATATCGATGCGCTGTTCGCAGCGGGCACCGACCCCGAGGCGATCAGGGCGGTCATGTGCGCCTATGGAAGGCCAGCGGTCGGAGGTACAGTCGACTGGGATGGCTGCGTCGCTGATGGATTTGCCGACCTGCCCGACAGTTTCCGGAAGGCCCACGCCCGCTACTCGGCCGCCTATCAGGCGGTGGTCGATAGCCCGCGTACGCAAACCTATTACGGCGGCGTGAGCTGCCGCGTGCTCGACCAGATCGCAGCTCGCCTGACCAATGAGACCTACATGGTGGATTTTAGCGGGACCACGCTGGGCATGAGGGGGCAGCAAAAGCAAGACTGCCCAACCTTCAAGGCGGAGCTCGACGCACTCGATAGAGACAGGGACGCTGACTAAACAAACCTCGCCAACGGCATTGACGCGGTGCCTCCGCTCCCCGACATATCGCGCGTGTTGTCGGTAGATTTTCCAAAATGGCCGGGGTGAGCGTCTACCAACGCGCGCGCCGCCATGCGCTCAAGATGCTGATCGGCGTCGCGATCGGCGTGGTGTTCATCATCGCGGTCGATGCGTGGATCGGCCATTCGAGCATCGCCTTCGCGATCGTTATCTTCGGCCTGTTCATGGCCAATATCGGCATCCTCGGCTTCAATTGCCCGACCTGCGGCAGCAATCTGTTCTTCCGGGGCCCGCTGATGCTTCCGTGGCCGAACAAGACCTGCAACCGCTGCGGGACGGACCTTACGAAAGTGGCCTGACCTTGCGCCCTAGTGTGCGCCCCCGCCCCCGCCCTCGCCCTCGCCTTCATCGTGCCCAAGCTTGAACACCTTGTGCAGCACGAGGAAAATGACCGAGCCCAGCACCAGCCCGAGTAATGCCGAAGCGGTCGCGTAAGTCAACCAGCCGAGCACGCCGCCCAGCGCGCCGGTGGTGCTATGGACCGCATGTTCGAGCCCGTGGGCCGCGCCATACAGGGGCTGGAAACCCAGCTCGTGCGTGCCGTGCAGGATGATCCCGCCACCGACCCAGAGCATCGCCGCCGTCCCCACGACCGACAGGATGGTGAGGATATGGGGCATCGCGTTGAGCATCACCTTGCCCACCTTCTTGGCGAAGTCGCCGGGCTTCTTCATCAGGTGCAGGCCGATATCGTCGAGCTTCACGATCAGCGCGACCGCGCCGTAGATACCGACCGTCACCGCCAGTCCGACGAGTGCGAGCACGATTGCGCGGGTCACGAAGCTTTCCGCCGCGACCTCGTTCAGTGCGATCGCCATGATCTCCGCCGACAGGATCAGGTCGGTCCGGATCGCGGAATCGACGCGCTTCTTCTCGAACGCCTTTTCGTTCTTGATCGGCTCTTCCAGCGTCTCGCCATGCTTTTCGCCAGAGAATTTCTCGATGATCTTCTCCGCGCCCTCGTAGGAGAGGTAGCAGCCGCCCAGCATCAAGATGAAGACGATCGCCTGCGGCAGGAACTGGCTCAGCAACAAGGCGCCGGGCAGCAATATCAGCAGCTTGTTCTTCACGCTGCCAACCGCGATCTTGGCGATGATCGGCAATTCGCGCGCGGGCGAGAAGCCGGTGACGTAGCTGGGCGTGACCGCCGCATCGTCGATCACCACGCCCGCCGTCTTGGTACCTGCGCGGCCCGCAGCCGCGGCCACGTCGTCGACCGAGGCTGCCGCCGCGCGCGCGATGATCGATACGTCGTCCAACAGAGCGGCGAGACCACCGGGCATTGCAATTCCTTCTCACATTGTGCGTATGACCAGCCAACGCACGATCACGCTTCTTGGCACCGGTTTGCTGCCAAGCGAAGCCTTGCATTATCCCACGATCCCGCTATGTGCCCCGCTTCCCTGCTGTGGGTGACGGCCCGCAGTGGGGAAACCAAGAAAGCCGGAGGGGCCCCGTCATCCGGACGGACAAGCCAGCGATCGGCAGCAATGTGAAAGGAAAAGGCATGGCTCTTTACGAGCATGTATTCCTTGCGCGCCAGGATTTGAGCCAGTCGCAGGTCGACGCTCTGGCAGCGCAAGCCACCGAGATTATCGAGTCGAACGAAGGCAAGGTCACCAAGACGGAGACCTGGGGTCTCAAGAACCTCGCCTACAAGATCGACCGCAACCGCAAGGCCCACTTCGTTCTGCTGAACATCGAAGGCCCCGGTGCGATGGTCGCCGAACTCGAACGGCAGACCCGCATCAACGAAGACGTCATCCGCTACATGACCATCCGCGTGGACGAACACGAGGAAGGCCCCTCGGCGATGATGCGCAAGAACGAACGCGATTCCAAGAAGCGCCGCGAGCGCTCCGATCGGGGAGACGACTAATGGCCCGCCCGTTTTTCCGCCGCCGGAAGACCTGCCCGTTCTCGGGCAAGAATGCTCCGGTCATCGACTACAAGGACGTACGTCTGCTGCAGGGCTTCATGTCCGAACGTGGCAAGATCGTGCCCAGCCGCATCACCGCCGTCAGCGCGAAGAAGCAGCGTGAACTCGCCAAGGCGATCAAGCGCGCACGCCACATCGGCCTTCTTCCCTACGTCGTGAAGTAAGAGGAGCAGAGACATGGATATCATCCTCCTCGAACGTATCGGCAATCTGGGCAGCATCGGCGACGTCGTGACCGTGAAGGACGGCTACGCACGCAACTTCTTGCTGCCGCAGAAGAAGGCGCTGCGCGCCAACGCCGCGAACAAGAAGGTCTTCGAAGCGAACCGCGAACGCCTGGAAAAGGAAAACGCGGAACGTCGCGGCGAAGCCGAGAAGGCTGGCGAGAAGATCGCCGGTGCGGAAATCGTCCTGATCCGCGCGTCCTCGAACGCCGGCCAGCTGTACGGTTCGGTCAACGTGCGCGACATCGTGGCGGGCCTCGAAGCCCAGGGCCATGAAGTCGACAAGAAGCAGGTCGTGATGGGCAGCCCCATCAAGACGATCGGCATGCACGACGTCACCGTTGCGCTGCACCCCGAGGTGCACGTGACCGTGAAGGCCAACGTCGCCCGTTCGGACGACGAAGCCGAACTGCAGAGCCAAGGCGTCGACGTCCTCGCCCAGATGTTCGAAGACGAACAGCGGGAAATCGAGGAAGCGGCTTCCGAGAACAAGATCGACCCGAACCTCGAGCCCGGCGAAATTCCCGCCGAGCTGCTGGAAGACGGCGTGAGCACTCCGGAAGGCGAAACCACCCGCGAAGCGCTGATCGAAGCGACTGCGCCCGAGGGTGACGAAGAGACGCCCGCAGGCGAGTAAGCTTCGGCCTCATACCGAGCTAAGCAAAAGGCCGCTCCCACCAAGGTGGGCAGCGGCCTTTTTCGATTTAGGCGCAGGCGGCGACCCGCCCAACATACTGCTCGCCGGATAGCCTGGCGGACTACCCCGCGCCCTTCGTCTTGGTCGCACCGATCTTCGCGCTCTTTTCGATGAATTCGATGATCTGACCGGCAATGTCCTTGCCCGTCGCATGTTCGATCCCCTCGAGCCCGGGCGAGGAGTTGACCTCCATGATCACCGGGCCGTGGTTGCTCCGCAGCATGTCGACGCCGCACACGTTCAGGCCCATGCGCTTGGCCGCGCGCACGGCGGTGCTGCGTTCCTCGGGCGTGATCTTGATCAGCTGGGCGCTGCCGCCGCGGTGCAGGTTGGAACGGAAATCGTCCGCCGCGCCGGTGCGCTTCATCGCCGCGACCACCTTGCCGCCGATCACCAGCGCGCGAATATCGGTGCCGCCCGCCTCCTTGATGAATTCCTGGACCAGAATGTTCACGTTCGCGCCGCGGAAAGCCTCGATCACGGACTTGGCGGAGGACATGGAGTCCGCCAGCACGACACCGATGCCCTGCGTGCCCTCCAGCAGCTTGATGACCACCGGCGGGCCTTTGACCGCGCGGATGATTTCCTCCGCCTTCTTGGGGTCGTTGGCATAGGCGGTCAGCGGCAGGCCGAGGCCGTGCTTGGCTAGGATCTGCAAGGATCGCAGCTTGTCGCGGCTACGCCCGATGGCGACGCTTTCGTTGAGAGGCCAGCAGCCGCGCATTTCGAACTGCCGCAGGATCGCGAGGCCGTAATTGGTGATCGAGGCCCCGATGCGCGGGATCACCGCGTCGTACCCGATGCAGGGCTCGCTATCGTAATAGACCTCGGGCTTGTGGCTGGCGATATGCACCGTGCAGCGCAGCGTATTGAGCCAGTCGATCTGGTGGCCGCGCGCCTCCGCGGCCTCCATCAGCCGTTTGTGCGAATAGAGATTGGGGTTTCGGGCAAGCAGCGCGATCTTCATGGCCTGATCCTTATGGCTTGTGGCCTTTTACGGGTTCCCGGCCGGGGGACTGGAGCCAGGAATTGCCCGAATCGACGAGGAATTTTCGTCGCAGGGCGCTTCGCCCTATCAGCATTGGGAACTTCATGTCGCTACGATCTGCGAGACTTATCTCCGCGCGAAAAGTATGGTTCCCCAGCTGCAGTGGCGTCTTGATGACGTAGCGCAGCTGGGTCTCCCCATTCGAGCTGGTGATGCCGCGCACGTCGACGTGCACCGCCTCGCACACCTGCATCACCTTGCTGCCTGGGAAGAACACCTCGAAGCGGACGAACTTCTCACCATCGCGCTTGAACTCGTCGACCACGATGCCGTGCAGCGAGCTGGTGCGCGCGCCGCTGTCTATCTTCGCGGGTACGCGATGCAGACCCAGCTCGGGCAGGTCGACCAGCTCGCGCCATCCGACGGTAATCATGCCCGTCGACGCCCGCCCGGCTCCCGGATCACCATCCGCTCTGCTTGCCCTTGTTCTGCTCGTCGAGCCACTTCTTGAGCGGGGCGAAGTACTCCATCATCGCCTTGCCGCTCATCTCGCGGCTGCCGGTGAAGGCTTCCAGCGCGTCGGGCCACGGTTTGCTTGCGCCCATTTCGAGCATGGCGTTCAGCTTCTCGCCTACCTCCTCGTTGCCGTAGAAAGAGCAGCGATGCAGCGGCCCCTTCCAGCCTGCCTGATCGCACGCGGCCTTGTAGAACTGGAACTGCAGGATGCGTGCGAGGAAATAGCGGGTGTAGGGCGTGTTGCCCGGAATGTGATATTTCGCGCCCGGATCGAACGCATCCTCGGGACGATCCACCGGCGGGGTGATACCCTGGTACTCGCGCTTCAGATCGTGCCATGCGGTGTTGTAATCGGCAGGCGTGATCGAGCCGTCGAACACACCCCAGCGCCACTTGTCGACCAGCAGGCCGAAGGGCAGGAATGCGACCTTGTCCATCGCCTGGCGCAGCAGCAGGCCGATATCCTTGTCCGCACTCGGCACGTCCTTGCGATCGAGCAGGCCGATCTGGACGAGGTATTCGGGCGTGATCGACAGCGCTATGAAATCGCCGATCGCCTCGTGGAAGCCGTCGTTCGCACCGTTGAGATAGAGGAACGGCTGCTCGTTATAGGCGCGCTGGTAGTA
>Ga0098073_1000026_pt1 | contig 75349 bp, 56 predicted proteins | sample 31_taG_FD_75060 | JGI IMG/M metagenome (GOLD analysis project Ga0098073, IMG submission 75060) | Marine viral communities from the Gulf of Mexico - 31_GoM_OMZ_CsCl metaG | ecosystem: Environmental > Aquatic > Marine > Oceanic | place: Gulf of Mexico | collected 2015-07-12
CCTCGACCAGAATGGCTACGCGCTGCTGAACGGCGATATCGTCTATACTCTGCCAGGCGGACGGATTACGATCGGCGTGCACGGCAAGAACCTGCTCGACAAGCGCTACAGGACGTCGGGCTACCCTTACCTGGCGGCCGATCCGACGACCGGTGCGCTGCTGACTGTAACGCCTGCCACACAGCTGGCGCTCGCCGGTACGTGCCCTGCCGGGAATTATCCTGTCGGCGGATACTATCCGGCACTGGGTTGTGAAGGCACGATGACCACTTTCTACGGCAATCCGCGCGAAGTCTTCGTGACGGTGGGATTCAAGCTCTGATCGCGCACATCGCGTGAATACAAAAGGGGCGCACCTTCATTGCGAAGGCGCGCCCCTCTTTTTGGGATATGGCGGGGTCTAGAGCTGGCCGAGCATGTGCTCCGCGCTCGAAACGCTGAAGTCGCCCGGCTGCTCGACGTTGAGCTTGCGGACTTCTCCGTCGTCGACGATCATCGAATAGCGCTGGCTGCGCTTGCCCATGCCGAAGCCCGAGCCGTCCATGGTGAGGCCGATCGCTTCGGCGAACTCGCCATTGCCGTCCGCCAGCATGGTGATGTCTTCGCTGCCGTCGGCTTTCTTCCACGCGCCCATGACGAACGCGTCATTGACCGAGATGCAGACGATCTCGTCGATGCCCTTGGCCTTCAGTTCCTCGGCCTTTTCGGCGAATCCGGGGAGGTGTTTGGCGGAGCAGGTCGGGGTGAATGCCCCCGGGACAGCGAACAGCGCAACCTTGCGTCCGGCAAAGAAATCGCGGGTATCGACGGGCTCGGGCCCGCCTTCGGTTGCCTTGGAAAGCTTCACCTGAGGAATCTTGTCGCCTTCGGAAATCTTCATAGTCGTCGTCCCGGTTGGTTGGTGTGTCGCGTCCTGTGGCCTGACTGTCGTACCGGAGCAACACGAAAGCTGCGCCAGAGAGCGAAGGCCTCTATAATGATCTACGAACCGCACGCCCGATCTATCCCGCGAACCCGTCGATAATCGTCGACCGACCCGATGTGCCGCACTGTCCGTGGTGTCTGGATAAGCTTGGGCGCTTGCACATATAAAGAAGTCTTTATATGGGACGGCACGAGGAGCGACGGGCTGCCGGCCCGATCGCCCGTTGAAATATCCCCCGGGTTCCCTGCGCCGCGACGGCGTATGCCCATCACGACCCAAGGAGCATGCATGGCTACCCCCGCAAACATCATCGCAGACATTGGCCTCGCCGACTACGGCCGCAAGGAAATCGCGATCGCCGAAACCGAAATGCCCGGCCTGATGGCGCTGCGCGAACAGTATGGCGACAGCAAGCCGCTCAAGGGCGCGAAGATCGCCGGTTCGCTGCACATGACGATCCAGACCGCCGTTCTCATCGAAACGCTCGTCGCGCTGGGCGCGGACGTGCGCTGGACCACCTGCAACATCTATTCGACGCAGGATCACGCCGCCGCCGCGATTGCCGACCAGGGCATTCCGGTGTTCGCCGTGAAGGGCGAAACGCTGGCCGAATACTGGGACTACGTCGCCCACATCTTCGACTGGGGCGATGAACCCTGCAACATGATCCTCGACGATGGCGGCGATGCCACCATGTTCGCGCTGTGGGGTGCACGCATCGAAGCGGGCGAGGAAATGCCCGCGCCGACCAACGAGGAAGAGCGCGAAATGCAGCGCGCACTCAAGGCCTTCGTCGAGCGCAAGCCCGGCTACCTGACCAAGACGGTCGAAACAGTGCGCGGCGTGTCGGAAGAAACCACCACCGGCGTCAATCGCCTCTACCAGCTGTCGAAGGCGGGCAAGCTGCCGTTCCCGGCGATCAACGTGAACGATAGCGTCACCAAGTCGAAGTTCGACAACAAGTACGGCTGCAAGGAATCGCTGGTCGACGGCATTCGTCGCGGCACCGACGTGATGATGGCCGGCAAGGTCGCCTGCGTCGCGGGCTACGGCGATGTCGGCAAGGGCTCGGCGGCGTCGCTCGCCGGTGCCGGTGCGCGCGTCATGGTCACCGAGATCGACCCCATCTGCGCATTGCAGGCGGCGATGGACGGCTACGAAGTCGTGACGATGGAAGACGCGACCAAGCGTGCCGACATTTTCGTCACCACTACCGGCAACAAGGATGTGATCACCGTCGATCACATGCGCGCCATGAAGGACATGGCGATCGTCGGGAACATCGGCCACTTCGATAACGAGATCCAGGTCGAAGGCCTCGCCAACATGAAGTGGACCGAGATCAAGCCGCAGGTCGACATGGTCGAATTCCCCGATGGCAAGCGCATCCTGCTGCTTTCCAAGGGCCGCCTGCTAAACCTCGGCAACGCGACCGGCCACCCCAGCTTCGTGATGAGCGCCAGCTTCACCAACCAGGTGCTCGCGCAGATCGAGCTGTTCACCAAGGCGGGCGAATACGAAAACGCGGTCCACGTGCTGCCCAAGCACCTCGACGAAGAGGTCGCCGCGCTCCACCTCGCAAAGCTCAACGTGCAGCTGACCGAACTGAGCAAGGAACAGGCCGACTATATCGGCGTGTCGCAGGAAGGCCCCTTCAAGCCCGAACATTATCGCTACTAAGCCAGCGATTTAACCAAGGGCGGGGAAACTCGCCCATCTTGCAGGCCCGGCGTGGTTGCCAAGCGACCATTGCCGGGCCTAGCTGATTCTCATGGACCTCGGCTCAACCGCGCTGGCACTGCTCGGCCTATTGCTGGCGGCTTGGACCGCTGCCGCGGCGTGGCTGATGATCGCCGCCGGGGCACGCTCGCGCGGTGCGGACGCGGCGCGGCGCACGGCGAGGCGGCTGGGGCGCCTGCTCGACGAGGCACCGACTGCGGCGCTGCTCGTTCGCAGCGATGGACGGCTCGAGGGATCGGAACGGTTGGCGCACTGGCTCGGCTTCGAGCAGCTGCCGCAGTTCCTCAGCGAACTGTCCAAATACCCCGACCGCGGACTCACCAGCGAACAGCTCGACGAACTGACCGAGAAGGTGCGGCTCGCCCAGAAATCCGCCGCGCCGTTCCGGATGGCGGTGACCTTGCCGGGATCGTCGCGCAGCCTCGCGCTGCGGGGCAGCCTCGCCGATCCGCAAGTCTCGCCCGGTGGCGCGGCGCTGATCTGGGTGTTCGATTTCACCGAGAGCGAACATGAACTTGCGAGGATGCGCAACGAGACCGCGCGCGCCAAATCGGATTTCGCAGCGCTTGTCGGCCTGATCGAGGCGGCACCCACCCCGATGTGGTTCCGCAACCCCGACATGCAGTTGCAACTGGTCAACAAGGCCTACGTCGCAGCGGTGGGCGCGGCGACGGCGCAGCGCGTGATCGACGAGCAGATCGAGCTGGTCGAACCGATCGATGGGGTCAGTCCGAGCGCGATCGCGCAGCAGGCGTCGCAGAGCGGCGAACCTGTCGAGCGGATCGTTTCGGTCACGAGCGTCGATGGAAATCGCCGCCGCTTTCGCGTCTCCGATCTTCCGCTGGGCAAGGAGGGGGTCGCCGGCTACGCGGTCGACATCCAGGAGCAGGAAGATCAGGCGCGCGAGCACCGCGCCTATCGCGAAGCGCAGCGCAGCATGCTCGATCGCCTGTCGGTCGGCGTCGCCCTTTTCGATGGCCAGCGGCGCCTGACATTCGCCAACCAGCCATTCCGCCGCCTGCTGGGCATGCGGCCGGGGGCGGGCGCGATCGGTGCCGCGTTCGAGCGGATATTGAGCGACGCGCGGGACGAAGGCCGGATCACCGAGGTTCGCGACTTCCCGACCTGGCGCAAGGAGCACATTGCGTGGTTCGAGGCGGGCGGCACGCAGGAGGAAGACTGGCCGCTATCCGACGGAACGCACCTTGCCGTGGTCGGCCAGCCGATGCCCGATGGCGGGCTTGCGCTGATTGTAGAGGACCGCACCGAACAGCTTTCCATTGCCGCCAATCGCGACACCCTGCTGCGCACTCGCACCGCGATGCTCGACAGCCTGTTCGAAGCGCTCGCGGTGTTTGCTCCCGATGGCACCCTGCAGCTCTGGAACCACAGCTTCCCTGAGACGTGGGGGATCGAACCCGCAACGCTCGACAAGCATCCCTCGGTCGACACGCTGCTCGCCGAAATCCAGCCCAACCTGGCGCGGCCCAAGCAGGCGAAGGGCGTTGGCGAGGTGATCCGCTCCGCCACGCTCGACCGGAAAGAGCGCGCCGGTCGGCTGCAACTGGCAGATGGCCGGACAATCGAATTCGCCGGAATTCCGCTGCCAGATGGCAATGGCCTGCTGACCACGCTCGACGTGACCGCCAACGAACAGGCCGAGATGGCGCTGCGCGATCGGGCCGAGGCGCTTGAGGCGGCGGACAAGGTCAAGACCCGCTTCCTTGCCAATATGTCATACGAATTCCGCACACCATTGACGTCGATCGGCGGTTTTGCCGAATTGCTGGAGGCGGAGGTCGCCGGGCCGCTCACCGATGGCGCGAAGGAATATGTCGCGGCAATCCTCGAATCGGTCGCGCGGTTGACCGACCAGGTCGAAAACGTCCTCGACCTGTCGCAGAGCGAGGCGGGCCTGCTCCCCATCGCACCGCGTGAATTGTCCCTGCTGGCTTTCGTCACGGGTGTCGCTCGCGCCCGCGAAGACGCAATCGAGGCAAAGAACCTCTCGCTCGACCTGAGGGGCAGCCAGTCGCTCACGCTGTCGGCCGACCCGCGCCAGCTGGGGCGCGCCATCGGTCAACTGCTCGATAATGCGATCGAGGCGTGCGACGAGAAGGGGCGCATTCTGGTCGATCTTTCGAAGCACGATCAGGGCGTGCGGATCGTCATCTCGGACGATGGTCGCGGGATGGATGACAGCGAACTGGCGCGTGCGCTCGACGGAATGCGGGCGGAGATCGGGAGTGAAGGGGCTTCACGCCGCCAGGGGCTGGGACTGCCGCTCGCCAAGCAATTGATCGAGGCACACGGCGGGCGGTTCGAAATCCCATCGCGCAAGGGTGTCGGCACCAGCGTCGACCTTTGGCTGCCGAAGAAGCCGCGCTGATGACCATCGACCTGCCCGACCTTGAAGCAATGGAAGCGCTCGGTCTGCGCATTGCGGCGAACATGCGTGAGGGCGACGTCATATCGCTCTCCGGCCCGCTGGGGGCGGGCAAGACCACGTTGGCGCGGGCGATCCTGCGGGGGGCGGGTCATGAAGGAGAGGTGCCGTCGCCTACCTTCACGCTGGTGGAGATGTACGAAGCGACGAACCCGCCCATCGCGCACGCCGATTTCTACCGGCTCGACGACCCGTCCGAAGCCGCAGAACTTGGTTTGGAGGATTATCGTGAAGGCGCGGTGCTGATCGCCGAATGGCCCGAGCGCACGGGTGGCTTCGCGCATGAGCCGGGTTGCCTCCAAATTGCGGTGTCTTTTGCCGATGATGGTCGCAAGGCGATTGTCGAATGCGGGGCGGATTGGCTAGGACGCGCGCCATGAGCACATTGCCTGACGGTATCGACACATTCCTTGGCGCGGCGGGCTGGGCGGGGGCGCAGATTGCTCCACTGACCGGCGATGCAAGCTTCCGCCGCTATTTCCGCGTGCACCATGAGGGCAAGAGCGCGATGCTGATGCACGCGCCGCCGCCCGAGGAACCGGACGTATTCCTGCATGTCGGGCGCTGGCTGATCGACCAGCAGATCCGCGCGCCGCTGATCTATGCCGAAGACCTCGACAACGGCTGGGTGCTGATCGAGGATTTCGGCGACGCGCGGATGCGCGACTGGCTCGACGAGAATCCGCAGGGGGAGGAAGAGGCCTATGCCGGTGCGATCGACACGCTGGTCGATCTGCACCGCAAGCCCGCCGGGCCATTCCCGCCTTACGGCGACCCGACCTACATGCGTGAAGCGCAGCTCTTCACCGAATGGTACTGCCCCGCACTCGGCCTCGATGTCGATGCCGCCGGGTTCGATGCCGCATGGCGCGAGGTGCTCGCTCCGCTGACCGCGAACCAGCAACCGGGTGTGACCGTGCTGCGCGATTACCATGCGGAGAACATCATGCTGCTGAGCCCCGAACAGGGCGCAGGCGAGCAGGGTGTGATCGATTTTCAGGACGCGCTGGTCGGCCATCCGGCCTACGATCTCGTCTCGCTGTTGCAGGATGCACGGCGCGAGGTGTCGCCCGAACTGGAGGCGAAGATGCTCGCCCGCTATCGCGAACAGGCCGATTGCGGGCCGGACTTCGATGCCGATTACGCCCGGCTCGGCGCGCAGCGGAACACCAAGATCGTCGGCATTTTCGCTCGCCTGAACCAGCGCGACGGCAAGCCGCGCTACCTCGGAATGATCCCGCGCGTGTGGGAAGCGCTCGAGCGCGATCTGGCGCACCCCGCGCTCGCCCCGGTCGCGCAATGGTTCGACGCGAATATCCCGGCTGAGCTGCGCGCAAGGCATGGAGCGGTCGACTGATGGCAAAGCTCGCCAGCGACACCGCGATGGTGATGGCCGCGGGGCTCGGCAAGCGGATGCGGCCGCTCACCGCGACCATGCCCAAGCCGATGGTGCGCGTGGCGGGCAAACCGCTGATCGACCACACGCTCGACCGGTTGGCCGAAGCCGGCGTCGCGCGTGCGGTGGTCAACGTCCACTACCTCGCCGATGCGCTGGAGGCGCACGTTGCCGAACGCACCAGCCCGAAGGTGGAGATTTCGGACGAGCGCGACATGCTGCTCGAAACCGGGGGCGGCATGATCAAGGCGCAGCCGAGGCTGGCAGATCCGTTCTTCTGCCTCAACTCCGACAATATCTGGCTAGACGGGCCGGTGAATGCCTTCGCCGAACTGTCGGACTTCTGGGATGCGGAGCGGATGGACGCTCTGCTGCTGGTCGTCACGCACAAGCGCGCGGGCAATTTCAACGGGCCGGGCGATTTCCATGTCGATGCGATGGGCGGCGTGACGCGGCGCAAGCCGGGGCGGATCGCGCCCTTCGTCTACACCGGCATCCAGCTCGTCTCGCACCGCCTGTTGCGCGACGCGCCCGAGGGCAAGTTCTCGACCAATATCCTGTGGGATCGCGCGATAGAGGAAGGGCGCCTGTTCGCCTTACCCTTCAACGGCGAATGGTTCGAGGTGGGAACGCCAGCGGCGATCCGCACCACCGAGGATGCGCTCTCGCGTGGCTGAACCCTCGCGGCCCGAAGTCTACTCCATCGCGGCGCACCGCGGCTTTGCCGATGCTCTGGTGGCGGGGCTGGTGCCGCGTTACGCGAAGGACGGGCTGGGCCTCGCCCGCCTGACCCTGCTGCTGCCGAGCGGGCGCGCGATCCGCACGGTCAGCGAGGCGTTCATCCGCCACATGGGCGAAGAGGGCGGCGGCGGACTGCTGCTGCCGCGCATGGTCACGATCGGCGATCTCTCGCTCGACGAAGCGCTCGGCCCGCTGCTCGATCCCCTGGTGGCGAGTGATATTCCGCCTGCGGTCGATCCGACCTACCGCTGGCTGCGGCTTGCGGCCCTGCTGTCCGAGGAGATGGGAGCGGATGCGCCAGAAGGCCCTCCGCTGTTCCGGCAGGCGCGGATGATCGCCGAGACGATGGACCGCCTGCTGGTCGAGGATATTGCGCCCGAGGATTTGCTCGGCGAGCGCGTGCTCGATGTGGTGGGCTCGGTCGCAGGGCACTGGCAGAACAGCCTGCGCCGCTTTGCGCGCGTGCAGGCGCGCTGGCGTGTCGAGCTGGCCGAAATGGGCCGCGTCGACGCGGCTACCCGGCGCAATCTGTTGTTCGCCCATGCCGCAAAAAGCTGGCGCGCCGGGCCTCCCGAGACACCGATCGTCGCGGCGGGTGTCACCAGTGCCGCGCCTGCTCTCGCGCGGTTGCTGCGCGTGGTGAGCGAATTGCCCGAGGGATCGGTGATCCTGCCCGATCTCGATCTCTCGCTGTCGGATGAGGCATGGGAGGAGCTGGGCAATGCAGGTCTGGCCGACGAGGCTCAAGGCGAAATCATCGGCCGCAGGGATGCGCCGACGCACCCGCAATATCACCTCAAGCTGCTTCTCAACCGGATGGGCGTCAATCGCGGCGAGGTGCAGCAATGGCACCGGCGCGGGATCGGCGCGGCCAACCCCGACCGGACCCACGCGGTCAGCGCGCTGTTCCTGCCCCCCGAAGCGAGCAAGAGCTGGGTCGACCTGCCGTCGGAGAAGCGGCGATTGGCGAGCGTGCGCCTGTTCGAACCGGGCAATCCCGAAGAGGAAGCGCAGGCGGTTGCGCTCGCCGTGCGCCGCAAGGTGCAAACGCCGCAACAGCGTGTGGCGGTGATCACGCCCGACCGTGCGCTGGCGAGCCGAATCGTCCACCACCTGCGCCGCTGGGATATCCAGGCCGATGATTCCGCAGGCGCTCCGCTCGGCGACACGCCTGCGGGGCGGGCGATGCTGCTGCTCGCGCAGGTGATTGCCGAGAATGCTGCGCCGGTGCCGCTGATCGCGCTGCTCGGCCATCCGGCGATGGGGATTGGCGATGCCGAAAACCCGGACCGCGCGCGCGCCGAGTGGCTCGATGCGCTGCGCCGGTTCGAGGATCGCCTGCGCGGCCCGCGTCCGTCGCCGGGGCTCGGCCCCTTGCGGGCTATCGCTGCGAAGGCGGATGTGGCCGAGTGGTGGGACGGTGTAGCAGCATGCCTTCAGCCGTTGATGAGCGGCGTGGAAGCGCCGCTTGCGGACCTGCTCGGAGAACTGGCGCTCTCTCTCGAAAGCTTCTGTGGCGACAGCATTTGGGCACGCGAGGATGGGCGTGCACTGGGCAACTTCGTCGCTGAGTTGCGCCAGCAGGCACAGGCCGCCGAAACCGTGTTCGACCCGGGCGATCTGCACGATGTCCTGTCCGACGCGATGGAGCGGATTGCGGTGCGGCCTGCCTATGGCGGGCACCCGCGCGTGGCGATCTACGGCCTTCTCGAAAGCCGGATGGCGCGAGCGGACCTGATAATCTGTGCGGGGCTCAACGAAGGCACATGGCCGGGCGGTTCCTCGCCCGATCCGCTGCTCGCGCCGCCAGTGCTGCGCGCGCTGGGCGTGCCGGGAGCGGAGTTCCGCATAGGGCTCGCGGCGCACGATCTTGCCGGAGCGCTCGGCGCACCCGAGGTGCTGCTGACGCGCGCGCATCGCGATGCGGATGGACCCGCGATCCCGTCGCGTTTCTTCCTGCGGATCAAAGCGCTGCTGGGCGATCTGGCGGACCGGCACGAAGAGGCCGAATTGCCCGCGCTGGTCCACGCGCTGCGCGATGCCGAGCCTGCGCCACCCTATCCGATACCCGAACCGTGCCCGCCTGCCGAAGTGCGGCGGGTGAGCATCAGCGCAACCTCGCTCGACCGGCTGCGGTCGGACCCGTACCAGTTCTACGCCCGATCGATCCTGCATCTCTCTGAGAAAGACCCGCTCGACGCCGTGCCCAGCCCAGCGTGGCAGGGCACGCTCGCCCACGCGATTCTGGAAGAGTGGTGGGAAACGGGCGGCGCGCTGACCGACCTTGCAGCAAAGCATCTCGCCGCGATGGATGCGCACCCGCTGACGCGCGCGCTGTGGGAGCCGCGCCTGATGGCCGCGCTCGAATGGATCGCCAATCAGGTCGAGGCCGAGCCCGAACGCCGGATCGTCGCGGTCGAGGAGAAGGGCAGGCACCTCTTCAACGGGATCGAGATCACCGGCACCGCCGACCGGATCGACCGGTTGGCCGACGGCAGCTACGCCATCGTCGACTACAAGACCGGCGGGCCGCCATCGAAGAAGATGGTGGAGGAGGGTTTCGCGCTCCAGCTGGGTACGCTCGGCCTGCTGCTGGCCGAGGGTGCCTATGCGGATCGCGGAATCGAGGGGGAGCCCACGCGGTTCGAATACTGGTCTCTGGGCCGCGATGCGAAGTCGGATACCGGCTTCGGCTATGTCACCACGCCGCTGAAGGTCGGGGCTGCGCGAACCGGCATTCCGCCAGAGGATTTCCTGCCCGAAACGCGCCGCTTCCTGACCGAGGCGCTCGACACGTGGATCAACGGCGATGAGCCGTTCACCGCGCGGCCGAACCCGGACCTGAAGCTCTACGCCACCTACGACCAGCTGATGCGGCTTGAGGAATGGCTCGGGAGGGAGAGCACATGAGCAAGCTCTATCCGCTGCTGCCCGAGCAGGGGCGCGCGGCCGATCCCGGCCATTCGGTCTGGCTCTCCGCGAGCGCGGGGACGGGCAAGACGCAGGTTCTCTCGGCCCGCGTGCTGCGCTTGCTCTTGCAGCCGGGCGTGGAGCCGGGATCGATCCTGTGTCTCACCTTCACCAAGGCGGGCGCGGCGGAGATGGCCACCCGTGTAAATGAAACGCTCGCCCGCTGGGTGCGAATGAAGCCCGACGCGCTGGCCGCCGATCTCAGAGCCATCGGCGCGAAGTTCGATCCCGACACGCAGGCGCGGGCGCGCACGCTGTTCACGAAGGTGCTCGATTGCCCCGGCGGGGGCCTCAGGATCGATACGATCCACGCTTTCGCACAGTACTTGCTGGCGGCTTTCCCCGAGGAAGCGGGGCTGGAGCCCGGCACGGTGGCGATGGACGACCGCACGCGCGAATTGCTGTCACGCGAGGTGTTGACCGACCTCGTCGAACACGCCGACGATACGGATCGCAGCGCGCTCGCCATGCTGTCCCTTCGGCTCGGGCCCGAGGGCGCGAAGGGCTGGCTGATGGCCTGCGCCAAGGCGAGCGAGCTATGGGCCGATCCCGGCGGATGGCGCAGCCCGATGCGCGCGCAGGTGCTGCAATTGCTCGGCCTGCCGAGCGATTTCGATGAGGCCGCGCTCGCACAGGAATGCGCGGACGATGCGTTCGACTGCCAGTCGCTGCGGGCGTGCCTCGCCACCTTGCAGGACTGGAACACGAAGAGCGGCCGCGACGCAGCCGAGCCGGTCTCCGCGTGGCTTGCTGCGGATGCGGCGCAGCGGTTGGCGACACTCGCGTGCTTCAACGGCAGCCTGCTGGTCGCCGATGGCTCCAAGCCAAAGAACCTGACCAATCTCGCCAAGCGCGACCCCCTTTACGAGGGCAATGTCGAGGCGGTGCGCGCCAATCTCGATGCCATTCGAGAGAAGCACGCCTTGCTCGCGCTGACCGAATATCTGGCGCCTGCGCTGGAGCTCGGACGGCGGTTTGCGATGCAGTGGGACGAGGCGAAGCGTTCGCGCGGGCTCGTCGATTTCGACGACCAGATCGCGCGCGCTGCGGCGCTGCTGGGCGAGTCCGAGATGTCGCAGTGGATCGGCTACAAGCTCGACCGAGAGTTCGATCATATCCTGGTGGACGAGGCGCAGGATACCAACGCCAGCCAGTGGGCGATCATCGACGCCCTGACGCAGGACTATTTCGACGGGCTCGGCGCGGCGGGCGCGCGGCTGCGCACGGTGTTCGTCGTTGGCGACTACAAGCAGGCGATCTTCGGCTTCCAAGGCACCGAGCCGCAGCTGTTCCTGTCGCAGCGCGAAAAGTACCGCCAGACGATCGATCAGGCGCTCGCCAATGCGGAGGAACTGGCGCGCGAAACCCGAGACCGGCCGCTGGTCCCGTTGAGCCCGCTCCAGCCAGTCGAACTGCAGCAGAATTTCCGAAGCTCGCAGACGATCCTCGATTTCGTCGACCGCGCGGTGGCAAAGGTCGGGACCGAGGCGATGGGCATGGCGGGCGAGGAGGTCCATCACACCGGTGAAGACCGGCCCGGTCGGGTGACGCTGTGGGCGCCGATCCGCCCGCAAGAGAGCGACGATCCCGAAGCGGTCGAGGAAGAGGGCGTGGAAACCTGGCTGCCCGCGCCCGAGCGCCGCATGGCCGACGCAATCGCCGCCCAGGTCAAGGCGTGGCTTGAGGGTGGCCACCCGCTGACCATGGGTGAAAAACGCCGGGCGACTGCGGGCGACATCATGATCCTTGTGCGCAAGCGCCGTGCGCTCGCCGGGCTGATCGTCGCGCGTCTTCATGCGGCGGGCGTGCCGGTCGCCGGGGTGGATCGCCTGCGACTTGGATCGCCGCTGGCGGTGAAGGACCTGCTTGCCGCGTTACGGTTCGCCGCACAGCCGCGCGACGACCTCAGCCTCGCGAACCTGCTCGTCTCGCCGCTGGGGGGCTGGTCGCAGGACGACCTGCTGCAACACGGTTTGCGCGAGCGGAAGGTTGGTCTGTGGGACCATATCCGGCGCAGCGATGCACCGCTCTGCATGGCCACTGCCGCCCGCCTTCGTGCGCTGCTGGCGCGGGTCGATTACGAGCCCCCGCAGGCGCTGCTGCAATGGCTGCTGAGCGGTCCGTGGGACGCGCGGCGCAAGCTGGTAGCGCGGTTGGGCCGCGAGGCGAACGATCCGATCGACGAGCTGGTCGGCGCGGCCTTCGCCTACACCGCCGAACATACCGCGAGCCTGCAAGGCTTCCTCAACTGGTTCGACGCCTCCGACGAAGAATTGAAGCGCGAAGCGGCGGGTAGCGGCGATGCGGTGCGCGTGCTGACCGCGCATGGGTCGAAGGGGTTGCAGGCACCGATCGTGATCCTCGCCGATGCGACGGGCAACCCTGATCGCGGCCCGGTGCGCGCGGGTGAACTGACGACCGAAGACGACCGCCCCGTTCCGCTCCCTCCCTTGCCCAAGGAAGCGCGGGCGGGGCCGGTGGCCGCAGCCGAGGAGGCCAAGGCGGCGCGCGAGCGCGAGGAACACTGGCGGCTGATGTATGTCGCGATGACCCGCGCCGAAGAGGCGCTCTATATCGGCGGCGCGCTGCTGCCGAGCGACAAGGAGGTACCCGAGGCGAGCTGGTACGCGGTCGCGGCTTCGCTGTTCGACGAGGAACCGCTGGCCGACCCGATCTGGGGCGGGCGAAACGATCTGGGGGCATTGGGCGGCATTGCGGCGCCAGCGCCGGACACTTCCGGGGAGAGCCAGCGTTCGATCCTGCCCGACTGGGCTCAGCGGCCACTCGCTGCCGAACCCAGCCCGCCGCGCCCGCTCGCGCCGTCGGCTGTCGGCGAAGATCTTGCGCCCAATCCGCCGGGGCTCACGCAGACAAACGAGGCCGCGCTGCGCGGGACGCTGATCCACCGCCTGCTCGAACGCCTGCCCGATATCCCTCCCGAGCTTCGTGAGCAGCGGGCGATGGCATGGCTCGTATCGCAGGCGAGCGAGTTGCCCGAGGAGGCGCGGGCGCAGATGGTCGCGCAGGCACTATCCGTGCTCGATCATCCCGACTTTGCCGACCTGTTCGCGCCCGGTGCGCTGGCCGAGGTCTCGCTTGCCGCGACAGTGGAGGGGCAGGTGATTACCGGCAAGCTGGACCGGCTGTGCGTGGGCGATGACGCGGTCCTTGTTGTGGATTACAAGACCACCCGCCGTCCGCCCCAATCGCTCGATCAGGTGCCCGCGGCGACGCTACGGCAGATGTCGGCCTATGCCTATGCGCTGGCCACGATCTACCCGGGACGGCGCATTTCCGCCGCCTTGCTCTACACGCACACCCCGCAGCTGATCGCCTTGCCGCAAGACCTGCTCGCGCAGCACAAGCCCGGCTTGGGGGACAAGCAGACAAGCTTGCCCCTCTCCGACTTTGCGTGACGCGCCAGACTTCCTAAGTACGGGGCCAAGACTCAGGAGATTGCCTTATGGCCACCAAGACCGTCACCGATGCCAGCTTCCAGACCGACGTTCTCGACAGCGTCAAGCCCGTGCTCGTCGATTTCTGGGCCGAGTGGTGCGGGCCGTGCAAGATGATCGCGCCCGCGCTCGAGGAAATCAGCGACGAGCTGACCGATCAGGTGACCATCGCCAAGATGGACATCATGGAAAACACCGACACGCCCAGCAAGCTTGGCATCCAGGCGATTCCGGCGCTGGTGCTGTTCAAGAACGGCGAGGCGGTTGCGCGCCAGCAGGGTGCTGCGCCCAAGAACCAGCTGAAGGGCTGGCTCGAACAGCAGCTCTGACCGGTTGTCAGGTGGCGGGCTGGTAGCCCGCGACCGCCAGCCGCGCGATCAGCTGATCGTAAAGCGCGCGGTTTGCCGCGCCGATCATGCCCCGACGCCCGTCGTCGACGCGGTAGGGTGATCCGTCGAGCCGCAGGCAGGTCCCGCCCGCCTCGTTCAGGAACAGGTTGCCCGCCGCGTGATCCCACGGCAGCGTGCGTTCGTAGATCGCCAGATCGTGCTCGCCCAGCACGGTGAGCGGGTATTGCTCGCACGCCGCGCCGGGCGCCTGCACTGGCGTGTAGTGCGGCAATATCTCGGTTTCGAAACGGGCGCGCTGACCGGGCGCCATGAATTTCGTCATCGCGGCGAGACGCGGCGGGTTTGCGCCGCTGCTGCGCGCGAGCACCTGCTCACCGTCGATCGTGGCGCCTTGCCCCAGATGCGCCGCGCAAAGCCGGTCGCGCTGGGGATCGTAGATCCAGCCTGCCTGTGCCGCTCCGCCTTCGGCAAGCGCGATCATGATGCCGAAATGGCCGCTGCCGCTGGCGAAGTTGGCGGTCCCGTCGATCGGATCGATGATCCAGCACGTGCCCGACAGGCGATCCATTACCGACGGATCGGCATGCACTGCCTCTTCACCGACGATGGCGGCTTCGGGGTGGAGCTTGGCCAATCCTTCCGCCAGCGCGACTTCCGCCTCCCGGTCGGCGATGGTGACGAGATCGTCGTCGGCCTTCTCGATGATCTCGGTCGCCTTGAGGGCCCGATGGCGCGGCATGATGATCCGCTCCGCCACATCGCGCATCAGGGCCAGAACTTCGCGGTCGAGTACGCTCATGATTATCTCCTCAGGAGCGATAATCCGCGTTGATGTCGATGTATCCGTGCGTCAGGTCGCAGGTCCACACCGTCGCGCGCCCGTCGCCCATGCCGAGGTCGACGGTCATGTCGACATCCTGCCCCTCCAGGTGCTTCGCCACGGGCGCCTCGTCGTAGTCTTCCACCGGCTGCCCGTCGCGCGCGGCCCAGTGCCCACCGAAAGCGATCGAGAGCCTGTCGCGGTCGGCGGGTTCGCCCGCTTTGCCCACCGCCATCACCACGCGGCCCCAGTTGGCATCGCCGCCCGCGATCGCAGTCTTCACCAGCGGCGAGTTGGCGATGGCGAGGCCGATGCGGCGCGCGCTCTCGTCCGACACCGCGCCGCTGACCGAAACCTCGATGAACTTCTGCGCCCCTTCGCCATCGCGCACCACCAGCTGCGCGAGCGTGCGGCAGACATCTTCCAGAGCGGCGGCAAAGGCATCCGCGCCCGGATCGTCGAACGAGGCGATCGGCGCGTGTCCTGCCTTGCCCGTCGCGCACACCAGTACCGTGTCGCTGGTCGAGGTGTCTCCGTCGACCGTGATGCAGGAGAAGGTGCGCGTGTTGATGTCGCTCAGCAGCGCCTGAAGGAATACGGGCTCCACCGCCGCGTCGGTGAACACGTAGCCGAGCATGGTCGCCATGTCGGGCGCGATCATGCCCGAACCCTTGATGATCCCGCCGATCTCGACGCGCGTTTCGCCGACCATCGCGCCCGCATGCGCGCCCTTGGCGAAGGTGTCGGTGGTGCCGATCGTGTTCGTCGCATCCTCCCACCCGCAGGGTTCGGCAGTCAGTGCCGCTTCGACGCCCGCGCGTGCCTTGTCCTTGGGCAGGGGCACGCCGATCACCCCGGTCGAGGAGACGAGCACCTCGGCAGGGTCGGACCCGAGGTGTTCAGAGACCTGCGCCATGATCTGCTCCACCGCTTCGCGCCCGCGATAGCCGGTGAAGGCGTTCGAATTGCCCGCGTTGACGATGATCGCGCGCGCCGTTCCCTTGGCCACGCTTTCGCGGCCCAGCTCGACCTCGCTCGAACAGCACACGTTCTTGGTGAACACGCCCGCGACGCTGGTGCCTTGCGCCAATTCGACAAAGGTCAGGTCGCAGCGGTCCCATTCCTTGTACCTCGCGCGCGCAATACGCAGCGTCACGCCGTCGATCGGCGGGATATCGGGGAAGGGGCGGGCGAGCGGAGAGCGGGCGAGGTCCATGGCTCCGGCGGTTAGGTTCGGGCGCGGAGCGAGGCAAGCCCGTTCGATCGCGCGGATCGGCTCCGGGCGCGTCCGTTTCATCCTTGCACTCGCGCTGGCGAACGTTATCCGGGCCTGGATCGCCCATTCCGTCCCGCACGACGAGTGAGGCGCCCAGCCATTTGACGAGGGCCGAATGCGTATCGGTTGGCATACCCAGCGCCCCACTCCCAAGCACGCCAGCGCCCGCCTGCGGGTGCATGGGCCGATGGCGCTGTTGGAGGGGCGGGGGCACGAATGCGTGTGGTACGACGGGGCGCAGGCACCCGACGGGCTCGATTGCATCGTCATTTCCAAGAGTTTCACGAGCACGGCACATCGGGTTCTGGACCGGGCAGAGGCGGCGGGCGTGCCGGTCCTTTACGACATGTGCGACAATCTGGTCGCGAAGGCCCGGGCCGAGGGTGACGATGAGGCGGAGCGGAGAGTGGTTTCCGCGCTGGGACGGGCGGCGCGGATCACCGCACCCACGGCCGAGCTGCTCGATAGGCTGAGCGAGCAGGTGCCGGGTGTGCCGGGCCAGGTTGTCCCGGATTTGCTCGAGAACACGGAGTTTCTCGCCAGCCTGCGACCTTCGCTCGTGGAGCGGTGGCGGCTGGCACGCCTGCGACGCTTTCTCGCCCGCCACGAGGAGGCGCTGCACTGCGTATGGTTCGGCAACAGTTCGGGCGCACAGGCGGGGCTGGTCCATGTGCGCGAACGCATGCCCGAGCTGGAGGCTTTCGCGAAGCGTCACCCGATCACGCTGACCATCGTCAGCAATACCTGGCTCGCCTACCGGCGGATGGCCCCCGAATTCGGTATCCCGACCCACTATATCGGCTGGTCGCTGGCGGGATTCCTGCCCGCTCTTCGTGCCCATCGCGTGGCGATCATCCCCGTGGGGCGCAACAGTTTTACCCTCGGCAAGTCCATCAATCGCCCCGCAACAGCGCTTCGCGCGGGCCTCGGCGTGGTGGCCGATTCGCTTCCGGCGTATCGGGAATTGCAGGATTTCGTCCCGATCGATGACTGGCAGGGCGGCCTGTGGCGATATGCGTCCGACTGGCCCCGGGAACGCGATCGCCTGGCCGAGGGGCTCGCGCATATCGACGCGCGCTACGGCGATGCGCATGTGGCCGATTTGTGGGAGTCGGCGCTCCGTGAAACGAGCGACCGCGGCTAGGCGCTCGTTACAGGAACGCCGGGACGCGCACGCACCCGCTTGCGGCTGGACGGGACGCCGCGCAACGCTTATGTAGCGCTCCATGCTTCGGCTCTTACTTACCTGTCTCGCTTTCCTGAGCGGTCTGATCGCCATCGGCGCTCCGGCGAATGCGATGATGGCCGAAAGTTCGGTGAGCCGTTCGGCCGCCGAAGTCTGCGATACCAAGAAGGACGATGCGCGGTGCGAATGTCGCACGACCGTTCGTCTGCGCGACTGGCGTATCGTATTCGAAAAGGTATGCCGGCCCCGCGGTCCCGTCGTCTTCGTGCCGACCGTCCAGCTGGGCCCCGATCGCGCGCTCGAATAGCGCCAACCCTTCAAATCCGATTGAATCCGCGCGAACGCCCGGCACCGCTGTGCCAGGGCGCGTTCCGCATAATCCGCTTATTCCAAGGCCATTCGCACCATGTTCCAGTCCGTCATGAAGTCCGTCTTCGGCTCGTCCAACGACCGTTACGTCAAGTCGCTCCACAAGATCGTCGCGCAGATCAACGATCTCGAACCCACCATGCAGGAAATGTCGGACGAGGAGCTGCAGGCGCAGACTGCCAAGTTCCGCGAGGCGCTGAATTCGGGCACCAAGCTCGACGATATCCTGCCCGAAGCCTTCGCCACCGTGCGCGAGGCATCGGTTCGCGTGTTCGGCATGCGTCACTTCGACGTGCAGATGATCGGCGGGATCGTGCTCCATCGCGGCGAAATCGCGGAAATGCGCACGGGTGAGGGCAAGACGCTGGTCGCCACGCTGGCGACCTATCTCAACGCGCTCGAAGGCAAGGGCGTCCACGTCATCACCGTGAACGACTACCTGGCAAAGCGCGACGCCGAATGGATGGGCCAGCTCTATCGCTGGCTCGGCCTGACGGTCGGCGTTATCGTGCCCAACCTCGGCGAGTTCGAGCGGCGCGAAGCCTACGGTTCCGACATCACCTACGGTACCAACAACGAATTCGGCTTCGATTACCTGCGCGACAACATGAAGCACGAGCGCAGCCAGATGGTGCAGCGCCCGTTCAATCACGCGATCATCGACGAAGTCGACTCGATCCTGATCGACGAGGCGCGCACGCCGCTGATCATTTCCGGGCCCACCGAGGACAAGACCGACCTTTACGTCACGATCGATCAGGTGGTGAAGAAGTTCGTCGCCGATCACGACGCGCTTCCCGACGGTGCCGAAGAAGGCATGGGCTTCTACGATACCGACGAGAAGTCGCGCACCGTCTCGCTGACCGAAGACGGCGCGGAGGAAATCGAGCGGCGTCTGGCGGAAAGCGGCCTGCTCGAAACCGACAACCTCTACGATGTCGAGAACACGCAGGTCGTCCATCACCTTAACGAAGGCCTGCGCGCCAACCTGATGTTCAAGCTCGATGATCACTACATCGTGAAGGACAACAAGGTCGTCATCATCGACGAATTCACCGGCCGCATGATGGACGGGCGCCGCTGGTCGAACGGCCTGCATCAGGCGGTGGAGGCCAAGGAAGGCGTGAAGATCGAGCCCGAGAACCAGACGATGGCCTCGATCACCTTCCAGAACTACTTCCGCATGTATCCCAAGCTTTCGGGCATGACCGGTACCGCCGCCACCGAAGCCGCTGAATTCTGGGACATCTACAAGATGAACGTGGTCGAGATCCCGACCAACGTGCCGGTCCAGCGGATCGACGAAGACGACGAATTCTACAAGAACACGCTCGACAAGTTCCAGGCCATCGCCAAGGCGATCCGCGAGAAGAGCGAGATCGGCCAGCCGGTGCTGGTCGGCACGGTCAGCATCGAGAAATCCGAGCTGCTCAGCCAGTTCCTCGACAAGGAAGGCGTGAAGCACGAGGTGCTCAACGCCCGCCAGCACGAGCGTGAGGCGCATATCGTGGCGCAGGCGGGCCGCCCGGGCGCGGTGACGATCGCCACCAACATGGCCGGTCGCGGGACCGACATCCAGCTGGGCGGCAACCTCGACTTCCTGATCGAGGACGAAGTCGGCGAGATGCCCGAAGGGCCCGAGCGCGACCGCGCGATCGAGAAGATCAAGGCGCAGGTGGCCGAGGACAAGGCCAAGGTCCTCGAAGCGGGCGGGCTGTTCGTGCTCGGCACCGAACGCCATGAAAGCCGCCGGATCGACAACCAACTGCGCGGCCGTTCGGGCCGTCAGGGCGACCCCGGCCTTTCGCGCTTCTACCTGTGTCTCGAAGACGATCTGCTGCGCATTTTCGGGCCGGACACGCTGTTCTCCCGGATGATGAACTCCAACCTCGCCGATGGTGAGGCGATCGGGTCCAAGTGGCTTTCCAAGGCGATCGAGACCGCGCAGAAGAAGGTCGAGGCGCGCAACTACGACACGCGCAAGCAGGTCGTCGAATACGACGACGTGATGAACGACCAGCGCAAGGTCATCTACGAACAGCGCGCGGAAATCATGGATTCCGAAGCGGTCGACGATGTGGTGGTCGACATGCGGCACGACACGATTTCCACCATCGTCGCCGAAGCGTGCCCTCCCGGCTCCTACCCGGAGCAGTGGGATGTCGCCGGGCTGAAGCAGCGGGTGCAGGACATCCTCGGCCTGACCCCGCCGATCGATGCGTGGATGGAAGAGGACGCGATCGACCCCGAAGTGTTCGAGGAGCGTATCCGCGAGGAAGCCGACGCGGTGATGGAGCGCAAGATCGAGCAGAACGATCCGCAGATCTGGCGGCGGGTCGAGAAGAGCATCCTGCTCGAACGCCTCGATTATCACTGGAAGGAACACCTCGCCACGCTCGATGCGCTGCGCCAGGTGGTGTTCCTGCGCGCCTACGCACAGAAGACGCCGATCAACGAATACAAGCAGGAAGCCTTCGGCCTGTTCGAGAAGATGCTCGATGCGCTGCGTGAGGACATTACGCAGATCCTGCTGACGCGCGAACTGCGCGTGGCACCGCCGCCGCAGCGGTCGCTGCCCGATTTGCCCGATTTCCTGACCGGGCATATCGACCCGCTGACCGGGATCGACGACAGCAACGACGGCGACGGATCGGAACGCAACGCGGCGATGTTCGGCTCGCTCGCCGGGTCCCCGCGCGCCAATGCAGGCCCGGGCAATACGTCCGAGAACCCGTGGGAAGGGCAGGAGATCAGCCGCAACGCCCCGTGCCCGTGTGGTTCGGGTAACAAGTACAAGCACTGCCACGGCGCAGCCGCCGCGATGAGGGGAACCGCGGTATAGGCCTGGTAGCGCTCCTTGCCGCCTTCTGCGTAACCGCGCTGCTCTACGCGTCGGTCGGCTTCGGCGGTGGATCCACGTATAGCGCGCTGCTGGCGCTCTCGGGGATGGACTACCGGCTGCTGCCGGTGGTCTCGCTCCTGTGCAATCTGGTGGTGGTCAGCGGCGGCTCGATCCGTTTCGCGCGCGCCGGGATCACGCCGTGGCGCGGTGCGCTGGCGCTGACGGCCATAGCCGCGCCTGCCGCGCTGCTGGGCGGGCTGACCCCGATCGGAGAGCGCGCCTTCCTGATGCTGCTCGGCGCAAGCCTGTGCCTTGCCGGAGCGCTGCTGTTGCTGCCGAAGCGAGAGACAGCCGAAGGCGCGAGCGCGAGGGGAGGGCGAGCCATGCTGATCGCGGCAGCGCCGCTCGGCTACCTTGCCGGTCTGGTCGGCATCGGCGGCGGCATCTTCCTCGCCCCGCTGCTGCATCTGACGCGCTGGAACACCCCCCGCGCCATCGCCGCGACCGCGAGCCTGTTCATCCTCGTCAATTCGCTGTTCGGCCTCGTCGGCCAGCTGGGCAAGAGCGGCTTCGCCATGCTCGGAGCGGCGGCGAACACCGGCCTGCCATTGATGCTGGCAGTGGTGATCGGCGGCCAGATCGGCAGCCTGTTCGCGGTGCGCCTGTTCAAGCCACAGGTGATCGCATGGCTGACGGCGGCGCTGACGATTTTGGTGGGAGTGCGGTTGCTGGTGGGCGGCTGAAGCGCGTATCTGCGCCGCTCGCGCCGTTCGCAGGGGTCGTGTGTTAAGCCATACTTGACGGCACCCGTATAGTACCGCTATACACCTGCTATGGAAATCGAGAGCATCCGGCACAAGGCGCTCAGGAAGTTCGTTGAAACCGGAAATGCGAAAGGTGTGATGCAGCCAGCCCGCGTGGCTGAGATCATCGCGCTGATCGATGCGGTTTCCGACCTGACCGAGTTGAAGAACACGGTGCCGAATTTCGGCTTTCACGCCCTGACGCAGAATCGCGATGGGGAATACGCGATGACGATCACCCGCAATTGGCGCCTGACCTTCACCGCGCCGAGCGAGACGATCGTGGCAGACCTGAACATCGAGGATTATCACTGATGGGAATCAAAATTCATCCGTCGATCCGGGTCCATCCCGGCCCCTGGATCAAGCATAATTGCATCGAGCCCCATCGCATGACCGTGACCGCCGCCGCCGCCCACCTGAAGGTCACCCGCGTGGCGCTGAGCAACCTTCTGAACGGCAAGGCGGCGCTGTCGCCCGATATGGCCATGCGGTTCGAAGACGCGTTTGGCATTAAGGCCGAGACCCTGCTGCGGATGCAGGCGGCTTATGACCTTGCGCAGATCGAGATGACCGAGGACCGCGTGAAGATTAAGCGGGTGGGCGAGCCTGCCTAGCGGGCCGGCTTGCATGCGACCGGCGCGCGGGCGATCATCGTCGGCGCGCGGAGCCTAGCCAGAATTTGGAGCAGAAGTGGCTCCCCGAGTTGGATTCGAACCAACGACCAAGTGATTAACAGTCACCTACTCTACCGCTGAGCTATCGGGGAGCAGCCATATCGGCAGGCCCGGCCCTATATGGGGGTGCTTCTGATTGCGCAAGCCCCCCAAGCAAATCAGACGACGAATTGTTCGGCGACGATCCGGTCGTCGAGCGAATGGCCCTTGTCGAACAGCAGCGTCAGCTCGGAATCGCGCGCGATTTCCACGTGAACCTCGGCCACGTCGCGCACTTCCTTCTGGTCCGCCACCGCCGCTACGGGGCGTTTGGCAGGCTCGTTGATGCGGAAAGTTACCTTCACCCGGTCGGGCAGGATCGCGCCACGCCAGCGGCGCGGGCGGAAGGCGCTGATCGGGGTGAGCGCGAGCAGCTGCGAATCGAGCGGCAGGATCGGGCCATTGGCCGAAAGGTTGTACGCGGTCGATCCGGCGGGGGTGGCCACCAGCACGCCGTCCGCCACCAGCTCCTCTATCCGGGTCTTGCCGTCGACCAGGATTTCGATCTTGGCGGTCTGGCGCGTCTCGCGCAGCAGCGACACTTCGTTGAGCGCGCACTCGATGCGGGTTTCGCCATCCTGCGTCACCGCCTCCATCCGCAGCGGCGAAATGCCCACGGGGCGGCTGCGATTGACCCGTTCGATCAGCGCGCCCTTGGGCCGGTGCTTGTTCATCAGGAAACCCATCGTCCCCCGGTTCACACCGTAGACGGGCAGGATACGCCCATTGTCGAGCATCCGGTGCAGCGTTTGCAGCATGAAGCCGTCGCCGCCCAGAGCGACCACCACGTCCGCCTCTTCCATCGGGACCCAGTCGTGCGCCTCGCGCAGCGCCTCGGCAGTGTCCTGCGCCAGCGCGGAGTTCGAAATCGCAAGCGCCAGCCGCTCGTATGTCGGTTGCCCGGCCATCAGGCTCCTCTCGCCACAATAACGCCCTGCCTATGGCAGCAAGCAAACCCTTGCAATGAATGGATGCGGGACACCGGGGTATTGTCGGTGCGTGCGCTCTTCCAGAAACGCTGCGGTGTTGCGATAAGCGGGCGATGAACGACGTCGACGATCGGGACCTGCTGACAGGGCTGGCCAATGCCGGCACGGCGCGCCGACAGCTGGGGGAATGGTTGCAGGCGGACGACGCGCGAGTGCATGCCCTGCTGTTGGTGCTCGGCCGGTTCGACAGCGTCAATCTGGCGCATGGGGCGGATGCGGGCGATTTCGCCCTGGCCGAGGTCGCGCGGCGGATCACGCATTTCGGGCAGGACGAATTTTTGCCGGGGCAGTGGTTCGCCGCCAGGATCGAAGGGGGTAAGTTCCTGCTCGCCACGCGCGAGGAGTGCAGCCGCGAACGCTGGCAGTTCCTCGCCGAGGCGCTGGCCGACGGAATCGCACAGCCGCTTGGCGGGATCACCGTCGCCCTGCCGCAGCTATGGCCACACGTCGCGCTGATCCGCGCGCTTGCGGGCGACGATCCCGCAGGGGTCCTCGGCAGGCTCAGCGACGCGCAGATTGCGCTGAGGGGCGAGCCGGGCCGGCGGATCGTCTGGATCGATCGCGAAGACACGCCCGCCGGGATGGGTGCCATCCAGGTGGAGGCGGAGCTGCGCCGCGCGCTCGACGAGGGTGCCGTGTCGCTCAAGTTCCAGCCGCAATTCGCGATGGCCGACGATGCGATCATCGGGGCCGAGGCGCTCGTCCGCTGGGACCAGCCGCTGCTCGGCTCGGTCGGCGGGGAAGCCCTGCTGCGGATCGCGGCGCGCGCCGACCTGACCACGCAGCTCACACGCAGGGTGGTGGGGGCAGCGCTCAAATCGGTGCTCGCCTGGCCTGCCGGTCTGAAATGCTCGATCAATATCACCGCCGCCGATCTGGCAGTGGCGCGCTTCCCGCAGGAATTGCTCGATATGATGAGCGATCTTGCGGTCGACCCGGCGCGGATCACGCTCGAGATTACCGAGCAGGCGCTGCTCGGCGATCTCGACCTTGCAGCCCGCTCGCTTGGCCTGCTGCGCGACGCAGGAATCCGGATAGCGCTCGATGATTTCGGCGCGGGCTTCTGCAATTTCGGCTATCTCAAGTACCTGCCGCTCGACATCATCAAGCTGGATAGGATCATGCTCGACGGGGTGGCGGAAAATGCGCGCGACCGGGCCGTACTGCGCGGAGTGATGGCGATGGCGCGCTCGCTCGATCTCGAAGTCCTTGCAGAGGGCGTCGAAAACGAACGCCAGCGGCAGATCGCGGCCGAAGAGGGCTGCACAGCCTATCAGGGCTTCCTGCGCGCGAAGCCGCTGACGCAGGCGGATTTCCTCGCACTGGTAGGCGCGCAGGCCTAGGCCGGGGCCTTCTCCCGCTTCTTTGCCCGCAGCGCGATGGCGCTCAGGCCCTTGGTCAGCTGGAACAGGCCATTGAGGCGGCTCTGTGGATCGTGCCACGCGCGGTTGACCACCAGCTTCATGTCGGGCCGCAGCTTCACCGCGCCTTCGCGCTTGTCCACGTAGGCGAGCAGCCCGGCGGGGTCGGGGAAATCGTCGTTGTGGAACGTCACCAGCGTGCCGCGCGCACCGACATCGATCTTGGCGATATTGGCGGCGATGGCCTGATGCTTGATCTCGATCAGGCGGACGAGGTTCTGCGTCGCCTGCGGTAGTTGGCCGAAACGGTCGATCATTTCCGCCGCCAGCCCTTCGATCTCGGCCTTGTCGCTCGCCTGGTTGAGGCGGCGATAGAGCGCCATGCGGACCGCGAGGTCGGGCACGTAGTCTTCGGGGATCATGATCGGTGCATCGACCGTAATCTGCGGGCTGATGTCTTCGGAGGGCTTCTCCAGCCCCATCTCGCCCGCCTTCGCGGCGAGGATCGCGTCCTCGAGCATCGACTGGTAGAGTTCGAACCCGACCTCGCGAATATGGCCCGACTGCTCGTCGCCCAAGAGGTTGCCCGCGCCGCGAATGTCGAGATCGTGGCTGGCGAGCTGGAACCCTGCGCCCAGCGAATCGAGATCGCTCAGCACCTTGAGGCGCTCTTCCGCCACTTCGGACAGCGCGGTATCGGCAGCGGTCGTCAGATAGGCATAGGCGCGCAGCTTCGCGCGGCCCACGCGCCCGCGCAGCTGGTAGAGCTGGGCGAGGCCGAAACGGTCGGCGCGGTGGATGATGATCGTGTTGGCGCTGGAAATATCGAGCCCGCTTTCGACAATCGTGGTCGAGAGCAGCACATCGTACTTCTTCTCGTAGAACGAACTCATCCGGTCCTCGACCTCGCTGGCGCTCATCTGACCATGCGCGGGGACCACCTTCACCTCGGGCACATGCTCGCGCAGCCAGTCCAGCAGCGGGTCCATGTCCGAAATGCGTGGCACGACGATGAAGCTCTGGCCGCCACGGTGATGTTCGCGCAGCAGCGCTTCGCGGATCACCATATCGTCCCACTCCATCACGTAGGTGCGCACCGCGAGTCGGTCGACCGGCGGGGTCTGGATGGTCGAGAGCTCGCGCAGCCCGCTCATCGCCATCTGCAAGGTACGCGGAATGGGCGTGGCGGTCAGCGTGAGCATGTGCACGTCGGTGCGCAGCTGCTTGAGGCGTTCCTTGTGCGTGACGCCGAAGCGCTGTTCCTCGTCGACGATGACCAGCCCCAGGTCCTTGAACCGCGTCGACTTGCTGAGGATCGCGTGGGTGCCGACGACGATATCGAGCGTGCCGTCGGCCAGTGCCCCACGCGTCTCGGTGATTTCCTTGGCAGGGACGAGACGGCTGAGCCGCCCTATTTTGAGCGGGAAGCCCGCAAAGCGCTCGCTGAAATTCTGGTAGTGCTGGCGGGCGAGCAGCGTGGTCGGGGCGACGACCGCAACCTGCTGCCCGCTCATCGCCGCGACGAAGGCGGCGCGCAGTGCCACTTCGGTCTTGCCGAAGCCGACATCGCCGCAGACGAGGCGGTCCATCGGCTTGCCGCTTTCCAGATCGCGCAGGACATCGGCGATGGCGGCGTCCTGATCGTCGGTCTCCTCCCAAGGGAAGCGGTCGACGAACTGGTTGTAGCTGGCTTCCTCGGCTTCGAGCACGGGCGCTTTCTTGAGCGCGCGCTCGGCGGCGGTGCGCATCAGCTCGCTGGCGATCTCGCGAATGCGTTCGCGCAGGCGGGCGCGGCGTTTCTGCCAGGCTTCGCCGCCCAGCTTGTCGAGCATCACGGCGTCTTCGCTGCTGCCGTAGCGGGAGAGGACTTCGAGGTTCTCGACCGGAATGTAGAGCTTGTCGCCGCCCTTGTACTCCAGCATCACGCAGTCGTGCTTGGACTTGCCGACGCTGATCGGTTCGAGGCCGAGATACTTGCCGATGCCGTGTTCGGTGTGAACCACCAGATCGCCGCGCGCGAGCGCCTGAAGCTCGCTCAGGAAAGCATCCGAATCGCGCCGCTTCTTGCGCCTGCGGACCAGCCGGTCGCCCAGCAGGTCCTGCTCGGTCACCAGTTCGATGTCGTCGTTGGAGAACCCGCTGTCGAGCGGCAGGATCATTGCGACCGGCGTGCCCTTGGCGGACTTGCCCAGCGCCTCCTGCCAGCTGTCGGCCAACGTCACCTTGGTGCCCGCTTCGCCCAGGATCGAGGTGATGCGCGAGCGGCTGCCGGTCGAGTAGGCGGCGAGCAGGGGGCGCTTGCCCGCCTTGCCGACCTTCCTGAAATGCTCCGCCGCGACTTCGTAGACATTGTCGCCGCGCGCACGTTCGGGCGCGAAATCGCGGGCCGAGCGGAAGCCGAAATCGATCACGCTGTCGCTCTCGGGCTCGTCGAACCCGGTCGCGCGGTGGACCGGGCGGTCTTCCATCACGCCGCCGATTTCGTCTTCGGTCAGATAGAGCGCCTGCGGGTCGAGCGGGCGGTAGCTGCCGGCCTTCTGGCCCGCGGTTTCGGTACGCGTGCGGCGATATTCGGCGATGTCGGAGAGGCGCTCCTCGAAAGCGGTGAGCGCGCCCACGTCGATGGTCACCGGATCGTCGGCGCCCAGATGGTCGAACAAGGTCGCCAGCTTTTCTTCGAACAGCGGCAGCCAGTGTTCCATCCCGGCCTGGCGGCGTCCTTCACTGACCGCCTCGTAGAGCGGGTCCTGCGTGGCGTTCGCCCCGAAGCGTTCGCGATAGCCAGCGCGGAAGCGCTTGATCGTCGCGTCCTCCAGCAGGACTTCGCTGGCGGGCAGGAGGAGGAAGCTGTCGAGCGTGCCAGTGGTGCGCTGCGTGCTGGGATCGAACAGGCGCAGGCTCTCCAGCTCGTCACCGAAGAAATCGAGCCTGAGGCCCTGCTCGAGACCCGAGGGGAAGATGTCGAAGATCGACCCGCGCACCGCGAATTCGCCCGCGTCGATCACCGTGTCGGTGCGGCTGTAGCCCTGCTTCTGGAGCAGCTGGGTCAGGCTCTCATGCCCGATGCTGATACCCGGCTTAAGCTCGCGCACCGCCTCGCGAATGCGGAACGGGGTCAGCATCCGCTGGAGCGCGGCGTTGGCCGTGGTGACCAGCAGTTGCGGCGTGCCTTTCTCGGCCTGCAAGCGGTGCAGTGCGGACAGCCGCTGGGTGCTGATGCTAAGGGCAGGGCTCGCGCGGTCGTAGGGCAGGCAATCCCACGCGGGGAATTCGATCACGCTGAGTTCGGGCGCGAAGAAACGCGCTGCATCCGCAATGCTGCGCATCGCGCTGTCGTCGGGCGCGATGAACACGGCGCGGCGTTTGGCGGCGCGCGCGAGGTCGGCCATCACCAGCGGCTGCGCGCCCCGCGCGAGGTTGGCGAAAGTCAGCGGCTGCCTGGCGGAGAGGATGCGGGAGAGGTCGGGCATTGGTGTCTAAGTCGCTCCGGCGTGCACGTGTTCCGTGCACACGCATTTCGCCCCCTCCTCTTCAGAGAAGGGGGTTGGGGGTTGTGACATGGCGTTAGCGCGGTGTGGCGCGCTGCACCACCCCGCTCCGATCAGCGCGGGATCTCGACGTAATCGAGCTTTTGCATGATCGCGATCCGCTCGCCCTGCATTTCCGGCGGGATCGGCTGCGTCTTCAATGCCCAGGCCATGATCTCGACATCGTCATAATCGAGCAGCGTTTCGAACCAGACGAGGTCTTCCTCGGCCCACTCGGCATGATAGCGGTCGAAATAGCCGCCGATCATGTAATCGGCTTCACGCGTGCCGCGGTGCCAGGCGCGGAACTTGGCACGGGCGAGGCGGGATTCGAAGCTGGGGGAAGTCATGGAGCGGGGGTTAGATTTTCTGCCCACTGCTTTCAACTCGTCATTGCGAGGGGGGCACCGCAGGTGACCCGACGCGGCAATCCACAGCGGCACGCCTTGGATTGCTTCGCTCCGCTCGCAATGACGCGATAGCTGGGCCATATCTATGGTCCCATGCGGCCCGAAATCCTCAATCCCCTGTTTGCCGAGGTCGACACGCTCGACGGTGTCGGGCCCAAGCTGAAGAAGCCGCTGGAGAAGCTGCACTGCACGCGCGTGCGCGACGTCGCCTATCACTGGCCCGACCGCTTCGTCACCCGCCGCCCGGTCGACAATCTGGACGAGGCGGCCGAGGGCGAGCAGATCATCATCGCGCTCACCGTGACCGAGCATCGCTCCGGCGCCTCGCGCCGCGCGCCTTATCGCGTGCTGGCCGCCGACAGCGCGGGCAACGTCCTCGCGCTGACCTTCTTCGGGCGGGCCAGCTACACCGCGAAGAAGGAACTGCCGGTGGGCGAGACCCGCCGCGTCGCGGGCAAGCTGGAACGGTATGGCGACATGCTCCAGATGGTGCATCCGGACCATGTGATGAAGATCGACGATCCCGCGCTCGGCCAGATGCGCGAGCCGGTCTATCCTCTGGCCGAAGGGCTGACGCAGCCGCGCATGGCGAGCCTCGCGGCGCAGGCGCTCGACAAGCTGCCCGCGTTGCCTGAGTGGATCGAGCCCGGAATGCTGACGCGCGAGAAATGGCCCACATGGGCCGATGCGCTGCGCAGCGTCCATGCGCGCGATGACGAGAGCGCGAAGGACCGGCTCGCCTATGACGAACTGCTCGCCAACCAGCTTGCGATGCAACTGGTGCGCGCGGATAACCGCAAGAAACGCGGGCGCGCACTCGCGGGTGACGGGAGCCTGCGGGGCAAGCTGCAACTGCCGTTCCCGCTGACCGGGGCGCAGGAACGATCGATCCGCGAGATCGAAGGCGACCTGCAACAGGATGCGCCCATGCTGCGGCTGCTGCAAGGCGATGTCGGCGCGGGCAAGACCGTGGTCGCGCTGCGCGCGATGCTGATCGCGGTGGAGGCGGGCGCGCAGGCAGCGCTGCTTGCGCCGACCGAACTCCTCGCCCGCCAGCATTTCGAAACGCTGCGCGAGATGGCGCGACCCACCGGCGTGGAAGTTGCACTGCTGACGGGCCGCGACAAGGGCCGGGCACGCGAGAGCATCCTGATGGGGCTGATGGACGGCAGCATCCAGATCGTCGTCGGCACGCACGCGATCTTCCAGGAGGCGGTGCAGTATCGCGATCTCGGGCTGGTGGTGGTCGACGAGCAGCACCGCTTTGGCGTCTCGCAGCGGCTCCAGATGGCGGGCAAGGGCAGGCGTCCGCCGCACACGCTGTCGATGACCGCGACCCCGATCCCGCGCACGCTGACGCTGGCGAACTATGGCGAGATGGAAGTCAGCCGCCTCGACGAACTGCCGCCGGGCAGGCAGGCGATCGACACGCGCGTGGTCGGGATGGAGCGGCTGCCCGATGTCGTCGACGCGGTCGGGCGGCATCTCGCCTCGGGGCAGCAGGCCTATTGGGTCTGCCCGCTGGTGCGCGATGAGGACGGGATGGAGAAGCCCGCCGCCGAACAGCGCTATGCTGCGCTCAAGGCGCGGTTCGATGACGATGTGGTGCTGGTCCACGGCCAGCTCGACCCCGAGGTGAAGGACGCGGCGATGGCGCGCTTCGCTTCGGGCGAGGCGAAATTGCTGGTCGCGACCACCGTGATCGAGGTCGGGGTCGATGTGCCTGCCTCGACGCTGATCGTGATCGAGCAGGCAGAGAAGTTCGGCCTTGCGCAACTCCACCAGCTACGCGGGCGCGTGGGGCGGGGAAGCGAGAAGTCGACCTGCCTGCTGCTGCGCGGCGAACAGCTTTCCGAAACGGGGCGTCGTCGACTCGCACTGATGCGCGAGACGCAGGATGGCTTTCGCATTGCAGAGGAAGATCTGGAGCTGCGCGGCGGCGGAGAACTGCTCGGCACGCGGCAGTCGGGCGACACGCCGTTCCGCATTGCGACGCTGGAACAGATGCAGCGGTTGATGGACCCGGCGACGGCGGACGCAAAGCTGCTGATGGATCGCGATGCCGGGCTGGAAGGTGAGCGGGGCGAGGTTGCACGCATCCTGCTCTACCTGCACGAACGCGATATGGGCGTCCGCACGCTGCGGGGTGGGTGAGCATTTCTCCCCTCCCCATTGGGGAGGGGTCGGGGGAGGGGGCTCTGCCCTATCGAGCGGCAGTACGCCCCCACCCAGCCTCCCCCTCAAGGGGGAGGAGCGAGTGGCGCATTACCTCAGCAGGCCATTTTCCTACTTCACCCGCACAGGCTAAGGTGGCGATGGCTCTTTCGCATTGTCGTCTACCTCGCGCACGCACGCAGAAATTCGCGGCCGAAAACCGCTAAGTGTCACTCCGCGGGGCCTAACTCTATGAGAAATAGAGATTGTTCGAGGGTGACACTCGGGTGACACGTGTCACCCATGTCGCTCCCCGAAATCACTCCCCTCCCCACGGGGAGGGGTTGGGGGTGGGGGCTCGGCGCCCGAAGTGTGAGCCCAGTACACCCCCACCCAACCTCCCCCTCGAGGGGGAGGAGTTCAGCCCCGTTCTGCCAACCGCCCCACCAGCGCGCGCGCCGCCGCTTCGACATCTTCCCACGTCGCCTCGAACTGCTCCTCGCCGTCGTAATACGGGTCGGCAATCGCCGCGCCTTCTCGCCCCGGCACGAGGTCCATCAGCAGCGAGACATGCGCGCGCGATCCCTCGGGGCGCAGCGCCTCGATATTGCGAAGGTTCTGGTGATCCATCGCGAAGATATGCGTGAAGCGGTCGAAATCCTCGACCGCCAGCTGGCGTCCGGCATAGCCCGAGATGTCGATCCCGTGGCGCGATGCTTCCTCCACGCTGCGCGGATCGGGTGGGCTGCCGACGTGGTAGTCCGCCGTGCCCGCGCTCTCAGCCTCGGCCTCCAGGCCAGCTTTCTCCGCAGCGTCGCGAAACGCCGCTTCGGCCAGCGGGGAGCGACAGATATTGCCGAGGCACACGAACAGAATTGCGGGTTTTTCCATGCGTTCGGCCTACTGGACGCGAGGTGAGCCGCGCAATAGACGATCCAGAAACCAAGGGGGAATTCGTATGCTGAAGCACCTGCTCGCCGCAACGGCACTCACGGTAATCGTCGCCAGCCAGCTCGCCGCCCAGACCGCGCCGAGCCCCTCGGAGCAATACGAGGAGCTGCGCGAAGAGGTGTGGCAGGACATGCTCAACGCTTATCCCACGCTCGCGACATCGGTCGGCGACCGGCGCGGGGATGGCAAGCTCGGCGATCTGTCGATCGAAGGCTACGAAGAGGATATGGCCGAAAACCGCGCCATCCTCGCGCGGCTCGACGCGATCGACAAGGATGCGCTGCCCGAAGACCTGCGGGTCGATTACGCGGTGCTGCATCGCTCGGTGGCGGATTATCTGGAAGGCGCGCAGTTCGATCAGGATCGCTACATCCTGTTCACCAATCGTGGCGGCTGGTTCAGCGCGCTCGCCTCGCTGCCCTACAGCTCGCCCTTCTTCACGCTCGCCGATTACCAAAGCTATGTCGGCCGGCTCGAAGCCTTCGGCCCCTACAATGCCGACGGGATCGCCCGCAGCCGCGAGGCGGTGGCGCGCGGGCTGACACAGGCGTGCGGGCCGATGGAAGGGTTCGAAGGCCAGATCACCGGGCAGATTGCCGACAGCGCCGAGGAATCGGATTTCTGGCGACCTTTTGCGAAGAAGCCCGCCAATATTTCGGACGCCGACTGGCAGGCGCTCAAAGTCCGCGCGAAGGCCGCGATCGACAATGTCGTCTTCCCCGGGCTGCGCGATTTCGTGAGCTTTTACGAAGACGAATACGCGCCCAAGTGCCGCGACGGCCTGCCGGGCATCTCGCAGACAGAGGGTGGGGCGGAGTATTACGACCACCTCGTCCGTAGCTTCACCACGACCGACATGAGCGCGAACGATGTCCACCAGCTGGGCATCTCCGAAGTCGCGCGCATCCGGGCGGAGATGGATAAGGTCGCCGCCGATGCCGGGTTCGACAGCCGCGAGGCCTTCATCGAACACCTGCGCACCGATCCGCAGTATTACATGACCGACGCGGACGAATACCTGCGCTACGCCGCCGCGCTCGCCAAGCATATCGATGGCTGGCTGCCCAAGCTGTTCGGCACCCTACCACGCCTGCCCTACACGGTGCTGCCGATCCCCTCCGCGCAGGCACCGGGCAACACGACGGCCTATTACGAGCCCGGCTCGGCGGAGACCGGGCAGGCGGGCATCTACCGCGTCAACCTGACCGAACTCGACCAGCGGCCTCTGTGGGAGCTGCCCGCGCTGGGTGTGCATGAGGCGGTGCCGGGGCACCACCTGCAGATCGCGTTACAGCAGGAACTCGACCTCCACCCGTTGCGTCGCAACGGCACCTTCTTCACCGCCTTCGTCGAGGGGTGGGGGCTCTATTCCGAACGGCTCGGGATCGAGATGGGGCTGTACGATACGCCCGCCAAGCAGATGGGGCGGCTGAGCTACGAGATGTGGCGAGCCACCCGGCTGGTGGTCGATACCGGCATCCACTCGAAGGGCTGGACCAAGCAACAGGCGGTCGATTTCATGACCGACAACACCGCTTTGAGCGCCGCGAATATCGACGCCGAGGTCAACCGCTACATCACCTGGCCCGGCCAGGCGCTCGCCTACAAGATCGGCGAACTCAAGATCCGCGAGTTGCGGACCCGTGCCGAAGAGTCGCTGGGCGACAGGTTCGACCTGCGCGCGTTCCACGACGCGGTGCTGGAGAACGGTTCGGTCCCGCTCGATGTGCTGGAAGAGCATATCGACCGCTGGATCGCGGAGCAGGGGGAGGGCTAACCTCACTAACTCGTCATTGCGAGGAGCGAAGCGACGAAACAATCCATGGAATCCCGTTCCAAAAATCCGCTCGTCCTGAGCCTGTCGAAGGGCGCGCGGCGGCACCGCGTTGCGGTTCGCGCTTCGACAAGCTCAGCACGAACGGGACCCCTTTGCTCAGCTCAAGTCCCCAGTCCGCTCCAGCACGTCGCGCACGATGGCGTGGATATTTACCACCGCGCCGATCCGCGCACCGAGCAGTGCCGTGCCGCTGACCTTGCGCTGGACGAACAAAGTCTCGGCGGGCGGGATGTGCCAGATCGCCTTGTCCTGCGCGATGGCGAAGCCCTCGTCGCGCAGTGCCGGCACGAAGCCGCGATCGCCGAAGTCGAACGGCGCATCCTTGGCCATCTCGCCGAGGATGATGTCGATCATCCGGTTGATCGCCTCGCCGTGTTTCTGGACCACAGCGGGAGACATGAATTGCGCGTCGATGGCTGCCTGCCGCACGCCCGCATGGTCGCGGTCGAGCCCGGCGCGCAGCAGGTTGCGGTAGGAATGCTGCACCTGGCGGTCGACTTCGCGCGTCGCCCCGAAATCGAGCAGCACGATCTTCCGGCCGGCCTCGCGATAGCGGTAGTTGGCGAAGTTGGGGTCGGTCTGCATCAGGCCCCATTCGAAGAGTTCGCGCGCGACCAGTTCGATCACTTCGGCGAACACGCTGTCGCGCACCTCCTGCGGCTGGTCGCCCAGCTGTTCGACCGGGCGGCCTTCCTCGTAACTCATTGCCAGGATGCGATCGCGGGTCAGCTCTTCGTCGAGCGTCGGCACCACGAAGGTATCGTGCCCGGCCAGGAGCTCGCCATAGCGCTGCATCATCCGCCCTTCGCGGCGGTAGTCCGCTTCCTCGTGCAGCTGTTCCTTCGCCGCAGACAGCAGCGGGGCGATGTCGAGTTCTTTGGGCAGCAGGCCGGTCACGCGCAGCAGGGTCGCGACATTATCGACGTCGGAATCGATGCTTTGCGCGACGCCGGGATACTGCACCTTGATCGCGAGCGTTCGCCCATCGCGGGTCAGCGCGCGGTGGACCTGGCCGATGCTAGCGGCAGCGATGGGACGCGGTTCGAAGCGGCGAAAGTTCTTTCGCCAATCGTTGCCCCATTCTTCCGCCAGCACCCGGTCGAGTTGGCGCGGGGGCATGAAATCGGCGTTGTCGCGCAGCTTGGCGAGGATGTCGGACAGCTCCGGAGGCAGAGCGTCGCCTGCGTCCATCGAAAGCATCTGCCCCATTTTCATCGCGGCCCCGCGCAGGTGCGAGAGGCGCTCGGTCAGGCGGCCGATATTACTAGGCGTCAGGACGAGATCGTTCATCCGCACCCGCTCGCCAGAGGCAACGCGGCGCGCTCCCTCGGCCAGCATTCCGCCAGCGACTCCGCCAGCGAGCCGACCGAAGCCGCTCAGTCTTCCAATCCGGGACGAAGGGACCGCGCGATGGCGACCCTTCGCGTCGTCCTCCCGCGCCATGGCCTTAGGCGTAGTTCACGTAGAGCGAGTAGATCAGGCCGGGGATGTAGAAGAACACTGTCAGGATCAGGCTGATCAGGAATTGCGAGCCGAGCCCGTGCTTGAGCGCGACGCCCAGCGGTGGAAGCAGGATGGTCGCGATGAGGATGATGATAGGCATTTCAGAAAATCTCCTTTGCCTGACCAACCGCGCCCGCAGACGCCTGTTCCGCTCAATCGGCTTAGTCTTTCGGCCGAAGAGTGCGCACTACCTCACGAAGCATGTACCGCGCCGGCCAGCTCTTCCAGGCCGACCACGATGATCGTGCGCCCGCCGCCGAATTCCTCGCGCACCACGATCAGACCCTGCCTCTCCATATGCTCCAGCAGGCGGCGGATGCGGCTGGGTGAGGAGGTGCCGTAAACGCGCGCAAGCTCGTCTTCGTCGGGTGCCGAGGCGCCACGCGCCACAGACACCGCCAGCGCGAGGTACGGCGCAAGCACGTCTTCGGGGACAGCCTGCGACAGCTCCTCGATCGTTTCACGTTCCGGTTGGGGCAGCTCGTGCAGGCCTGCGGCGGCGAAGGCGAACAGGCGGCGGAATTGGAGCATGTCGACATGCGCACTGGGCACGCCCTGCTGGCGGCAGCGCTGTGCGAAATTGCGGAACAGCGCGGCGGAAGACTGGAAGGTCGCGCCCTCTTCCGCCGCCAGCTCCACGATAACCCGGGTGAGGGCGGCATCGTTGTCCTGCGGTGCGGTGGGAGTCTGATCCTCGGGCGAGGATACGTCACTCGCCGTGTGCTCGCCGCTCTCGCTACGCTGCGCCTGCTCTGCTGCGCGAGCGGTGATCGCCTGCTCCAGATCGGCGGCGGGCTGCGGGGGAGGGGGCGGCGGTGCTGGCTTGGCGGCTTCCTCCGCCAGTTCGGAATGGAGCAGCGCCTCCAAATCCTCGCCCGAGGCCTGGGGCAGCGGCATCAGGCCCTCGGCGGCGTTCTTGCCGCCGGTGCGCACCTCGCCGATATGCACCGCCACCGGGCGGCGGCTGATCGCGGGTCCAAGGCCGAGGAAATGGCCGCGCTGAAGATCGCGGATGCGCTCCGCCTGCCGCCGGTCCATTCCCAACAGATCGGCGGCGCGCTGCATGTCGATGTCGAGGAAGGTGCGCCCCATCAGGAAGTTGGAGGCTTCTGCGGCGACATTCTTGGCCAGCTTGGCAAGCCGCTGCGTCGCGACGATGCCCGCGAGCCCGCGCTTGCGCCCCCGGCACATCAGGTTGGTCATCGCGGACAGCGTCATGCGGCGTGCATCCTCCGCCAGTTCGCCCGCAGCCGCCGGGGCGAACATCTGTGCCTCGTCGACCACCACCAGCGCGGGATACCAATGCTCGCGCGGGGCATCGAACAGCGCGGAGAGGAACAGCGCGGCGCAGCGGATCTGCTGTTCGACCTCCAGCTCGTCCAGCGCCAGCACGACCGAGACGCGATGCTGGCGCACGCGCCCGGCAAGCGCCTCTATCTCGCGCACCGAATGCGCTGCGCCGTCGATCACGATATGGTCGAACGCATCCGCCAGGCTGGTAAAGTCGCCCTCCGGGTCGATCACGACCTGCTGGACGAGCCCGGCGGTCTGTTCGAGCAGGCGGCGCAGAAGGTGCGACTTGCCCGAACCCGAGTTGCCCTGGACGAGCAATCGCGTCGCGAGCAGCTCCTCGACATCGACGCAAATGCCTTGCCCGGCCGAATCCGTGCCAATTTCGATCTGCGCTTTCATATGCCCGACGAATAAGTGACCGCTGGCACGGCGCAAAGGTGCAACGGGGACTTATCCCGCTCTGGTTTGCGACGCGCGTTCTCGATGATGTGTGATTAGGCAGCCGCTGTTCACGCCGGGTCCCCCACAGAGGACGAATGCGACGCAGTTAAGCAGCTTCGTTTGATGAATGACGCAAATTGGTCGGGGAGAGAGGATTCCAGACCTTTTTTCGCCAGCTTCTGAACAAGCCCAGAAAACAGCCATTTCCACGCTTCCAGTCAAAGCGTGTGGCACAATCTGTGGCACAATTTGTGGCACAGAGCGAGAGCCAAACAGACAAAGCTGCAGCATAGGTCGAGCGCATCGTATGAACGAAGTCATCGAACTTGAGGAACGGCCACTTCACGCTATTCTGCATCAATGGATGGGGATGCTTCCAATTTTCGCTTTCTAGAAGCGCAAGATGAGCGGCTATTTCGACTGGCTCTGCTCGCAGAGCGGTATTTCGTGGACGACGCGCCAACCGCGCTGGCGAAACTGAGGTCCTTTGCCGAAACCATGGCTAAGGAAATCGCGGCATCGCACGCGCTGTTGCCGCCCGGCTCCCCGTCTTTCGATGATGTGCTGTCCCAGCTTCGTCGGCGGTCAATTCTGCCGGCGCAGGTCGCAGACATTTTTCACCTGCTCCGCCGCAAGGGAAATCAAGCGGTGCATGAAGAGGTCGGGACCACCGCGGATGCGCTCGCCGCGCTGAAACTCGCCCGTAACCTCGCCATCTGGTTCCATACCGTCTACAACAACCAGCCCGGTTTTCGAGCGGGGGCCTTCGTTCCCCCTTCGCAACCGAAGGACGTATCTCACGAATTGCGTGAGGAGCTGGCGGAGCTTCGCAAGCAGGTAACTGCCAGCCGGGACGCGGAGGCTGCGGCCCGCATGGCTGCCGCCGATGCCGAGCCTGCGCGCCGGGAGGCCTTGACGCAGGCAGGCTCGAGTGAGGAAGAGCGCGCTTTCTGGGAGCGCTACGCCGCAGAGACCGAAGCCAAGGCGCAGGCGGCCGAGCAGGAGCTCCTGCAAATCCAGCAATCCGCTAAAGCTTTCGCACCGATGCAGCTGGACCTGCTGGCATCAGCCGCCGCTGCCGCGGCTTCTGAAATAGAGCTCGACGAAAGATCCACACGCGTGCTGATCGACGAGCAATTGCGCATGGCAGGATGGGAGGTGGACAGCGCCGTGCTGCGCTATGCCGCCGGGGCACGCCCGGAATATGGACGCAACATGGCGATCGCCGAGTGGCCGACGAAGAGCGGATCGGTCGACTACGCACTGTTCGTTGATGGCTGTTGCGTGGGCGTGATCGAGGCCAAGCGGGGCACCAAGGATGTGCCAGGTCGGCTTGGCCAGGCGCAACGCTATGCGCGGGACATTACGCTCGACATCGATGCGCTTCCTCAAGGCGGGCCGTGGACCGACGGCGATCAGCGGTTTCGCGTGCCCTTCATGTTCGCGACCAACGGCCGCCCCTATGTGAAGCAGCTCGCCACGAAGTCGGGCATCTGGTTCTGGAACGCGCGCACGAAGGAAGCGCCGCGGGCGCTGGCCGAATGGTTTTCGCCCCGTGATCTGGTCGAGCGGCTGGAACAGAAAGTCGGCGAAGCAGATGATATCGTCGCTGAGCGCGAGGTCGGCGTGTCCGGTCTGCGGCCGTATCAGGAGCAGGCGGTCGACGCCGTTACCGACGCCATCGGCGCCGGTCAGCGCTCGATCCTGCTCGCGATGGCGACGGGCACCGGGAAAACTCGGCTTGCCATCGCGCTGATGTTCGAGCTGCTGCGCAAAAAGCGTTTCCGGCGCATCCTCTTTCTTGTCGATCGCAACGCGCTTGGTCGTCAGACGCTCGACGCCATGTCCACGACTGACACCTCGGGCTTTCTGAAATTCGATCAGGTGTTCCCGGTCGCCGACCTTGCGACGAAATTTCCGGAGGCAACCACGCGCGTTCAGGTTGCGACGGTGCAGGCGATGATCCGCCGCGTATTCGACGAGACGACTGGAGAGAAGCCGACGCCTGGCACCTACGACCTGATCATCGTCGACGAGGCCCATCGCGGCTATACCCTTGACGCCGAACTGCGTGAGGACGATCTCGGCTTCCGTAGCCTCGACGACTATCTTTCTGCCTATCGCCGCGTGCTCGACTATTTCGATGCCACCACCATCGCGCTCACCGCGACACCTGCGCTGCACACGCGCGAGATCTTTGGTCGCCCCGTCTTCTCCTACGGCTATCGCCAGGCCGTGATCGACGGCTATCTGATCGACCACCGTCCACCGCGGCGCATCACCACCGCGCTCAGCCAAACGGGGATACTGTTCGAGGCAGGCGAGGAAGTATCGATTATCGACCCCAAGACGGGCCAACTCGACCTGATCGATCTGGAGGATCAGGTCGATTTCGACGTCGCCGACTTCAACAAGAAGGTCTACACTGAGCCCTTCAACAAAGCCGTGGCGCAGGCGGTCGCGCTGGAATGCCCGCCGACCGAACCGGGCAAGACGCTGCTGTTCGCCGCGCGCGACGACCACGCCGATATATTGGTGAAGGCGCTGCGCGAGGCGCTTGAAGAGGAATACGGTCCTCAGCCACACGACCTAGTCGCAAAGATCACCGGCAGCGTCGACAAGCCGCTCGACGCCATCAAGGCGTTCAAAAACGACCCGCGCCCCAAGTATGTGGTTACCGTCGATCTGCTGACCACCGGCATCGACGTGCCCGCGATCACCAATCTCGTCTTCGTCCGGCGGGTGAACAGCCGCATCCTCTATGACCAGATGATCGGCCGCGCCACTCGCCGTTGCGACGAGATCAGCAAGACATTTTTCCGGATATTCGACGCGGTCGACATCTATGCGAACCTGCAGGACTTCACCGACATGCGCCCGGTGGTGGTCGACCCAGCGCTGAGCTTTGCCGATCTTGTCCGCGATCTGGAGCGCGCGCCGACTGACCAGGACCGCAGCATCGTTCGCGACCAGATCGTGGTGAAGCTGCGGCAGCGGTTGAAGCGACTCGATAGCGATCGTCGCGATGCGCTCCAACAGGTGCTGGGCGATGTCGATGTGCTGCCGGACCGGCTGAAGGACGCGAGCCCCGCCGACACGCTCGAGCTGTTCCGTCAGCACTCCTCTCTCGCCAAACTGCTCGACACGCCGGACAAAAGGAAGGGGAACGGCGTATTCGTTTCCAACCATGAGGACGAGCTGGTTTCGGTCGAAGATGACTACGGCGAAAGAGCTTCGCCCGCCGATTACATTTCGGGCTTCGAAGCTTATGTCCGCGCCAACATGAACGCAGTGCCAGCGCTGATTGCGGCGACGCAGCGCCCGCGCGACCTGACCCGGGCGGAGCTTAAGGAAATTGCCACGCTGCTCGATGGCGAAGGCTATTCCGAAGCCGCCCTTCGCCGCGCATACGGCACCGCGCGCAATGCCGATATCGCCGCGCATATCATCGGCTTCGTGCGTCAGGCGGCACTCGGCGATCCGCTGGTCCCCTATGAGGCGCGGGTAGAAAACGGCGTTCAGAAAATTCTCGCCAGCCGCGACTGGAGCCCGAACCAGCGCCGCTGGCTGCAACGCATCGGCCGCGCGCTGAAGGATCAGCCGGTCGGCGATCCCGCGATGCTGTCCGATCCGCTATTTGCACAAAATGGCGGCTTCCCCGTCATCGACCACGAATTCGATCACAAATTGGGCGAGGTGCTGATGGACCTCAACGCCGCCATCTGGGATAGCGGCGCCGCCGCGTAAGGAATACCGAATGAACCCCGCATCCGATCTGGTGAACAAGCTGTGGCGCCTGTGCGCGCTGCTCCGCAAGGACGGCATCACCTATCAGCAATATGTCACCGAACTCACCTATCTGCTGTTCCTGAAAATGGCGTCCGAGCAGAAGGACGAAAGCCGCATACCGGAGCAGTATCGCTGGCGCGCTATCACCGCCGCAAACGAAGCGGAGGTGCTGCAACGTTATCGCCAGGCGCTGGTCGATCTCGGCAATCCGGACAAGGTGAGCGACCGCTCTGTTGTCGCCATCTTCCAGAACGCGACCACCGTGGTCCGCGAGCCGGCAACACTGCGCAAGCTGATCGACGCGATCGACGGGCTTCACTGGTTCAGCGACGAACGCGATGCGTTCGGCGATGCCTATGAGGGTCTGCTTCAGAAGATGGCGGAGGAGACCAAGCGGGGGGCAGGGCAGTATTTCACCCCGCGCGTGCTGATCGACGTAATGGTCGACCTGATGCAGCCGCAGCCGGGCGAGGTGATCCAAGACCCGGCAGCGGGAACCGGCGGCTTCCTAATCGCATCGGATCGCCACATGCGGGGTGTCACCGACGATTATTTCACCCTGTCGAACAAGCAGCAGATTTTTCAGTTGGGTCAGGCGATCCGTGGCATCGAGAATGTGCCCGACACCTTCCGCCTGCTGCTGATGAACCTGCATCTGCACAAGATCGATCCGGACCATCTCGATCTTGGCGACACGCTCTCGCCCAAGGGCAGCGGCGCGGCGTTCAAGAATGCCGACCTGATCCTCACCAATCCGCCCTTCGGTCCGGCGGGCGGCCCGCCGACGCGCGACGACCTGACGATCACCGATCGCGTCTCTTCCTATCAACTGCCGTTCGTCGAGCATGTCATCCGCGCGCTGCGGCTGGGCGGGCGCGCGGCGGTGGTGGTGCCGGATAACGTCCTGTTCGATGAAGGGCGCGGCAAGGCGCTGCGCCAGCGCCTGATGAGCTGGTGCGACCTGCATACAATCCTGCGCCTGCCGACAGGCATCTTCTATGCGCAGGGCGTGAAGACCAACGTGCTGTTCTTTACCCGCGCCGACGAGGAAGCGCCGACCAAGGACGCCACCGAGGCGGTGTGGATCTATGACATGCGCTCGGGCGCGCCCGCCTATGGCAAGACCAACCCGCTCAAGGCATCCGACTTCGACGATTTCGTCGCGGCGTTCGGCGGCGATCCGCTGGGCCGCGCCGCGCGGAAGGACGAAGGCGAGCAAGGCCGCTTCCGCCGCTTCACCCGCGAGGAGATCGCCGCGCGCGGCGACAATCTGGATATCCACTGGCTCAAGGATACCAGCGACGAGGCCGAGGACGGACTGGAAACTCCCGAGGACATCGCGGCCGCCATCGAGGGCCATCTGAAGCTGGCGCTTGAGGAAATCGGAGCGCTGGTCGCGGAGCTGGGCGGCGAAGCGGCTGCACCGGAACTGGCGGAGGCGGCGGAGTGACGTTGCCACGGTGGGAAGTGCCAGAAACTTGGAAATGGGCGCAGGCGAGCGAGGTCGCTGACATTGTGGGAGGCGGCACACCCTCGACTAAAGATGAGACGAACTTCGCAGGACCGGGTTTGGGTGTCCCATGGATCGGCCCTGCTGATCTGACCGGGTGTAGTGACGCCTACATCGGTCGCGGCCGTCGCGACCTGAGTGAGAAAGGCTTGAGTGCTTCGGGGGCAACCCTGATGCCGAAGGGCACCGTGCTATTTTCTTCGCGTGCTCCCATTGGTTACTGCGCGATCGCTGCGAATGAGATCAGCACAAACCAAGGCTTCAAAAGCTGGGTGTGCGCATCCGGCGTCATGCCGGAATATGTCCGGCACTACCTATTGTCGTCTGTCGAATACGCGGACAGCCTTGCGAGTGGCACAACGTTTCGCGAAGTATCGGGCAAGCGGATCAGCGCGATGGCCTTTCCCGTTGCCCCGGCAGCCGAACAGCGCCGCATCGTCGCGAAGCTGGACGCGCTGACCGCCCGCCTCGCCCGCGCACGGGCGGAACTGTGTCGGGTGGCGGTGCTGGCGGAGCGTCTTCGCGATCAATCGCTCGTGGCGGCCTTCAACGGGACTTTGATTGAAGAAGATGGTGAGCCCCGCTCCGCATGGCGAACTGTGCGCTTTGATGAAGCGGCTGAGATCGCGAGCAATCTGGTCGATCCTGCGGGAATTCGGGAGTTGCCGCACATCGCACCAAATCACATCGCTTCGGGTCGACCAAAGCTACTCTCATTCAAAACAATTGCCGAAGACGGGGTCATCAGCGGGAAGCACCGTTTCTACCCTGGGCAGATCATCTATTCCAAGATCCGCCCATATCTACGGAAGGTTGTGCGCGTCGATTTTGAGGGCGCGTGTAGCGCTGACATGTATCCGATCAATGCCCGGTGCAATGCGCGTTACTTGATGTATTGGATGCTTTCGCCTGAGTTCACTTGGCTGGCGTCGCAACAGGAAGGCCGAACCGTCCTTCCCAAGATTAATCAGAAGGCGTTGAGTTCGATTCCCACGCCGGTTGCTCCCGAACCTGTGCAGGCAGCAATCGCGGCCCGGCTCGATGTCGTGTTCGCCCGCGCCGACCGGATGGAGGCCGAAGCCGCCCGCGCCCGCGCGCTGATCGACCGACTGGAGGCGGCGATCCTTGGCCGTGCGTTCCGCGGTGAACTGGTGCCGCAGGACCCCGAGGATGAACCCGCGCATGTCCTGCTCGACCGCATCCGCGCAGAGCGTGCCGCCGCCCCCAAGCAGAAACGCGGGCGGCGGAAGAAGGCGGAGACATGAGCGAGCGTCCTTCCGATATCGCCCTGCTCACACCGGTGCCGTTGCAACATCTTGAAGCCGGCTTGACGAAATGCCGGCAAACTGGCCTTGTCGTCTACGGGACTGAGGCGACGATCGTGCTGTCGGATTTCGCCAAGAGCGTCGAAGATAGCTCTTCAGCCGACATTTTTTTCTATGCCTCCGAAGGCCGCGCTATCGGCCCACCGGTCGTCACTTATCGCGGGCGTTTCGAAGGTTATCGCGGTGCGAGGGCTGGAAAGGCCGATAAAGAATGGTCTAGACATCGACCGGACAGCACGTCCTCCGATGGCGCCTGGCAAAGCTTTTATGCAGTGAGCGACCTTCGCAGGCTCGAAGCGCCAATATCCATAAGTCAGTTTTCAAAGCGCAGTGCCGCGGCCACTCTGTCGCGAACGTTCTATCCGCGCGGGCCGATCATCATTGATGCTCCGATTGTGAACATGAATTCGACGATCACGGCTGAGGAGTTCGGGGCCGCGCTGTCGGAAGCGGAGTCCATGACTCTCGAGGAATTGCGTGCTGCGTCCGGTGCTGGCAAATCGCGGAGCTACTTCGTCCACGCGGGAAGTCGCTCATTCCCTCTCAAGGCGGTGGCCCGCCTTGCATATCTTCGCGCGCACCGTGAATGGGATAGGCCGCAATCGTCAGCCTTAGCACGCCGATTCCGCAACGATTTCAATATCGAGCACATCACCGAGCGCACCGAACAACAACGGCTCGAACGTCAGCGGCAAACGATCGAACGCATGGCCCGCCCCGATCAGGTCAGGTTTCGAAAGGAGCTGCTAGACCTATACGGCGGCGCTTGTGCCATTACGGGTTGTTCCGCGCTCGACGCCATCGATGCCGCGCACATCGTCGGTGTGGGCGATGACGGCAGTGACGATCCGTCAAATGGACTAATTCTCCGCGCCGATTTGCACCGTTTGTTCGACCGAAATCTCATGGCTATAGATCCCGTTTCGCAAAAGGTGCGGTTCGCCACCTCTTGCTATTCCCATTATGCGGAGTTCGAGGGACGCGTGATCGATCTACCGGATGGAGGACCCGAGCCACGCCATTTCGGACAGCGTTGGCAGGTGTTCAAGGGGATTGAGAGCTGAACATGCCGATCCGTAACAGCATCTGGAAAGTCGGCACGCAGCCCACCGCGCTACGCGAAGCGGCGCTGCCCAGCGAGGCGCTGCTAGAGGAGATGATCGTCGCCGAGCCCGCGATCCTATCCGATCAATGGATGATCATCGGGCGGCAGGCGAATACGGGCTTTGGCGGGCGGATCGACCTGCTGGCGATAGCGCCGGACGGGTCGCTTGTGCTGATCGAGCTGAAACGCGGCAAGACCCCACGTGAAGTGGTGGCACAGGCGATCGATTATGCCTGCTGGGCCGAGGATTTGGATACCGACGAGATCAGCCGGATCTACGCCGGCTTCAGCGGCGGAAACCTGTCGCAAGCATTTCAGGCGCGGTTCGGCCAGCCGCTCGACGAGGATACACTTAACGACAGCCATCAGATCGTGATCGTGGCGAGCCATCTGGACGCAAGCTCGGAACGGATCGTCGGCTATCTGAACAAGCGCGACATCGCGATCAACGTGCTGTGCTTTCAGGTGTTTGACAGCGAGGTTGGGCAGCTGATCAGCCGGTCGTGGCTGCTCGATCCGGTCGAAACCCAGATGGCGGCGAGCATCAGTTCTGGCTCGACACGCAGCGCCGACAAGGAACCGTGGAACGGCGAATATTACGTTTCCTTCGGCCATGACGATTCCCGTTCATGGGAGGAGGCACGGCGATACGGCTTCATCTCCGCCGGGCATGGCAGCTGGTATAGTGGCACTCTGCGCCTGCTGAAGGAAGGCGACCGCGTGTGGGTGAAGGCACCGGGCTATGGCTTCGTCGGCGTCGGCATCGTGAACGGCGAAAGCGTGCCCGCAGCGGAGTTTCAGCTGCCGAACAGCGAGGGCGAACTGGTCCCGGCTATGGATGTGCTGACCGAGGGCTTCTATCATCGCGACGAGATCGACGACCCGGAAACCTGCGAATATTTTGTGTCGGTCCGCTGGCTTGACACTGTGCCACTGAACCGAGCCGTCAACGAGGTCGGTCTGTTCGGCAACCAGAACACCGTCTGTGCGCCAAAGACGACCAAATGGCGCCACACAATCGAGCGATTAAAGTCCGCATTTCCTCGCTACGATCGCGGTTCGATTAACCTGGCAGGGTAGGCTATTCAAAGTAGGGTTTGAACGCGTTTCAGCTAGTCTGCCAGCTTACAAACATCCTCTCCAGAGCGGGTAACTTAGGATCGTCTCGAGGGTGCTCGTGTCAAACTTCAGAGGAAGTTTCATAGCCTCATCTCGCGCGTTTTTGACGAAGACGATGAATGACCGTGTCGACGGACATGCCGTCAATTCTCGCTCATAACGAAGCCTCAACCCATTAGCCGGGCCATCCCAGATACAACGCTGGCACGTCCGTGCGCGCCTCGCGGCTTTACTCACGACACGATTTTGGGTGTCATCCGGAGGCATCGAAATCCGAGTTTTTGCAAGTGCGCCGGGCCGACAAGCGAGGGTCTGTCAGGGAGAGAATTATCGGTGCGAGCGATCTAATCCCGCCATTGAGCGTCGCATCCGCGAAGCTAAATTTCGTTCTGAAACTAGTCATGACGACGGATGGCAACAGCCATACATACCTTGCCTATCGCCCGAAATTTGGCACCCGAAGCCAAGATTTCCGCATAGGACCTCGCTTACAGGGCGAAGATTTCACATGTGGTAACAGGCATGCATACCTTGCCTATGCCTGGAAATTGACCGTTTTTCGCGATCCCTCCCATGTCCGCAGGCATACATACCTTGCCTATCGGGCGTTTTATGGCTGTTTGCCCTCAATGCCCTCGCATACCTTGCCTATAATGCTCAATTCGGCCCGGAAGCCATTTTTTGGCCCTTCATGTCCGAAGCCATGCATACCTTGCCTATTCTCTCGGCGGACCCGACGGAACCCCGCGGATTTCCTGAGGAAACGAGCTCAGCCCGCTGCGCTTTCGTCTGGCGTTTCAGCTTCATCAAGGCGGAACAGATGCGGAACCTGGCAAAGTCGTTTCCAACCTTGCCTATGAGTTTGACGGCGGCGAGGGGAAATCTGACCAATTCCCCTGTGACTTTATCGGTAAATCAATAAGACGACCTCCTAAAATTTGAGGCGCAATACCACAAAGTCATCCGCACCTTCGGAGCAGACGACCTTTGTGCGCTCGTCCGGACCTAAGGTCGGACGAGTATAGCTCGCCGGGGCTCGCACGTCGCCTTCCGAAGGCCTCCTTGGTGGTGCGGCCGGACGCGGCCTAGGGCGGTGTGGCGACACCTTGGGGAGGGCGGACCCATGCGCTGAACGCTGCGGGCCAGATGAAATTTCGAACGCTTCAGGAAGACCTGCCGGTTGAACCGGCAGGGTGAGTGGAAAAGTGTATTGAACACTCGGCCTTCGCCTTGCCGGTTCCGATACGAACCGAAAGGCAAACTGCATGAATACCGATCATTTGAATCCCGAACATGAAGACGCCGCACGGCGCCTCGAATCGAATCCGGATTACCGCGTCCTGCGGTCCGTTCCGCAGCCGTATTCGAACGCACCAAAAGGCGCGCCGCCCGATGCGCGTTGCCTGGCGCTCATCGACCTCGAAACGACCGGACTCAATCCTGATAATGATCGCATCATGGAACTCGCGATCATGCTCGTCTGGGTCGACGAGAACGGCGAGGTTCTCAACCACATCGCGCCGCAAGCCTGGCAGGAAGATCCCGAGGTCGAAATCGACCCCAGGATCACTTGGATCACCGGCCTCGCGAACCACCACCTGAGCGGCAAGTCGATCCCCGACGAAAAGGTGCTGGCATTGCTTGGCCGGGCCGACCTGTTGGTTGCGCATCACGCCTGTTTCGAAGTGAGCTGGCTGGAGCGCCGCTATCCCGAACTTGCAGGCGCCGCATGGTGCTGTTCGATGAGAGACATCGACTGGCTGCGCACCGGGTTAGACGGTCGGGCTCAGCAGTGGCTGCTGGCGCAGGAAGGCTGGCACAGCAATGCACACCGTGCGGGCGACGATGTCTGGTCGCTGTTCTGGCTCCTCCAACAGCGCCGCGCGGGCTGGGGCAGGGATCCCGAACGCAGTCATCTCGAGCGCCTGCTCGAGGGTGCAGATCGCACCACTGTGCTGGTGCAGGCGACCCGCGCACCGATCGCGAAGAAAGATGTGCTCAAGGCACGCCAGTATCGCTGGAACGCGGCGCAGCGGGTGTGGGAGAAGGAGATGGAGGAAAAGCTTATCCCGCACGAGGAGGCCTGGTTCTATCGAAGCGGGCTGCCGGCGCCGACGCTCGCGACAGTCACCGCACGTGAGCGGCATCGCTGATCCGTTTCACCAAATTCGACAAGCAACGAGCAAGGCCCGCCAATCGGCGGGCTTTGCTTTTCAGACAAGGAATACTCTCATGACCGACCAGTCAGCCAGCATGCTCAGCTTCGTGCAGGATCTTGAACATCAGGCCCGGATTTTTACCGCTCGGAACTGTAGCGAGAAGGGAAGTTCATCCTGCTCGCTCATCGTCGCTGATTTCGAGTTCTTGTGGGATCGTTCGCGCTACGAAGGATACAGAACCCAGCAAGGGACTGATGCCGCTCAAATCCGCTGGCCGTTCGACAGGATTGCGGCAGCGAGTTGGATGGTTCTTACCTTCATCATTGGCGAGCATGTCCCGCGGATCACCGGACCATTCGTTCTCACAATGGAACATGACAGTGAGTTGGCGATAGTCGGCACGCTGTTTGATGATTTGCGCGCCACTCCGGGCGCTGTGTTCGTGACCTGGGGAGGCGAGTTCCGTGATCTGCCGGTGCTGCGCCGCTGCGCCGCAGAGCACGGCCTGCTCCTTCCCGAGCAGCTGCTGAATATCTCGCCACACGCTCCGGAACGCATCGATCTGTGCCGAACGACAGCAGGGCTGGCGGACAACCCTCACCTCGGCGAGCTTGCTGCGGCCCTTTCAATTCCGGCGAAGCCCGTCGCTCCCCGTTCCATCGGCAAGCTTGCCGAACGGGGTGAGTGGGTATCGGTGCGCGAACAGTGCCTCGCCGATACCCTGGCGACAGCTCTTCTGGCCGTCCGCCATTGCACCGCGCACGGTCAGCTGGCTTGCGAGCAGATGGCGGCCGATCTCGCCATCGCGAATGCGGCATTGGCTGCGCAACCGAACAGCGAGTTTGTCGCCCGCACGCTCAAACCCTGGGCGCGGGCGCGGCATGCTCGCAGCAGATTGAGGGGCGTGATCTATCACGTCGATGACGCATCGAACCAGGAAGGAGAGAAGGTCATGTAGATATCGCACTTCTCATCCGCGTCACGCGGATGCCTTCCACACCTAGCAACCCTTATGGGCCGCCCACGATCACGTTGGCGGCCTTTTTCAATGGAAAAAGACAATGCCTCAGAAGACCTCCAAGGCGCTTGAGCGGACGAAGTCGACCGCTCTCGCGCTTCCCAAACGTTTCGCCATCGGGAACACCGAAGTGCGGCCCGAGCAGTTCTACCGCTTACCTGAGCGCCAGCCGAGCCAGAAAGGACCCTGGTCGGACGAACCCGACAAGCTCGCCTGGGCCGATCCCGAGACGGATCTAAGCTGCATCATCCTGCGGCAGGACAATGCGACGCTGAGTGGCTATGTCGGGGTCGATCCCGGCCATCCGCTTCATGGCTACAACCATGATGCCTTGTCTCTGGCAGTGCGCAACGCCTCTCATGGCGGCGTCGACTACGCCGAACCGTGCCGACGATATGGACCCGAGGCAGTCCGCGTGTGCCATATCCGACCGACGGGAGCACCGAGCCACGCGCCCGGAACAGCTGAACACGACGACAAGTGGTGGTTCGGGTTTCGGACTTCGTATCCCGGCGATCTCGTGCCGGTTGGCATGAAGCCCGACCGCCACCGCGAGGACGGCGAGCTTTACCGCGATATCCATTACGTTTTCGGGGAAGTTCGCAAACTGGCGCGCGCGCTGAAGGCGGTCGAGCACCAATCAGGCAAGGGGAGCGATCTGCCGCTGCAGCTCGTCTCAGGCCACTCCGACGGCGAAAATTCATGAGGGAGGAGACCATGGTCAAATGCCCTTACGAGGAGCGCAGAAACACGAGCTTGCCCTGGGGCTACTGGCTGCACGCCGAGCCGGGCCAGTCTGCCCTGATCGATGAGGATGGCTCTCGCTGGGACAGCGTGCGTCATTGTCTCTGGCAGAGCCGTTTGGGCCTGCCGCGTCGCCACCTGCAGTTCATGGACAGCCAGTTCGAATTCATGCTCGCTATCCTCGCTGCGCATGATCGCCACATTGTCCCGATCGAGGAGAAGGTGCTCGATCTGTGCGAAGGTTCATGGACGCTGCGCGACCATTTCGAAACGTGGTTAGAGGCAGCGGGCCTGCTTATGGACCGGAGGGTTCCGGGCCTGACGGCTGAGGGGAGGGCGGTTCTGCTCATGCTCGCCTCCACCCGCTCGACCGAATATGCAGCATTCCCCATCGGCCTTGCATCACTCGGCCTCGCTCAGGGGCTTGACCGGGGGGCGTCACGCGTGGATCGCGAACGAGTGCTGGCGCAGATCGAGGCACGCACCAGAGAGCTGCCATTTCGGTTCAGTCGCGATACCATCGAGGGTAGGGCGACGATCAAACTGGTCGGTCGCAATATCGGAAGCAACATTCCGTTGGTGCGCACGCTCTGGGCGATCGAGCTTCCTGATACCCATGCGCGGGACCGGCTGTTCGCATGGATCGCGCAGCGAGTAGACCGCTGGCAATCGTGGGGATCGCTCGCACGAGAAGGCGGAGCGCAGGCGCTGAGCGAACATTTCCTTCAACTTGCCCTCGCGGACCATCCTCCACGGCCAGATGGATAGGCGTGGAGCGTTTTCGCACTTCATTTCAGTCACCATGATTTTTCTCGAGCGGGCGGCGCCATCGGCGACTGCCCGTTTCCATATTCAGGATTACCAGTATGGCCTATCTTCCTCGCTTCAACGCTGACCGCATGATTGTGCTTTCCATCCTGCCGCCGCCTGGGCCGGGACAACCCCGTGTCCCGTTCGGCTTCGGTGCGCTGATCGTCGAGCAAGCCCGTAGGGGTGAAGCGCGCTTCGAACTTCATACCCATGGTTTTGGTGCGGGTTACCGCGCGCAGACGCTTAGTGAGCGGCTGCAAGCGCTCTTCACGCCCGATACCACGGCAATCATATTGAACCCGGTCCGAGAGTTCCGGCTCGCCACCAGTCCGGACCGAGACTTGGAAGCCGACCGAGTGCTCGAACACGTCCCCCGGTCCGGCCTACGCACCCATGTTCGGCTATCGGTCCCACATCACGTATTGGGGCACGCCGCCAGCATGTCAGGCGCGCAGCTTCCCTCTCGAATGCCCTCGCCGCTTGCTCGCCTACGGCGAATCGATGCCGAAGCGCAGGCGGTGTGGGTCTACTACCTGTTCGCCCAGCCGACCTCGACAGCACGCCGCCGGCTCTTTGCAAGTTTCAAAGCGTGGCAGCAGCTCCAACGGGCAAGACGGACCGCAGTGGTCTGAACCGCGCCAAGGGAGGGCTCGCTGCCGTTCCCCTTTTTTGCATTCGCAGTCGGGCCGCGAAATGCGATCTGCATCCGTAAGCTCGGTGAAATCGGAATCCCCTAAAAGGAGCCGCTGCAGCGGCGCGCTCTTGAGGGACCTCTTCGCATTCGCGAACCCGGCCCGGGAAGGCGCCGCCCGGCAGGGCGGCCCTTCGCCGGCGACCCTCCGGGCACCCGGCACGGCACAATAGCGACCGTCTCCAGATCCTTTGGACAGACGACGATTTTGATAATCGTCGGGTGAAAGGAAAAATTTCCAGACGCCGTCGGCGCAAAGGAATTCTTGAAATGAAAACCAGAACATCACGAGCGCTTCGTATGTTTGAGCTCAAGTTGAATTCGAAAGGGGAGAAAGGAAAAGCCCGACGAATGACCCGTCGGGCGCGTCCGCCTTAGCCGGACGCCGCGGGCGCCTTCCGGCGCCGTGGGGACGCAGGCCTTTTTCTGCGTCCCCCTTCTGACGGCCCGATGAAGTAAACTTTTTCCTTCTCTTTAACTGTTTCTTAAATTCCGCAAGGTTACGGCGAAGCCGCGGGGCCGGGCCCGGCCTCCGCCTTTTCCCCTCTACCTCCTAATTCAAAAAACCCTCCCTTCGTCGGGTTTCGCGCGCGCGGGCGCGCGTGAGGAGCGGCGGCAGCCGCCCCTCACAATGTTCATCCGGTTTAGTCTACAGGGACAAATGCCCGTGGCAGGGTCTGGAAGTCGTAGATCACCGGCGTTTCATCGATCCAGCTCGTGACCGGCATGCCCCGATCGGAATTCGCGACCCTTTTGCACAGGTCGCGATAAGCCAGGTCGAAGCCTTCATCGTGATATGCAGGCTCGCCATCCCGGATCTGCATCCGTCCGTTGGCATCTGCGGTGATCTGCTTGCCGCCCGGGAAGACGAGGCGCGGCTGAGAGCGCGCGCTACCCTTCCAGATCGAGCCTCGTTCGTGGACGATGGTGTCCATCGAGCCATAAGTTTCGAAATAGGTGAGTTCGAGGTAAAGCGGGTCGTCCGCCTGATCGTGGCTTATCTCGACATACACCAGTTCCCAGTTCTCTCCAAAGGCGTATTCGGCGAGGTCGTGCCGTGCTCGGTCAGTTAGCGGGTTGCCTCCCATGACAAGCGCGTCGAGCGTCTTTCCGCGCCTCGTGGCCCGCCCCGCAAACTCTGCTTCTATTGCTCGCAGGATTGCGTTTGCGCTGTGCAGGTAAGGCGTTGTGCAGGTAAGATTGTGCATTTCGAATTTCCTTTGTTGGCGGCTTTGCCGCGCGGAGGGATTTCGAACCCGAAGCCGGAGATTTTTCCTCTCCACCTTTCTGATTCAAATTTCCCTCTTCTTCAGGAAGTCGATCAGCATGGGCGTTAGCCTGATTGCGCCCACTCCATACTCTGCCAGAGAGAATGTCGGATGACCGAGTTTGGGCCGTTTGCTGTCAGTCAGCTCCCGGCGAAAAATCGTAAAGAGCGGACATTGGACCGCCGTCACCGAAAATATCAGTCAAACGTCGCCTGCAAACCTACTTTAGGTCCATTCAGGTATATCCTGGATCTTGTGTTGGCATTATGTTCTATCTGAGCAAGAGAAGAACTCTATGGCAACAGAATCCGAGACCAACGACATCGAGCGCAGCTTTCAGGACATTCCTGACGATAAGATCACTGAGGCCGAGCAAACTGCCTTCCTCATGGATTTGGGCTGGCACAAGGGCTCGAATTGGGCTGACCTGTTAAAATCCAAACGTATCCTAATCATTTCCGAAGCAGGCGCGGGCAAAACCTATGAATGCCGAACGCAGCAGCAGGTGCTTTGGGCTGCCGGTGAACCTGCTTTTTATGTTGAGCTGGCAGACCTTGCGCGCAACAACCTGCACGATCTCCTCTCGCACGATGAAGAAATCCGCTTCGTTGCTTGGCATGCGTCCCAATCGGATGTCGCGACGTTCTTTCTCGATTCCATCGACGAGCTGAAGCTTAGCCTCGGCTCATTCGAGCAGGCATTGAAGCGGTTGGCCAAGGCGGTTGCCGGGCAGCTCGGTCGGGTCCGCGTGATTATAACATCCCGCCCCATTCCCGTCGATGAGCAAATCTTCCGTCAGATTTTGCCGGTGCCGGATGAACCGGACGAAGCCGCGACCAGCGAGGAGTTCGCGAATAGCGCCATGGCGCGGCGAGCGCAGAAATCTTCCGAGGAACAGATTGCGCGAGATTGGCGCAACGTTGCCCTGCTGCCTCTCTCGACTGCTCAGATCAAGCAAATGGCGATCAAGGAAGGCGTGGATGATCCCGATGCGTTGCTCATCGACATCCGGCAGCGCAACGCCGAGGAGTTTGTTCGCCGCCCACAGGACCTGATCGAACTATGCGCCGATTGGCGAGAGCATCGTCGCATTCGCTCGCATCGCGATCAGGTGGCGAGCAACATCGCCGTTAAGTTGAAACCGCGCCAAGATGGCAGAGAAAAGGCTGCTTTGTCTGCCGACAAGGCATTGGAAGGAGCACGACGTCTTGCTCTAGCGGCTAGCTTGAGCCGCAAGCTTACCTTGCGCCATAGCGCTGAGGCCGACCGCGGGGGAGATCCGGCCGACGCGCCGCTCGATCCTTCATCCATCCTGCATGACTGGACACAGGACGAACGCACGACGTTGCTGGAGCGCTCACTTTTCGGTTTTGCTTCTTACGGTCGGGTGCGTTTCCATCACCGCTCGGTGATCGAATATCTGGCCGCGGAGCATCTTCTTGCCTTGCGAGAACGGGGTGTGCCCGTCCGGTCGATCAAGCGCATTTTGTTTTCGACGACGACACAAGGCGACGAGGTGGTAAAGCCATCGCTACGTCCGGTTGCTGCGTGGATGGCTTTCCGCGACGATGCCATTTTTGAAGAAGTGCTGCGACGCGAGCCGGACGTTCTCCTGAATTTCGGTGACCCTGAATCGCTCTCGCCTGCGCAACGGCAGCGAGCACTACGTGCCTATGTTAAACGCCATAGCGCTGGCGGCTGGCGGGGATTGCGTGTGCCCAGCGTCCAGCTTCATCGCTTTGCGGCCGCCGACCTAGGACCGGAGGTCCAGCACCTTTGGGAAGGTGGCATCGAGAACCACGAAATCCGCGAAATTCTACTGAACCTGATCGGCCTCGGAAAGATGGCCGATTGCGCGGATATTGTTTACGGTATCGCGGTCGATGCCACCGCGCCCGAGAGCGAGCGGATTGATGCACTCGACGCGCTCATCCATTTGAACGATGCCCGCCTTGCTACAATCAGCAACAGCTTGGCCCAAAATGCGCCGATTTGGCTAAACCGTCTCTCACGCGCTGCGCTGCTGCGGCTATTCCCGGCTCATCTCTCCGTAGAGCTCCTCTGCAAGGTGCTCACCCGGATCACGGAGAAGAAGCGCTCCGTTGGCGACATTTCATGGAATCTCCCGCGTCTGATCGAGCATGTCGATCTATCGCCGGATGCGGTGGATGCTTTGCGGCATGGGCTTACGGAACTGGCGGTGGAAGGCATTGCCTGGAATGAGAAGCAATGGCCCCGTCTCGCCAGCAAACGTCAGTTCCTATTGCCAGCGTTGGCTACCACCTGCCTTCGCCAGATTCAAAACGGCACCACCACCCCGGAAGTGATGCGCTCCACCGCGATTGCGTTACGACTGGCAGAACGCGAATATGATCACACCGAGCCCGCGAAGCAGTTAGAGGCAGCCCTTCCTAGCTTGTCGCCTGATGCTCGGCGCCTCATGTTCGAGGCCGAAGACACATTCCTACAAGCGTATCAGCCACAAGCGGACCCCTTCAAACGCTATGCCCGTTTGGCGTTTCATAGGGCAGCGTTACATCTAGGTGCCGTCGATGCTGGTTGGGTTCTCGCGTCGCTCGCCGATCGCGGCCGCTCCGCCGACGATCGCGCGATGATGCTCGAAGCAGCCATCCGCATCCGCGAAGACAATGTTGAATGGGCCGACCACCTAGCATCGTTGAAACCGCATGTTGATGATCTACCCGACCTGGTTGAACGCCTCGATCAGCTTGCGAAGCCGCGAAAGCCCGATCCCGAAGAGCTGCGCTGGCAACGAGAAGATGCGAAACGGCAGAAACAGGAGGAACGCCGCGACGCGAAAGCCCATGCCAGTTGGGTGATGTTCTGGCGCGAAATCGTCAATGACCCTGAGGCGGTGTTTGCCGCCGACCGTTCCCAGAACACCGCTTGGAATCTCTGGCGCGCGATGGAGCGCAACGGCGAGGAAAGCCGGGCCTCCGGCTGGAACCGGCGCTTCATCGAGCGGCATTTTGGCAAGGAGGTTGCTGACCGATTGCGCCTCGCGGTCATGGCATTCTGGCGCAAAGACCGTCCGACCCTGCGAAGCGAACGCCCTGAGGAAGAAAAAGGCACATTCCTGACCCGGTGGCAGCTTGGCCTCGCAGGGATCTACGCCGAGGCCGAAGATCTTCAGTGGGCGGAAAAGCTCAGTCAAGACGAGGCCGAATTGGCCCTGCGCTACGTGTCCATCGAGCTGAACGGTTTTCCCGCCTGGCTTGAAGGATTTGCCACCGCGCATCCCGCCGCGGTCGACACCGTGCTGGGAGCGGAACTGACGGCGGAACTTGACGAGCAAGCGGTGGGCCATTCCGGCATGCTGCAAGACATTCAATACGGTGCCCCCACCGTCGCACGCCTTTTCGTGCCACGCCTTCGTAGATGGCTAGATGCGGGCAAATGGCGGCTTGGGCACAACGAGGATGAAACGGCCCGCGCGAACCGGCTTCGCCAAGTGGTTCAAATCCTCGTGCAGCATGGCGACCCCGACATCACGGCGCACATCCATACGCTCGCGAAGACTGAACTTGCGGAGGGCGTAAAAGATGCGGTGAACAGCATTTGGTTGCCGGTTCTGATGCGGCTCGACGCGGCGGATGGCATCGATGCGCTTGAGAAAACCGTAAAGCCACATGCACCGGCAAAATTGGGTCCAGCAACGGATTGGTTTAGTTCGCTTTTTGGCGACCGACATGGTGATGGGGAAACTTATCTTTCGGCGTCCGGCTTCACCCCGGATTTGCTGCTTCGGCTCGCACGCCTTGCCTACCAGTATATCCGCCCCTCCGACGATATTGTGCGGGAGGAGGGCAGCTTTTCGCCCAACGCCCGCGATCACGCCGAACGTGGGCGTAGCAATATCGTCAATGCGCTTTTGTCGACCACCGGGGCTGAAGGTTGGGCAATCAAACTCAGATTGGCCGACGATCCGCTCTTTGCCGACTTCAAAGACCGGGCGTTGGCCATGGCTCGCGAACGGGCAGCCGAGGAGGCGGACGCAGCCGCCTTAACCGAGGCCGACATCGTAACGCTCGATTGTTATGGCGAACTGCCACCGCTGACGCGTGATGAGTTGTTCGCCCTCCTGACCGATCGCTTGGACGACATGGACGACGCGTTGCTGCGTGATGATTCGCCCCGTGCAGCTTGGGCGCTCATCAATGACGAGAAAATCATGCGCCAGCAGATCGCCCGCGAACTGCGCACCAATGCCAACGGTGCTTATACGGTCGATCAGGAGGCGGTGACGGCAGATGAGAAAGAAACCGACATCCGCCTGCGCTCTACCGGCTCGATACATGAGGCGATCATCGAGTTGAAGATTGGCGAGAAGGACCGCTCCGCCGCCGACCTGAAAGCCACGATCAAAGACCAGCTCGTGGTCAAATACATGGCAGCCGAAAACAGCCGCGCAGGCTGTTTGCTCATCACCGTTAATTCTGCCCGCACGTGGCTGCACCCCGAGACCGGCGCGGCATTAGACTTAGCCGGGCTCATCGCCATGTTGAATGAAGAAGCCGCTCGGATCGAGCAGGAAATGGGCGGCAGCTTGCGGTTGATTGTGCGCGGCCTCGACCTCCAGCCGCGCTTGCCGACCGAGCGCGCAAGATTACGCGGCCGTCAGCGGAAAGCCTCTTCCGAGCGGGAGCCGGAAGAAATGCCTGCCGGATGAGCGGGATACGCGTATGACGATCTTTGCGCGACGGCGCTTGCAATCAATGCTGGACCAGCTTGCTCCCGTATTGGTGGAGGGCAAAGGTAAGGACATTCTTGGCCGTTTGAACCATCCAAAAAATGTCGAGTAAGCGCTTCCAGCCGAGATGGAGCTTGCACTCCTATGGGCCATTCATTCGCTTGGTGATTTGGAAGTCGAGCCGGAATGGTGGGGGGATTCCAAGCGTCCCGATGCCATTACCGACACTTTGCTGCCCGGCCGCACCGTTGCCATCGAAATCGCGGCCACCAACGACAATGCCATTTCCGGCGAAGAAGCAATGGATGCCATCGCTTTGCAAGTTAGTGCGGCGGCTGACCGTGCTGAAAAGGGTGTTGGCAATTTCCTCTATTTCACCTTTCGCGAGGAAAGCGGCTATCTGGCGGGGCAATATATCCGCCGACGCCTTGCACCCAAGGACTTTATGCTCCCCAAGGCGTTGAGCAAGACGGTCCAGGATTGGGTGTCGTCGGGCCGCTCTGAACGTGAACGGCTTCGTCTTCAGAATACAAGTCTTGATGTCGAGATTGAGCGCAAAGCGTATCGGCAAACACGCTACCACAACATCCATTCGAGCATGCCGCCCGAAACCCATTCGGTGGACGATAATCCGCTCTACGATTTGTTGCGCCGAAAGAAGCGTCAATTGAAGGCGGCAGCGCCCGGCACATTGCGAATGATCTTCGTCGCAGACGTAGGATCGACGCTACTGCGGCGTATCGGCGAGTTCGGCGAACATGACTGGACCAATCGCCGCGTGTCCGGCTCGCAGATCATCGCGCATTTCATGACCACCTACGGCAAGGACGTGGACGCGGTGGTGGCGTTCTCACCTTATAAGGAATTGTCGAGGTTCGGCTTCAATGGCCTTTCTGACCGTAAACCCCGACGCTGGACCGTGACCTATTGCGGCTCTTCGGCGCTTCCCGAAGCTCCACAGACGCTTCAACGGATCGCAGAGGTGCTGCCGGACCCGCACTATGAAGGCTATCAGGCCCGGTCATTGTTTAGGCAAGGCGCGTTTTCACCTAAAGGGCGAGGGCAATATCTCGGCATGACCATCAAAAGCACCAAGGGTCTCGACGACCTTCGTGTCGAGTTCCCCGCGCGTATGCTGCTCGATCTTCTCGCAGGCAGGATAACGGAGGAGCTGTTCAGGCGGCAACTCGACAAGTCGGGATCGAAGAATATATTTGAGCACTGGCTGAGCAGGGGGCTGACCATCAGTCGTGCCGAAATGGCCCCGCGCGACATAGACGAAGACGACGACCATATCGTCCTCTATTTCTCGGATGATCCAGCCGCGCGTGCGTTCAAGCTACCTGAAAAATGAAAGAGCCAGGATCGATTGGACCTCTCGGTCGATCCGCGCGCTCCTGCGCAGCCAATAGTGTCTCGAAAATTTGGAGGCCGTGAGCCGAGGCGAACCGCTTCCATCAGGTGGAAGCACCTATCGCCGAAATGGTTCAGATTGGGGCGTGTAGCTGCCATCGGACAAACCACAACGAAGGGCAGCTATCCCCATGAGCGACCCTGTAAGGAGCCGTTCCGGATCGTCGGACATCGCGGCCGTTCCAGTCCTAACACTCTGACGTCTGCTATCGGGAAATTGGCGATGACACAGCAAAGGCCGAAATTAGGGCGCAAAGCTGACGCAGTTGCTCTTCATCAAATCCGATTCTTTGGTCTGCCTCGAGGCTTTCCAAATTTCTGATATTCGAGCGGCCTCAGGTTAAGAGATCGTTTCGGTATTTCGGGAAGTAGGCTGGCGAGAACCTCAACGAGTTCCACGAGCTCATGGGGTTCGAAGTCATCGTCGTAGTGTCGGCCCTCAGTATCATCTGGCTCATGGCCACCGAGTCCCTTGCGATGATGCTCGTCGAAGACTTTTAGCCCTGTTTCGCTTTCCTTGTCGCGAAGAACATTGAACCCGAGTGTGCGGATCGCTGGCACGTCGACATCCTTGCGACCTCTCTTTCTGGAGGTGCCGTTAGGGAAAAGCATTTTGCGCAGCGGAGCGAATAGATCCTTGTAAAAGCATTTTTCCGAATCCATAGTCGGGTGCTGGAACTCAGGAAAAAGTGCCTGATGGCCTGCCTCCCTAATCGCCTCGACGTATTCGCGAAAGCCGAGTTCCAGCAGTTTGCTCGCGATGGGGACCTTGCGCGTTGAAGAAACCGTCTTGATGCGCCGCAGATTGGTTTCGCGAATACACAAGAAGGGCACGTCGCAATCGAGAACGACATCTGCGACACCTAGTCCAGCAATCTCGTTCGATCGCGCGAGCGTGGAGATCACGAGCGGCAACACCCAGTAACTTCCGTCATGGATAACTTCATCGCCCGCCTCGAAACGTTTCCATAAACCTGCACACCCAAACCAGACAGGCGCTTCGAGCATCTGCCGCAACTCATTGGGTTGCCAAGGCAGCCGCCCGGAATTGCGTTTATGGTTGTTCTTTATGGCGTGACGGTCGCCCTGTTTCTTGGGATTCACCAGTGTCTTGCGAACTGCCTTGAAATTCAGGCCTTTTGGAGCGAGGTCGGGATCATTGCCCTCCAGATGGGTGATAAGCGAACTCATCCAAGTCATGTGCTTGCGCTGCGTGGTTAGCGCTAGACCCACATATGGAAGCCCGTCGATATCGGCAGCAGTGGGATCTTCGTCCCATTTGGAGCGAAGAGCATCCCCGCGTTCCAGGGCTTCCTCGATCGTCTCCCGGATTTCTGTTCCGTTTTCATCTTTCCGCTTCCGTCCATAAACGACTGGCAGGCGAGCAAAGAGATCCTTCATGGCGATCAAGTGCTTCTGGGTGATGGCATTGACCGGCATGTCACCATTGGCCGCGATGAATATCCTTACTGCACCGTCGATGTCGCGCCTGCGACCTTCGTCCCAAGCGCCGTCCCTGATCTTCTTGTCTACAGACTGTTTGGCGAACGCAGAGAGCAGCGGTGCTTCGCGTGCTGCAGGACCCTCATCTGCGACAATCGGCGTCGACATGGAAGTATCGTTCGCGGGTTGGGCTGGAGCGGGAACAGCGATCTCTGTCTCAACATGGGCAAGCCGTTCGAGATGCTGCGGTAGCGGCCAGACATCGCCTTCGGCCAACGGCGATCCCAGCTCTTCGCAGGCCTCGATATTGGCATTGCGATAGGCCGCAGCTGCAATCCGCGCACATGCGGCAAGGTTTCGCTCGCTCGGTTCGATACCTTGGGTGCGCAGGTCATCAGCGAGTTGTCCTGCCGAAATCGGGCGCTGGTGCTTGTGACGGCTTGCTATGGCGGCAAGCGCATCCGCATCGTTCTCGCCAAGACCACGCGCGACGAGTTCCTGATAGCTTTCCATGCTCGCATCGAGCAACTGCGGTTCGGTGGCCAGCAGCGAAAAGTAACGGGCGTAGTGGCGGTTGAAGGCCAGATGATCATCGACCCGGCCCGGTTCCTGGAACTGGGCCATGATGATCCGGTCGAGCTCGCGCTCGAAGGCCTGCTTGTAGAGCGCGGGCATGTCGTCTGCCTTCACGCTGCGCCTCAGTATCGGCATCTGTTCCATCATCGCGTCCTTCGCCAGATCGAGTTCGGCTGCGCGCGAACGAGCCTGCTGGGGGCTCGCGGTGCGCAGCGACATCCTCACCATTGTATGATGGGAGGGAACAGAAGAGAAACGCAGGCGGGATTTCCACCAGAATACGGGGCCGCGACGATAGAGAGCCATGCCATTGAATTCCTGGCTGCGAGGAGCCGGGCGGGGCACAGTGCGAGCACAATCTGTGGCACAATTTGTGGCACAATCGGCGCGCAGGATTCCCGACCGATTTCCTCGGTTGAAGGAAAACGGCGGGATTCTGCGGCTTAATGTAGAAAGCGACGAAAATTGGTCGGGGAGAGAGGATTCGAACCTCCGGCCCCTGCCTCCCGAAGACAGTGCTCTACCAGGCTGAGCTACTCCCCGACCGGATGCTTGCGGGGCGGACCCCGCGAGGCAGAGGCGGCCCTATAGGTGTGGATCATCGCACACGCAAGCGGACATTGCAGGCAAGTTTGTCCTATCGCTGGTCACCGAAAGGATTAGGCCGATCACCGTGACCGAATCGCATTACGAACAGCAATATCTCGACCTGATGGCGCGTATCTGGCGCGACGGCGACGAGCGGGTGGACCGCACGGGCGTGGGCACGCGCTCGGTATTCGGCGCGCAGCTGCGGTGCAGCCTCGCCGATAATGCCGTGCCGCTGCTGACCACCAAACGCGTCTACTGGAAGACCGCTGCGCGCGAGATACTGTGGTTCCTCACCGGAGAAACCAACATCCGTCCGCTGGTGTTGCAGGGGGTGAAAATCTGGAACGAGTGGCCGCACGCGCGCTACGTGCACGAGACGGGGGACGACCTGCCGCTCGACGATTTCGTCCAGCGAATCGGCGATGACGAAACTTTTGCCGCGCGGTGGGGCGATCTGGGCCCGGTCTATGGCAAGCAGTGGGTCGACTGGCCGACCTACCGCTATCGTCCCGATGGCCTCTACGAAAAGGGCGAGGGGATCGATCAGGTCAGCCAGGTGATCGAGAGTCTCCGAACAAACCCGGGCAGCCGTCGTCATATCATCGAAGGCTGGAACGTCGCAGAGCTGGACCGGATGGCGCTGCCGCCGTGTCACAAGACCTACCAGTTCCATGTCGGGGGAGGGGGCACGCAGCTCAATTGCCTGCTCTACCAGCGAAGCTGCGATGTGGCGCTGGGCCTGCCGTTCAACCTGTTCGGCGCGGCGTTGCTGACGCGGATGATCGCGCAGCAGACCGATCTGGAGCCGGGCGAACTGGTGTGGATGGGGGGCGACACGCACCTTTATCTGAACCATGCGCACCTGATCGAGGAACAGCTGGCGCGGGAACCGCGCGGGGCCCCGAGGCTTGAGATCACAAGGCGTGCGTCCAGCATGTTCGACTACGAGATCGGCGATTTCGCGGTTCACGGATACGACCCGCACCCGCCGATCAAGGCACCGGTGGCCGTCTGACGGTCGCACCGCTTGACCCGCAGGGGCGCGCGCAATAAACGGTCGCCGAAATGAAAGAATGCGTCTCTCACGATAGAGACGCCGGGAGACAGACGCATGGCCAACGGGCCCGAGCGAGCCACCAAGGGCGACAACAAACCACGCTTGTCGCTGCACGTACCCGAACCGCAATATCGCCCCGACGCGGACGAGGTCGATTTTTCCGCGATCGAAGTGCCAGAGGCGGGCAAGCAGCCGCGCCCCGACGAGGCTTGCGAACCGCACGAGACGCATGAGTTGTGCACCGATCTGATCCGCGTGCTGGGCGACGACAACATGGCGTACGGCCCGTGGGACCCGAAACTCTCCCCCGATACGCTGCGCGAGATGCTGCACCACTTCTCTTTGGTGCGTGCGTTCGACGAACGCATGTTTCGCGGGCAGCGGCAGGGCAAGACCAGCTTCTACATGAAGTGCACCGGGGAAGAGGCGACCAGCATCGCCACCTCGATGGCGCTGCAGCCCGATGACATGATCTTCCCCAGCTATCGCCAGCAGGGTGCGCTGATCGCGCGCGGCTATCCGCTGATCGAGATGATCAACCAGATCTATTCGAACAGCGGCGACAAGCTGAAAGGCCGCCAGCTGCCGATCATGTATTCGAGCCGCGAGCACAGCTTCTTCAGCATTTCCGGCAATCTCGCCACACAGACACCGCAGGCGGTGGGCTGGGCAATGGCGAGCGCGATCAAGCACGACACCCGCATCGCTGCGACCTGGGTGGGCGAGGGGAGCACGGCGGAAGGCGATTTCCACGCCGCCTGCACCTTTGCCAGCGTCTACAACGCGCCGGTGATCCTCAACGTGATCAACAACCAGTGGGCGATCTCCAGCTTCTCCGGCTTTGCAGGCGGCGAGCGGGCGACCTTCGCCAGCCGCGCCATCGGCTACGGTCTCGCCGGGCTGCGGGTAGACGGCAACGATCCGCTGGCATGCTACGCGGCGGAGAAATGGGCGGCGGATCGTGCGCGCACCAATGCGGGCCCGACGCTGATCGAATTCTTCACCTACCGTGCCGAAGGGCATTCCACCTCGGACGATCCCAGCGGCTACCGCAGTGCGCAGGAGCGTGAGGCCTGGCCGCTCGGCGATCCCGTGGTGCGCCTCAAGAACCACCTCATCGCGCTGGGCGAATGGGACGAGGACCGCCAGGCCGAGATGGACCTGAAGGCGGCCGAGAAGGTGAAGAAAGACACCAAGGAAGCCGAGAAAAGCGGCATCCTGGGCCACGGGATGCACCAGCCGTTCCACACGATGTTCGAAGACGTGTTCGAGGAAGAGCCCTGGCACCTCAAGGAACAGAACGAGCAGTCGCAGGCCGAACGCGACAAGAAATATCCGGACGGGGTGCCGCACTGATGAGCGAGACGAAAGACAAGCCCAAGCAGGGCCGCGACGCGACCGGCGATGATCGCCGACTCAACATGATCGAGGCGATCAACGACGCGCTCGATGTGTCGATGGAGAAGGACGACAATGTCGTCGTGTTCGGCGAGGACGTCGGCTATTTCGGCGGCGTGTTCCGCTGCACTGCGGGCTTGCAGGAAAAATACGGCAAATCGCGCGCGTTCGACACGCCGATCTCCGAATGCGGCATCGTGGCTGCGGCGATCGGGATGGGTGCCTACGGCTTGCGTCCGGTGCCGGAAATCCAATTCGCCGACTACATCTACCCCGGCTACGACCAGATCATCAGCGAAGCGGCTCGCCTGCGCTATCGCAGCGCGGGGGAATATACCGCGCCGATCACGATCCGCTCTCCCTTCGGGGGCGGGATCTTCGGCGGTCAGACGCACAGCCAGAGCCCCGAATCGCTGTTCACCCATGCCTCGGGCATCAAGACGGTGATCCCCGCGACGCCCTACGATGCGAAGGGCCTGTTGATTGCCGCGATCGAGGACAATGATCCGGTCATCTTCTTCGAGCCCAAGCGCATCTATAACGGCCCGTTCGACGGCTTCTTCGACCGTCCGGTGAAGAACTGGAAGTCGCACCCCGACAGCGTCGTGCCCGAAGGATACTACCGCATCCCGATGGGCGAGGCGCGGCTCGTGACCGAAGGCGAACAGCTGACCGTGCTGACCTACGGCACCATGGTCCACGTCGCGAAGGCGGTGCTGGAAGAGAGGGGTATCGAAGCCGACATCCTCGATCTGCGCACGCTCGTCCCGCTGGACATGGACGCGATTGAAAAATCGGTGAAGAAGACCGGCAAGTGCCTGATCGTGCACGAGGCGACGCGCACCTCCGGTTTCGGAGCGGAGCTTTCCGCACTGGTGCAGGAGCGCTGCTTCTATCATCTCGAAGCGCCGATCCAGCGCGTGACCGGCTTCGACACACCTTATCCCCACAGCCTCGAATGGGCCTATTTCCCCGGCCCGGTGCGCATTGGCGCGGCTCTCGACACGCTCCTCAAGGACTGATCCCCATGGCGAAATTCACCTTCAACCTGCCAGATATCGGCGAAGGCATTGCCGAGGCGGAAATCGTTGCGTGGCACGTGGCGGTTGGCGACATGGTCGAGGAAGACCAGCAGATCGCCGACATGATGACCGACAAGGCGACCGTCGAAATGGAAAGCCCGGTCGCCGGCAAGGTGATCGAGATTGCGGGCGAGGTGGGCGACACCATCTCGATCGGATCGATGCTGGTCACCATCGAAGTCGAAGGTGAAATCCCCGAGGATGTGGCGGAAGAAAACGCCAAGGCTGCGGATGCTTCCGATGAACCTGCTTCGGCGCCTGCGCCCAAGGATAAAGAGGTCGCGGAACGGATCGAGGTCGAGAACCCCGACGCCAGCGATGCCGACGACGCGCACGAGGCGGCGGAAAAGCCCCTCCCCGAGCGGGGAGGGGTTGGGGAGGGGCGTGCCACCTCGCAGGCTTCGGACACCCACCCCCCGACCCCCTCCCGAGCGGGAGGGGGAGATAGGAAAGTCCTCGCCAGCCCCGCGGTGCGGAAGCGTGCCAAAGACCTGGGCATTGATCTCGCACAGGTGAAACCGGCGGAGGATGGCCGCGTACGCCACGGCGATCTCGACCAGTTCCTTGCCTATTCGGGCGGCTACTCGCCTGCATCAGGCCCGCGCGCGGACGAGGAGATCAAGGTCATCGGCATGCGCCGCCGGATCGCGCAGAACATGAGCGCGTCGAAGCGCAATATCCCGCACTTCACCTATGTCGATGAGGTCGACGTGACGGATCTCGAGGCCATGCGCGCGCAGCTGAACGATGGACGCGGCGACAAGCCGAAGCTCACGATCCTGCCGCTGCTGATTACCGCGATCTGCCAGACGCTGCCCGAATTCCCGATGATCAACGCCACCTATGACGACGATGCGGGCGTGGTGACGCGCCACGGTTCGGTCAACATGGGCATGGCCGCGCAGACCGACGCGGGTCTGATGGTGCCGGTGCTTCACAACGCGCAGGGCCAGAACATCTGGCAGCTCGCGCGGGAAATCGGCCGGCTCGCGGAGGCTGCGCGCAGCGGCAAGGCCAAGTCCGAAGAAATGCAGGGCGGCACGCTGACCGTCACCTCGCTCGGTCCGCTCGGCGGCATTGCGACCACGCCGGTCATCAACCGGCCCGAGGTTGCGATCATCGGGCCGAACAAGATCGTGGAGCGCCCGATGTTCGTTACCGGCTCCGACGGGATCGAGCGGGTCGAGAAGCGCAAGCTGATGAACATCTCGATCAGCTGCGATCACCGCGTGGTCGATGGCTGGGATGCGGCGAGCTTCATCCAGGCGCTCAAGCGGCGGCTCGAAGCGCCCGCGCTGATCCTGGCGAGCTGACCCGATGAAAAACCGACCCGCGCATCGACGATTACATTGCGCGGGCGGCACCCTTCGCGCAGCCGATCCTGACTCACCTGCGCGAACTCGCGCACCGCGCGCTTCCCGATGGCGAGGAGGCGATCAAGTGGCGCATGCCCACGGTGATGCAGGACGGGAAGAACATCGTCAGCATCGCCGCGTTCAAGGCGCATTGTGCATGCGTTATCCATCACGAGGAGCAGGATGCTGCGGGCGAGGGCAAGGGCATGGGTCAGCTTGGCAAGCTCGCCTCGCTGGACGATCTGCCTCCCGATGAGGAAATCGTCGCGCGGATCCGGCAGGGTGCAGAGCGCGTCGCGGCTGGCATACGCACTCCGTCCAAACCCAAGCCCGAGATTGCGATGCCAGAGGACTTTGCCGCCGCGCTCGATTCGGCACCGGCGGCCAAGACCTTCTTCGATGGCCTCGCGCCATCGCACCGGCGTGAGTATCTCGAGTGGATTACCGAGGCGAAGCGGGCCGAGACGCGCGCCAAGCGGATTGCGACGGCGGTCGAATGGCTGGCCGAGGGCAAGCGCCGCAACTGGAAATACGAAAACTGCTGAATCGAATCAGCGCACCACCGCGCTGTAGGTGAAAACGCCGCGTCCGCGCGCCGCACGCGGATTGTCGACGTCCCAGCGTACATGCGTCACATCGGTCGATGTCGCTGGACGGCCGCGAACGCGAAGCTCGGCGAGCGTGCCCCAGTTGCGTCCGCCATCGACGGAGACTTCTGGCTGGTCGCCGCCGCTTGCGCGAAAGGCCAGCGATCTGGGCACCCGGCTCGATATCGTGAAGGGCTTGTCCTGCGGGCTGCGCCAAGCCAGCATCAGGACCACCGTGTCCCCGCTTTGCAGCGTGTCCGCCGGTTCGAGCAGGCGCTGGGTCCGCCCATCACGCTCCAGCGAACGCTCGACGAAGACCTCGCGGTCGATCTGCACCAGCGATTGGGCGCTCGCCATGGTAGCGGCGAACATCGCCGCGCCCCCGATCAGCAATCCGATACGCATGATTGGGCTCCCCATGCCCGTTTTCCAAGCGTTGCGGACCCTCGCAGCAAATGCTCAAAATGCAGTTAATCGCCGACTAACCAAGTTTCTTTCGTGGAACGCGAAAAAGGCGGGGTGCAGGCCATTGACAGGTGTGTGGGGGTGGCTTAAGCGCGCCGCTCCCACGCAGCGGAGACACCTTCTCCCTCGTGTTTGCGCGGGTGTAGCTCAGTTGGTTAGAGCGCCGGCCTGTCACGCCGGAGGTCGCGGGTTCGAGTCCCGTCACTCGCGCCATTTCATGCAAATGGTGCCGATTTCACCCCGTGCTCTTGCGCGGGCCGCGCTGCGCGTTCACCTGCCTTGCAACGCACCGGCAGGAGGGCACCGATGATCACGCTTCACCATCTCGAATACTCGCAGAGCTTCCGCATTCTCTGGTTGCTGGAGGAACTGGGCGCGCCGTACGAGCTGAAAATCTACGACCGCGATCCCGAAACCCGGCTTGCGCCCGCCGAGTACAAGGCGCTCTCGCCGCTCGGCACCGCGCCGGTGATCACCGACGATACCGGGCTGGTGCTGGCGGAGAGCAATGCGGTGATCGACTATATCCTCGATTCGCACCCCGAGAGCCCGCTGCGCCCAGCACCGGGCGAGGCAGCTCGCGTGGATTACCTGTTCTGGTTCCACGCAGGGGTGGGCAGCCTGATGCCGATGCAGTTCTTCAACGGGCTGCTGACGATGATGAAGGCACGCAGCCCCGCTCTGGTCCGCTCGATCATCGGCATCGCGACCGACAAGGTGCGCGAGATGCTGGTCGCCCCGCGCCTCAAGGTGCTGTTCGACAAGCTGGAGAGCGATCTGGGCCGCAACACCTGGCTCGCTGGCGACCACCTGACCGCCGCCGATATCTCGATGTGCTACTCGATCGCGTCCGCCGATTCGCAGGGGCGGCTGAAGGATCGCCCCAACTGCCAGCGGTGGATGGAGCAGATGCGCGGCACGCCGTCCTTCCAGCGCGCGATGGAGAAGGACGGGCGCGACACGTTCGTTTTCAGCTTTTAGGCGCTAATTCTGGTGGCGGGTGCAGTGAAAAGCGCTGCGTCCGCCAACCTTGGTCTTCTCGATCGTGCCATCGCAGCGTGGGCAGGCGGAGCCAGCCTTGCGGGTATGGATCAGCCAGTCTTGCGGCAACCGGTCGTAATGCGCCTCGGTGTCCATGACCGCGCGCAGGATGTCGCGCATGGCTTCGTGCATGTCGGTTAGCGCTTCTTCGGCGAGATTTGTGCCCTTGCGCTCGGGATCGATTCCGACGCGGTAGAGGATTTCGTCCGACCAGAGATTGCCCACCCCCGCGAGCTTTCGCTGGTCCATCAGCGCGGACTTGGTCGCCCCGCGCGATCCGCCGATCACCTCTGCGAACTCCTCAAGCCCAATCTCCAGCGCATCCGGCCCGTATTCGATCCGTGCGATCTCTTCTGAAGGGCTGTCGACCACGCGCACCCAGCCGAGCTTGCGCGGGCAGCGGAAGGCGAGGCGGCGGTCGCCTTCAAAGCGAATCAGGAATTTGGCGTAGTCCGGCGCTCCGTCGGATTCGTCGAAGGGGCGCAGCGATCCTGTCATCCCAAGGTGCACCGCAATCCACGGACCGGTCTTGCTGCCCGCGAAGATCAGCTTGCCGTGGCGGTGCGTCCGGGTGAACTGATGGCCGACGAGGCGCGTGCGCTCGTTATCGCCGGGCAATTCGAGATAGTCGGTATCCTCGCCCAGCTCGACCGCCTCGATCGTGCGGTTGAGGCATTCGCGCTCGACACGCAGGCGATTGGCTTCGGCTTCGGGAAGTTCGGGCATGCAGCGTCAACGGTGTTCGCCGCAGACCGTTTCCCGCGTCAGCCCCAGCGCCCCGTTTCCATCCAGATCAGGAAGCGCTTGAGCGGCAGCAGCCAGATCACGCCAAGCACGAGGTAGATGGGGGTCTGCACGAGGACCGGCCAGCTGCCGATCACCTCGGGCGCATAGCGCGCGATGACGATTGCGTAGATCGTGAGCCCCAGCAGCAGGCCGAGCATGCCGACCGGGATGCGCCAGTTGGGTTCGCGCCTCACGATGCGACCTCGTAAACGCGGGTCGGGGTAACGATCATGTGCAGTCGCATATCGTGGGGTTCCATCGGAACGTGATCGATCTTCTGCACGTCCCACGCAAGCCCGATCCGCAAGACGTCGGGGTGCGCGGCGCACCAGCGGTCGTAATAGCCGCCTCCCTGGCCGAGCCTGCCGCCATCCTCGTCGAAGGCGAGCAGCGGCATGACGATCACCTCGGGCACCACATCGGCGGCATCCTTGCCCGGCTGCATCAGGCCATGAGGGCCGCTCTCCAGATCGCTGCGGCCGAGCGGGTCGGAATGTTCGGCAAAGCGCATTGCGCCGTCCTCGGCCAGCAGGCGGGGGAGGGCGACTTTGTGGCCATGCTCGAGGAAGTACTGGGCGTAGCGTTCTGCCGGGGCCTCGCCAGCGCCCGCATGATAAAGCCCGATCGTCGCATCGGGCGCGATCCGGGACAAGACCGGGGCGGGCGGGCGCGAGAAGATGAGCCCGCGTACCGAGTCCGGCAATGCGGCGACGAACTGCTTGCGGATTATCCGTAATTCCCGACGCAATTCTGACTTGTCTATCACCGCTCGCCCTGAGCCTGTCGAAGGGCCGCTCTCACCTCGACGCACATGTAACGCAAGGAAGTACGGGGCTTCGACAAGCTCAGCCCGAGCGGCGTTGGAAAACGCACTTCCAAAAATCAGTGGCGGAACCACCATGGGTCGGTGCCTGGGAAATCCTCTGACGCAAAAGGTCAGGTGGGCGCCGTATACCCCGGTCCCACAGCCGAACTGGTGGACCAGGACAGGGACAGCTCCCTAGGATAAACTTATAGCCTCAGGGATGTTCTACGGCTCGTGCCGGGCAGTCCCGCCGATCCCTATCTAGGCGTTGCCGTCGCCACCCTCAAGCTTGTCCGCGCAGGATTCGAGCAGGCCGGCAAAACGTTCGAGCGCGGGCAGCAGGTCTTCGTCCACCTGCGCGCCCGAAGCGGCGGCTGCGAAGGGCAATTCCTGCATCTGTGCATCTTCCAGCCGGCGCTGCAGATCGGCGCAGCGCTGTTCGAGCAGCGCGATCCTGTCGGATTGCGCCTTTACCTCGGCCCCGTCGTGGGTCGCCGCTTCCTCGCGTGCCTCGCGCAGATCGCGTTCCAGCCGTCCGCGCGCATCGGTGGCGGACGACAGCGCTGCCTCCAGCCGATCGCGCTCCTGCTCGACCGAGGCAAGCCGCTCGCGCATTTGCTTCGTTTCGGCGTCCTCGCCGGGTGAGACACCCGCCTTGTCGAATACATCGTCCGCCGCGCGCAGGCACGCGAACAGGATGTTCTGCGAGAATCTCGGCGTCAGTGGTTCGTAGTAGCCGTCGATAGCGGAGACGAGCGCGCGAACCCGTTCTTCGTCTTCGGGGGCGCAGGAGATCGCGAAATCCTGTCCGCCAATGGTGATTTCCACCTTGCTCATCCCGCAGCGCTCACTTTTCCAGCTCGCCTATCACCGAATCGAGTCGGCTCAGTTCGGCGCGGACCTTGCTGCGCATTTCTTCGTAGCGTGCCGACGAAGCCCCCGCGGCGTCGCCACGCCGTGCCACCGAAGCGTCTGCCGCCGCGCCGATCCGCGCCAGCGCCCGCTCGATCCGCTTGATGGTCTGTTCGAGCCTTTGGTCCCTCATGCCGCAAATGTGTAATAGGCAAATCCGCCATCCCCAAGAGCGGGCACGATTTTTTGGACAGGTTGCACGATCGGTCCGTCGCAAAGCGTGGCCTTGCCTTGACCTGAGCGCCTGCCTTGTCGAAGGCACTCGCACAATCGAATCGCGGCGTCGGCGCGCCGTTCAGGAGTACCCCCGGCACATGAGTCTCGATCCCGCCCGCATGATCCCGATGGCCAATGCCATCCGGGCCCTTTCCATGGATGCGGTCCAGAAGGCGCAGAGCGGCCATCCCGGCATGCCGATGGGCATGGCGGACGTCGCCACGGTGCTGTGGTCGAACTACCTCAAATACGATGCGAGCGCGCCCGACTGGGCCGACCGCGACCGTTTCGTGCTGAGCGCGGGCCACGGCTCGATGTTGCTCTATTCGTTGCTGAACCTGTCGGGCTTCGCCAAACCGACGATCGAAGACATCGAGAATTTCCGCCAGCTGGGCAGCCCGACCGCGGGCCACCCCGAGAATTTCCTGCTGCCCGGTGTCGAATGCACCACCGGCCCACTGGGGCAGGGCCTCGCGATGGCGGTCGGCATGGCGATGGCCGAGCGGCACCTGAACGCCGAATTCGGCGACGATCTGGTCGATCACCACACCTGGGTGATCGCGGGTGACGGCTGCCTGATGGAAGGCGTCAACCACGAGGCGATCGGCCTTGCCGGTCACCTCAAGCTGGGCCGCCTGATCTGCTTCTGGGACGATAACCAGATCACCATCGACGGCAGCACCGACCTTTCGACCAGCGAAAACGTGCGCGCCCGGTTCGAAGCGACGGGCTGGTTCGTCAATTCGTGCGACGGTCACGATCACGAGGATATCGCGCGCGCCATCGACGAAGCGCTGGCAGAGGATCGCCCCGCGCTTATCGCGTGCCGCACGGTGATCGGCTACGGCGCGCCGAACAAGCAGGGCACATCGGCAACCCATGGATCGCCGCTGGGGGCGGACGAAGTCGCTGCCGCGCGCGAGAAGCTGAACTGGAAGGCCGAACCCTTCGAAATTCCCGACCAGATCCGCAGCGAATGGCGATCCGCCGGCTCGCGCGGCGCGGATGTGCGATCGGAATGGTCGTCGCGTCTCGACGCAAGCGAGAAGAAGGCCGAATTCCAGCGGCGCATGGCGGGCGAGCTGCCCGAGGGCTTCTCGCTCGACGAATTCGTCGCCAAGCTCGTGCGGGAACCGCAAAAGGTCGCGACCCGCAAGGCGAGCGAAAACGCGCTGGAGGTCATCAACGACCGTCTGCCCGACACGGTTGGCGGTTCGGCCGACCTGACCGGCTCCAACAACACCAAGACCGCCGAACTCGGCGATTTCTCGGCGGACAATCGTGGCGGGCGCTACGTCTATTACGGCATTCGCGAATTCGGCATGTCCGCCGCGATGAACGGCATGGCGCTGCACGGCGGGGTCATTCCCTACGGCGGCACCTTCCTGGTGTTCAGCGACTATTGCCGCCCGGCGATCCGCTTGTCCGCCTTGCAGGAGGCGCGGGTGATCTACGTGATGACCCATGATTCGATCGGGCTGGGTGAGGACGGACCGACCCATCAGCCGGTCGAGCACCTGCAAAGCCTCCGGGTCATTCCCAACTTGCTGGTGATGCGCCCCGGCGACGCGGTCGAGACCGCCGAGTGCTGGGAAGTCGCCTTGCAGCAGAAGAAGCGCCCCAGCGTGCTCGCGCTGTCGCGGCAGGGTCTGGAGCAGTTCCGCACCGAGGTAGCGGAAGAAAACCGCTCCGCCCGCGGAGCTTACCGGATCAAGGATGCCGAGGCCGATCGGCGCGTTATCCTGATTGCGACCGGCTCCGAAGTCGGCCTTGCGATCGAATGCGCCGCCGAGCTCGAATCGCGCGGCATTGGTGCGGACGTGGTTTCCATGCCCTGCGCCGAGCTGTTCGACGAACAGAGCCCGGCCTATCGCGACAATATCCTGCCCAACGTCGGCCCCGAGGAAATCCTGCGGGTCAGCATCGAGGCGGGCACCACCTTCGGGTGGGAACGCTACACGATGAGCAACGGGCTGCGCATCGGCATCGACACCTTCGGCACCTCGGCCCCGGCCGGGGATGCCTTCGACCATTTCGGATTCACAAGCGAGGCGATCATTCCCAAAATCGTCGCCAAGCTGGAAGCATAAGTCAGGAGAACCAAGACCATGGCGACCAAGGTTGCAATCAACGGATTCGGCCGCATCGGGCGGCTTGTTGCGCGTGCACTGCTCGAACGCACCGATCACGATCTGGAGCTGGTGGCGATCAACGATCTGGCCAGCGCGGATGCCAATGCGCTGCTGTTCCAGTACGATTCGACGCATGGCCGCTTCCCCGGCTCGGTCTCGGTCGAAGGCAACGCGCTGGTCGTGAATGGCAAGACAATCGCCGTCACCAGCGAGCGTGAGCCGGGCAAGCTGCCGCACGGCGACATGGGCGTGGACATCGTGCTCGAATGCACCGGTTTCTTCCAGTCGGTCGACGCTGCGAAGCCGCACCTCGATGCGGGTGCCAAGCGCGTGCTGATCTCGGCCCCGGCGAAGGGCGATCTCAAGACGATCGTTTTCGGCGTGAACCATGAAACGCTGACCGGCGACGACCACATCGTCTCCAACGCCAGCTGCACCACCAACTGCCTCGCGCCGGTCGCGAAGGTGCTGAACGATACCGTGGGGATCGAGCGTGGCTTCATGACCACGATCCACTCCTACACCAACGACCAGCGCATGCTCGACCAGATGCACTCCGACATGCGCCGTGCTCGCGGTGGCGCGCAGAACATGATCCCGACCACCACCGGCGCGGCCCGTGCGGTCGGCCTGGTGCTGCCCGAACTCAACGGCAAGCTCGACGGATCGTCGGTCCGCGTGCCGACGCCCAACGTCTCGCTGATCGACCTGGTATTCACGCCCGGCCGCGACACGAGTGCTGAAGAGCTGAACGAAGCGCTGAAGGCGGCAGCCGACGGCGCGATGAAGGGCGTTCTCGATTTCACCGCACAGCCGCTGGTGAGCAGCGATTTCAACCACCAGCCCGCCAGCTCGACGGTCGACAGCCTCGAAACCGCAGTGCTCGAAGGCAAGCTCGCGCGCGTGGTCAGCTGGTACGACAACGAATGGGGCTTCTCCAACCGGATGATCGACACCGCCGGCGTGATGGCGGGGCTGATCTGATCGCCCGATCCTTCTCCCGATGGGAGAAGGGCAGCGCAGCTTGTCGCGAATGCGACTAGCGAAGCTTGGATGAGGGTGTCGACCGGTCGAGACCCTCATCCAACTCCGCCTAGCGAGCCCACTCGCAAGGCTCCGTATCCCTCTCCCACCGGGAGAGGAAAGGAAGCGAACATGACCAAGTTCAAAACCCTCGACGATCTGCCTGCCGATCTTTCCGGCAAGGTCGCGCTGGTGCGCGTCGATCTCAACCTGCCGATGAAGGATGGCTCCGCCACCGACGTCACGCGGGTCGAGGCGGCGAAGCCGACGATCCTCGAACTGGCGGACAAGGGCGCGAAAGTGCTGCTGCTCGCGCATTTCGGGCGTCCGAAAGGCCAGCGCAACTCGACCATGAGCACCAGCTACGTGCAGGGCGATGTCGATCGGGTGCTGGGCCGCGAGGTCATGTTCATCTCCGAGGTTTCGGGCCCGTCGGTCGAACAGTCGCTCGGCATCCTGCGCAATGGCGATATCGGCCTGCTGGAGAACACCCGCTTCTGGCCGGGTGAGGAAGCGAACGATCCCGATTTCGCCAAGGCCATCGCGGCGCATGGCGATATCTACGTCAACGACGCCTTCTCCGCCGCGCACCGCGCGCATGCCTCGACCGAGGGTCTGACGCATTTCCTGCCCTCCTACGCGGGCCGCGCGATGGAAGCCGAGCTGAAGGCGCTCGACGCCGCGCTTGGCAATCCGGAAGAGCCAGTCGCCGCAGTGGTCGGCGGGGCGAAGGTTTCGACCAAGCTCGACGTGCTGACCAACCTCGTCGGCAAGGTGCAGCACCTCATCATCGGCGGCGGGATGGCCAACACTTTCCTCGCCGCGCGCGGGGCCGATGTCGGCAAGTCGCTGTGCGAGCACGACCTCGTCGACAAGGCCAACGCGATCATGGACGCGGCGGACCACGCGGGCTGCACCGTGCATCTGCCGTACGACGTGGTGGTGGCCAAGGAATTCGCCGCCAATCCCGCGAGCCTGCGCACCAGCAACGTGCACGAGGTCGCAGCCGACGAGATGATCCTCGATATCGGCGGCCAAGCGACCGAAGCGCTCGCCGATGTGCTCAAGACCTGCAAGACGCTGGTGTGGAACGGCCCGCTCGGCGCGTTTGAGACCGAGCCCTTCGATCAGGCCACCGTCAGCCTCGCGCGCACTGCGGCGGCGCTGACCAAGGAAGGTTCGCTGGTCTCGATCGCTGGCGGCGGCGACACGGTCGCAGCGCTCAATGTCGCGGGTGTGGCCGACGATTTCACTTATGTTTCAACCGCTGGCGGCGCTTTCCTCGAATGGATGGAAGGCAAGCCGCTGCCCGGTGTCGAAGCGCTGAAGGCCTGATCCAATGAGCGAGAACGAAGGCGTGGGCGAGGGCGGCAATGGCTTGGCGGATGTGACCGAGGGCGAATTCGCTGGCTGGCAGGTGTGGCAGAGCGACGCCTTCGAACAGCGCGCGGGGCCGTTCTATGAGAAGCGGCAGGCCGATGGCACGATGCTAACCGCCTTCCGCGCCGAGCCGCGCCACATGAACGGCGCGGGCTTCATGCACGGTGGCTGCCTGATGACCTTTGCCGATTCGGCCATCTTCACCATCGCGCGGGATGCGATGGGCGATAGCCATGGCGTCACGCTGAGCCTCAGCGGCGACTTCCTCGATCCGGCGCGCGTAGGTCAGCTGATCGAAGCGACCGGAGAGGTCGTGCGTGCAGGCGGCAAGACGATC
>Ga0098073_1000030_pt1 | contig 65464 bp, 44 predicted proteins | sample 31_taG_FD_75060 | JGI IMG/M metagenome (GOLD analysis project Ga0098073, IMG submission 75060) | Marine viral communities from the Gulf of Mexico - 31_GoM_OMZ_CsCl metaG | ecosystem: Environmental > Aquatic > Marine > Oceanic | place: Gulf of Mexico | collected 2015-07-12
ACTAAAACACCAGACACTGCAACATACAACCAAATAGGGAATGTTATACGCGCAATTTTTTTATGCATTACAAAGTTTTGAGTCATTGCTCTAACATAAGTGATTAATACGAATGGAATAACGATGACAGACAAAACAATATGTGTTATTAAAATAGTATAATACACATATTTTAATACGCCTTCACCTCCATATTTGGTTGAATCACTTGTCATATGATAAGCCACATACATCACCAAAAACAATACTGAGCATATAATTGCAGTTTGCATTAATCGTTGGTGCAGTTTTATTTTTTTATTGGTAATTGCCCAAAAAGCTATTACTAAAATCACTGCTGTAAAAGCATTTATGGATGCATAAATTGACGGCAAGAAAGTAAGAGGCTCAACATTTGGAATTTTTATACCAAATAGAGCTGCAACAACCAGTGGTATTGCTACAGATAATGCGACTATTAGTTTATTATATTTTTTTTCGTCTGAAGTGCTCATATTATTCTTTTAAAAGTTTAGCGATATCTTCTTTTAACAAACTTATTTCTTCTTTCATACCATCTTCGTCATATTGTTGTTGCTCTGAAATAATCCCATTATAAAAAATCATAGGATTACCATAACTATCAAATCTAGATCTGATAAATCCGTTTTTATCAATAAGGGCAAAATTACCAGAATGTTCAAAGCCACCCTCAACAGATTCATCTTCTGCTGTGTATAAATTAAAACCTTCATTGGCCAATTTATAAATAGCATTTTGCTCTCCAGTCATTAAGTGCCAATTAGGATTTGTAATACCATATTTTTCAGCATATGCCTTTAAAACTTCTGGTGTATCGTAATTTGGGTTAATGGTAAATGAAGCGACTCCAAAATTATCGATTCCTTCAAAATTATTTTGAATCTGAATTAGGTTACTATTCATACGGGGGCAAATGGTTGGGCAAGTTGTAAAGAAAAATTCAACCAAGTAAACTTTGCCTTCATAGTCTTTATTTGTGATTGTGTTCCCATTTTGATTGGTAAAGCTAAATTCAGGTACTTTTTTGGGTTCTCCATTAATGTTTAAAAAAGCCAACTTAGTTTGGTCACTAACTTGTGTACTTACGTTTTTTGATCTGCTTTCTTCTCTGGTTACATCATCACTAGTTATTCTATCTACAATTCTAGGAATAAAAATAATTCCAAAAACAAGAATAATTAAAGCGATGCCTACATAAGAATAATTAGTCTTCTTCATTGTTTTTTAAATCTTGTTCACGTCTAGAGGATGAATCAAAATTACCTTTGCGCTTTTGTCGGTATTCAGTAAATAAGATTCTTAAATCTTCACTCATTTTATTTTTAATCTCAGCAACCTCGACGCAATTGTATGAGCTTAAACCATAAGCTTCAGATTGCTTTGCCAGTTCATTGTCTGTTCTATCATCCAAGCGTCCTCTTTGCATCAATTCAGTGTCTATAATAAAAACTTCATCTGTTGCGAAATTATCATCCAACTTCGTTTTTGACTTTAAACTATAAAATAAACGTTCAACTTCTTCAGGTGTATTTGTTATAAATTTCCAATATTTTAAAGCGTCGTAATCTAGAAGCTGTTTCCGAAGTTCTTGAAGTTCTGTTTCTCCTTCATCTGTTGCAATTGTGACAACTTGAAATTTTTTAAAACCAAGAAATTTATCATAAATAAGTTCTTTCAGGTTTAAGGCAGTAGTAGATTTTGATAAAGGCTGAGTACCAACAAAACTTAGAATAGTGATATTGTCTTCTAATTTCACGTCTTTATCCGAAAAATTAATTAACTCAATAACACTATCATCAACGATATCAAGTGTATTATAGTTGTGTTTAGATGGATACAGAAACAATAAAAATATTACAGGAAGAAAAAATAATATTCCTAAAATAAAAGGTTTTTTAAGTGATGATTTATTCATGCTGCAAAAATAAAAAAGACGGTTGTTAAAACCGCCTTTTTACTATCATTTTAACTTATTAAAAGTCGCGTTTTATATATTCTTTCTCATACACATCAAAAACATAACCTCCTTCTTGTAATAATATAAATAACAAGTAGCAGATTAGAAATATTGTTGTCCAAACTACCATGCGTCTAAGTGCTTTGGTTTCGTCCCTCATATGCATAAAATCCCAAGTAATATAGTAAGCCTTTACTATAGTCAGAATAATGAATATCCAATTAAGGATTTTCATTCCAAAAAATGGTTGTAATAAAGCATGTGGCTTATAGATACCTAAAACTACTTCTATCGCTGTTACGATTGATAAAAGTATTAAAACTCCCCAAATTTTCTGTGTATTGGATTTGAACTTAATCAAACCTCTAAATATTTCTAATTTATGTGCGTGTCCTGCCATTTTAAAATATATTATCTTTTATTAAACTAGGTAGAAGAATGTAAATACAAATACCCAAACTAAATCTACAAAGTGCCAGTAAAGTCCAACTTTTTCTACCATTTCGTAGCTTTTTCTTCTTTCGTATGTTCCTAAAATCACATTGAAGAAAATAATGATATTAATTACTACTCCTGAAAATACGTGGAAACCATGAAATCCTGTGATAAAGAAAAAGAAATCTGCAAATAAAGGCGTCCCATATTCATTGACATGAAGATTAGCACCTTCAACAACCATTTTACCATTTTCTTTAATTTGACGAACAGATTCAGATCTAGAAAGAACGGTTTTTTCACCTTCTTCGTTTATCAATTGAGTTCTCACTAAAATATCTGTATTGGCTTCTAAACCATGTAATACTTCTTCAACTGTATACGATGGCAAAGAGCCTTCACTTAAAAACCAAATTCCATTTTTGCTTTCGTGCTGTGTTCTATCAGTGTGCTCAGCGGCAACAGCAAAATCTGCCAATGCAACACGCTTAAACACCTGCTCTCCATTTTCTTCGACATATTCACCAAACTGAAGAATATTACCTCCCTTAGTTTGGATTGCACCATAATCTCCTTTAATAAAAGTTGCCCATTCCCAAGCTTGTGAGCCTACGAAAATTAAACCTCCAATAATGGTTAGGAACATATAGATAATTACCTTATTCTTTTTCAGCTCATGTCCAGCATCAACAGCAAGAACCATAGTAACTGAAGACATGATAAGAACAAATGTCATGAAGGCTACATAAATCATTGGTGCAGGTTCATGATAAAAAGGAATGTGTGTAAATACTTCATCGGCAATTGGCCAAGCATCAATAAACTTAAATCTTGAAAAACCATAAGCGGCTAAAAATCCGGAAAATGTTAATGCATCAGAAACGATGAAAAACCACATCATCATTTTTCCGTAGCTCGCTTTTAGAGGTTGGTTGCCTCCTCCCCAAGTTTTACCTTCGGTTCCAGTACTTACAACTGTATTATCCATAAGATGAATTTCGTTTTAAAAATTGCACAAAAATAATCATTTTATTTATCTAAAGAAACATCCTTACTTAAAAATTAAATTGTTTCAAGAATGTTAGCTTTAAAGCTAGTTCAAGAGATTTTAAATCTCATAAAATTAGCTCATAAAATATAAAAACAAAAATAGGTATAACCACAGTATATCTACGAAATGCCAAAAGTTTGCAGCTAATTCAAACCCTAACATATTTTCTGTATTATACTTTTGTTTAAAATGATTATAAATTACTACCAATAAACAAATAAGACCTACAACTACATGTAAAATATGCACAGCAGCAATAATATAAATGTAAGACATTGTAATATTGCTGGTAGGTCCTGTAAAATTATATCCCAATTCTATAATTTGCTGAAAACCCATGAGTTGACTTACAATAAAGCCAATACCAAAGACCAATGTCATGACTAAAAATAATGTCGTCTGTGACCTGTATCCTAATTTTAGTGCTCGTTTTGCCAGAATAAGAGTTATACTGCTAATGATAATCAATACCACACTTATTGTAAATGAGCTTGGTAATTTAAAACCTTCTAACCAATCCTCTCTGGAGCTACTAACTACAAAAGCACTAGTCCAACCTGCAAATGACATGATTAATGATACGATACCAAACCATAGCATCATTTTTTTTGCTCTAGCTTGTTTTTCTTTCTCTGTTCCTTCTGTTAAATCCATATTATCTAATAAACTTATCGGCTACGTATACAATTTGAATTAATGTAATGTAAATAACACTGGCCAGCATGAGCTGTCTTGCCGATACAACTGTTCTCTTTTTGAAAAGTTGAATGGCATAATACAACATGACTAATCCTATTAAAAATACTATAATGGCTCCAACTATAGTGAGTTGCAACGCTCCAGTAAACCCGAATACTGGAATAATAGACACTAAAATTGTCCAAGCCGTGTACATAATAATTTGTGCTGCTGTTGCTTTGTCTGGTTTTCCTGTTGGAAGCATGTTAAATCCAGCTTTTTTATAATCTTCATGTAAAAACCAACCAATCGCCCAAAAGTGAGGAAACTGCCAAAAAAACTGCAACATAAAAAGTGTTCCAGGTTCAATACCAAAATCATCAGTTGCAGCAACCCAACCTAGCATAAAAGGGATGGCTCCTGGAATAGCTCCAACAAAAACTGATAACGGTGTTCTTGTTTTTAAAGGCGTGTAAGCACTTGTATATAAAAAAATTGATATGGCTCCAAACATTGCTGTTTGAGGGTTAATTATATATAAGATAATTATGCCGAAAACGGTAAACAAAGATGCTAAAATGAAAGCGGACTTTACTGACATTCGTCCGGCAGGAATAGGTCTGTTTTTTGTGCGTTCCATTAACGCATCCAAATCTTTTTCTATAATTTGATTGAATGCATTCGAAGCTCCAACCATAAAATAACCACCTAAGGCCAATAATAAAATCGTGTAAAAGCTTACCTCATCTGCTCCCAAAAGATAACCTGCTATTGATGAAAATACCACACTAAGTGATAGCCTCATTTTTGTAATTTCCTTAAAATCGGAGATTAAAGTTGCTGGTTTTGTAGTTGAGTTTGAAACCCTTGCCATTGGTTATTTGAATGCTACTGTTTTGCGCTTGCAAAGATACTTTTAAAATTAATTGTGAGCAATAATTAGTATATTTAAAGTCATTTTAAATTAAACTGCAATGAAACCGATTCAACTTTTCTTTTTATGCGTTCTATTTTTGTCTTCATCACTTATATTTTCACAGAATAGTGAAGTGACTATTGAAACCACAAAACTATCGGACAATGTATACATGCTTGTTGGACAAGGCGGCAATATTGGTGTTTCCGTTGGTGATGATGGTGTTTTTATTATTGACGATCAATTTGAACAACTCACACCTAAAATACTCGAAGCCATAAGAACATTAAGTGACAAACCCTTACAATTTTTAGTGAATACACATTATCATGGTGACCATACAGGAGGTAATGAAAACATGGCTAAGCAAGGCATAAAAATTATTGCTCATGAAAATGTTAGAAAACGTTTAGTTGACGGTGAAAAACCTAAAGATGCGCTACCAATTATTACGTTTAACGATCGTGTTAATGTACACATGAATGGCGAAGACGTAAATGTTCATCATGTGGAACATGCCCATACAGATGGTGATGCGATGTTGTTTTTTTCTAAAAGCAATGTCTTACATACTGGAGACACTTATTTTCATAAGCGATATCCTTATATTGATGTGAAGTCTGGCGGTAGTATTGATGGATACATTAAAGCCGTAAAAAAAGGACTAACTTTAATAAATGATGACACTAAAATTATTCCTGGTCATGGCCCAGTTTCAAATAAAGAAGAATATCAATCTTTTTTAACCATGCTTGAAACGCTTAGAAAAAATGTACAAGCTGAAATTGAAAACGGTAAAACTGAAGACGAAGTTGCAGCCAACGCTGGGATTACAAAAGAATATGATGATTTAGGTTATGCCTGGAATTTTATTAACTCAGAACGAATTCGTCGAACTATTTATCAGAGTTTAAAACATTAAAAATCAAAATACCAATTAAACAAATCGGTTCTTAATCCTAAGCTAAACCAAACTGTGCTGTTTTTAAACGTTGATTCTGTTTCAGCTTCAGGGTTAAAATTTCTATAACTTAAATAGGCAAACAATTTCAAATTAGTTATAGGGTTTACTACATAACCACCTTGCAATTCTGCATGAAAAATGTTGGTTTTATTCCCTTGTCCAACTTTAACTCCTGTAAAAAAAGGAGCGTCATTATAATCACGATAAATATCACCACCATAACTAAAATTATCAGTACCATCATTAAAATCAAAACCACGAACTCCAAATAAAACCTTGGCATCAGCAAACCATCGTTTATAATCATAGCGACCAATAATTATAGCTTCACTAAAGTTTGAGCCCCAAAGATGTGCCATAGATTGGTTGTTGTGTGCATAATTAAGCACTATGGTATTGTGTGAATAAGTATACGGTCTCACTCTATTGTATTCAAATTGCAACAATAAATTATCAACCTTAAAAGCGTTATAGTATTTTGCTCCTATTTGATATCCAAACTTATTTTTCCAACTTTTTTCTCCTCCTTTGATATCGCTTAATGAAAACTCGTCCAAAATAAATTGACTATAGATGTTTATATTATCATTTACTTTATACTTTCCAGACGCTCCTAAAATGGCATTTCCAGCACCTTGACCTGTTTCAAATTCAATAGCTCTATAAAAAATGATTGGATTAAGATAGTTGATATCAAAACCTCTATCATTCGAGTTTGTCCACATGACAGATTCAAATAAACCTAAATTAAATCGTTTTGAAACATTCCAACTCAAATAATGATTTGCCATAAACTTAGTTAAAAAGGCTTTATCTTCAGTAACTTCAGGTCGAACATCTTTTAGCCACATCCAAGTATTGGTGTATTTTATCTTCCAAAATTTGGTGCTTAATTTTAAAAAGGGTGATGGACTTGCCACATCACTTTGCAATAAAGATCTGTAACCATCACCAATAAAATTTTTACCATGACCAAATTGAATATTAATAAATTTTGCTGGAGAATAACTTAAATACGCTTCCGCTACTGGGTAATCATAAGCATCATCTTTGAATCGTTTTCCAATTCCACGACCAGGAATTATAGCAGGATCTGGACCAAAGGCCTTTAAGCTCTCTGCATACTCATTAAAATATTGAGCAAACCTTCCTTGACTCTCGTAAACTGAAGCAGAAAAACTTAGTTTTTTACCTAAGCCTCCTTGCACATAAAATCCTCTTGTATTATTAAACGTTGTATTGAAATCTGCATCAGAGTCTTTTCCAACTTGTAAATCAAAAATAGGATCTAGAGTGAACCAATAATTATCACTTTGAATTTGCACTAAGTGTTCGTTAAATAATTTTTGTTTCCACCATTGGTTAGCTTCTTTTTTAAGCGCCTCATTTTCAGCATTAAAATCATAATACTGAGCAATATCTTCATACATAAACGGTTTTGACGCTGTGTGGCTATTGGTGCCAATGAGATTTATATTTCGATCGAATTTAGCATAGGTATGATGTGAAAATGGAATGTTCAATTGGCTATTAAATGCCTTGTCAGTGTAAGGTTTTAAAGATGAATTTACATTGTCAAATTCACGTTTTGCTAACCGTTCTAATTCAGAAATCTCAGAGTCATTTTTAGCAGCTACTATTTGTTCTGCCTCATCATGAGGGCTTACTAATGGAATTTTTATGTGATAGGAATATTGCTTAAACGTTCTAATTCCGTTGTATGATGCAGGTTTAATTTTAGGTAATTCACCAAAAACACGCTTAGTTTCTTCTTTTAGCTCATCATATATAGCATCCGTATAAATAACCACAAAATCACCTTCTGCATTGACTTCAAATAACACTACAACTTCACCATTATAGTTTTCATCGTTAACTATTTGCGGTACTTTAAAATTATCATATACAAATTGTGATAGCTGGTTATAGAAGCAGTTTTTTAGATTGGCTACATCTTGATTCTCACATTCAGGGAATACTGGCGGTTTTTCGAAATCTTGAATATCCTGAGCAAAAATAGATATCTGTAAAAACCCCAAAACAAGTAGGAAATAGTGCTTCATTTTAAGTGGAAACTATTAATTGCTGAAAGATACTATTTTTTGATTATAGGAAACAAAGGAATTTGTTTTTTGTAAATTTACGTCATGCTTGTTGATGGCTTACTATTTTGTAAGTTTTCTTTTTAAGAATTCACAATTATTGTTTTAAAATGTTAATATTTATGATTGCATCACTATAAAGCATAAAAAAATCCCGTTACCTCCAGTAACGGGATTTTGACTTTATATTTTAAAATTCTTAGTCTTGCACTTGGAAAACTATTGGTAAGGAATAAGGTACAATTACTGCTTTACCTCTTTGCTTACCTGGTTTCATTTTAGGTAGTAAATTTATTACACGTGCTGCTTCTTTTTCTAAGCTTGGATGTGGTGCTCTTGAGCGCACACCTGTAACGTTACCATTTTTATCTATTTTAAAAACAACACTGATACGTTGTCTACCTGAAAGGCCTAAATCACCTGCTAAGTCAGTATTAAATTTCTTTTGTACAAATGCTGTGATTTTCTCAGACATACAATCTCTTTTTTGAGCATTGTTTCCACTTTCACAACCTGGGAAAATTGGAACATTTTCAATTACAGCAAAAGGCACTTCAATATCTTCTTCTACTTCTTCTACTTCCACTTCTTCAATTTCAACGATTTCTTCATTTTCGTTAGTTTCAGTAGATTCAATTACTGTTTCTTCAATTTCTTCTTCATCTTCAACAATTTCAATCACTTCAGGAGCTGCTGGAGGAGGTGGTGGTGGTGGTGGAGTTTGAATCTGTTCTGTGATTGGAATTTCTTCATCATCCAGTTCATCCATATTTACCATTCCTATGTCAATAGCTTCTTTGTCATAAGTTTTGTAGTTAATAGTACTGTATGTTACAAATAACATTAAGGCAAGACCAACAGCGAAATAGACTGAGCCATTTCTGCTAACATCTGCTTTAGGATTTTTTTTAGGTTCCATAATTGAATCGTGTTTTTCAAGATTGGTAAAATAACCAATAATTTGCTAAAAAAGCAAGAGTTTATAAATTTTTAACTTGAGTTTTATTTCTTATGATTAATATTGATGAAATAAAACCTACTCCAATACAGTTCGCAAGAACATCATATAAATCGAGTGTCCTTCCTTCTGTTAGTGTTCCTTGTAATACCTCAAGAATTATACCATAAATTATTGCAATTGCTGCTGCAACCAAAAGTGCTTTTGAAAATTTAAAAGACTTCAAAACCGAATACCATAGTAAACACAGCAAAGCATAAGCTATTGTATGCACAAATTTATCTACATATTCAACCTCAACATCTGGCAAATCATCAGAACTTAAAAGGCTTAATACTGCTAATGCAATGGTATATAATAATGCTATAACTAGCAGTATTTTTTTAAGCACCAATTAAGTTTTTATAATCATCGGCTGACAATAAATCATCCAATTGAGAGATATCAGAGCATTTAACTTTAATCATCCAGCCTTCTCCATAAGGATCTGAATTTACTTTTTCTGGCTCGTCCTCCAAGGCTTCATTAAACTCGATAATTTCACCTGATACTGGCAAAAATAAATCTGATACAGTCTTTACAGCTTCAACGGTTCCGAAAACTTCTTCAGCTTCCAAAGTTTCGTCAACAGTTTCAACTTCAACATAAACAATATCACCTAATTCGCTTTGAGCAAAATCAGTAATGCCAACTGTAATGGTATCACCATCTACTTTAATCCATTCGTGGTCTTTTGTGTATTTTAAATCTGATGGAATGTTCATAATGTAATTTTTTAAAAATATATAAATAGTTAATTAGTTTCCAAAATTATAGCGTAAGGTTAAACCTGAACGTATGGTAGTTTGAGGAAAAGCAGTAGAAATTGCATACTCAGAGAATGAATAATCAAAATAGAAAATTCCTGTTAGGTTTTTACTAAACGCATAGTCTGCTGAATATTTCAAACTCCATATGGTTTGACCAGAAGTCACTTGATTGTTATTGAGGTCTAAGTACCTAATGATGGTTTTATTATCTCTTAATGAAAGATCAGCTTTCATATTCAAATCACTTTTAATGACTTGTCTATTTCCAGCTAGTTTGGAGTTTATTTTTACATCCTTAATTCTGTAGCCTAACCCTACTATGTACTCATTTCCTTTAATTTCAGTTAGTAGATTGTTGTCAAAACTCATAGATAATAATCTGTCTTTTCTTACTTCGGCTAAAATTTTAAGTGAGTTTTTCATTTCCATATCAAACTTGAATAATGGACTAAACTGTTCCATTAAATTGATATTACTAAATAGAGTTTTATTTCTGAAGTTCCCGCCTTGATCCAATTCATTCGGATTATTTGGATCATAATTCAAATTCGTTCTGAACTGATTAATAGTGTACATTGAGCTATATCCATGAGTCAAAGAGAAACGGTTAAAGTGTTTTTGAAACCATTTCATTTTCATAAATCCTGTATACTTTAATGTCCAGTTTGGTATTGGAACATCCCTAAAGGCACCCAATTTAACTTTACCTGGATCTTTTCCAGTATATGCCGATAAAAATGCAGGTAACAATACCGCTTGATTACTTTTTCCGTACCCTATTGGGAAACCATCTGCATCTAAGTTCCCAGGATCATTAATATCAATACCTGCTTGAGTTGCCAATCTGTTAGCGATGATTAATCTGTTTGCTCTAAAATCGTCGAAGGCAACAGACCCTGTTTCATCACTCTTACCAAAAGCTGTTTTAATAAGTGATGTCGAAATATTAAAATTACCAAACGTGTTTTGAATTTGTGAATTATAAATATTACTTAAGCCATCGCCATTTGTGTCCGTAGTATTAAAATTTTCTGTGTAGGTGTCAGCATATGTTCTGCCTCCTGTTAAATCAATTTTTAAATCACTAACAGGTTCAATGTTTACCGTGAAATCTAAGTTTTTTGTCTGTCTTTCTGAATATTGTTGATTAAACTCTGGGAAAACTGTTAGCCAACCGTTTCTTGCTGCCAACTGTCTAATATCTCTCTGGCTTCCAAAAGTATATCCAAAGGAAGGTTTTAGTGTGCCTATAAATCCAGGAGTTTGTAAATAGCCAGGTAAGAAACTTCCATTGTTTTCAGAATAATTTATCTGAATTCTTTTCACCATGGTTACCAAATCAATCATGGTATTGTAAGCTTTATTTGATTTTGATACAGTTTGCGGTGTATTTTGATTAGCTCTTGGGTTTGGCACTCCTCTTTTTGCCGCAGTAGAATTAGTTTTTTTAACTAAACCCACATAACGATACAACCTCGTCATATCTATCGATGAATTGAGCTGGTGCTTATTTGAATTCTGAATGGTATTTCCTAAATCATAAGTTTGGCCATCTACCGTGAGGTTACCAAACAAGTCTGATCCTTTTTGCCATTGAAAATCTCCAGTGTAGGCATAACTAGCTCTTAAGAACTGTAAAAAAGGTACTTTACTAAATGGAACTTCATAATTAAGTTGAAGTTGTTGATATTGTCTATTTGGATCACCAACATCAAAGAAACCATCCCAAACATCCAATTCAGGATCTTGAGCGCCATTAATATTATCTTGGAGAAAATAGTTTCTAACGATATTATTATTAGAAGCCGTAAAATTGAAACTCAAAGCATCTGTAACATCATAGTTTATGGCATATTGGAAGTCAAACATATAATTTCTTCTAAACAGTTCTTCCAAACCAATGTTGCCTCCAGTTAAATCTATTTCTCTGAATTTTTGCTTATTGAATTGCCTTATGATGTCAGCATTCACAGAAAAACTAGTTGGCAATAAATTGAAATTGAAATCTTTAAGAAGCTTTAAATATTGAGACTTAAATAACGAATCGTTCTTTTTAAAAGGCTCTATTTTAATAGGGTTGAAGTTGAAATTATAATTTGCACCTACTCTAACATTTTGATCTAAAGCATTTTCAATTTCATAATCACGATGTTCAGTTTGATTGAACGAGTAGTTAAGCGTAAGATTTTCTACATCATAAAACTTTGGAGCTTTTTCTTCATTGGTTCTATTCTTTTTTACTCCAATAAAGTTAACACTTGTTCGTTTGGTATATGATTCTGATTGTTCCTTAATCACATCTCGTTCCTCTTGAGTATCTGCTGCATCCAATCTACTTTGTAATGTAACATCTTTGTATTGTTGGTCATATTCAGGTGTAATTAACTCTTCGCTTTGACCATAGTTAAATGGTAATTGTATTCCCCAAGTTTTTGGTAACAACTGACCAAGATTCATGTTGGTTACAACATCATATTGTTTAATATCTTCTCTGCTTCTTTCGTTAGGTCCTTGTTCAATAGTTCCGAAGCCTGAAGTACTTCGTCTTCCTGTAGCAGAAATATCCATAAAATCTGCAATATTGGTATCCATATTCACTACAGCAGCCCAACCTCCTTCGTTATCCATTTCAGATAAACGCAATTCATTAAACCAAACTTGAGAACATTGATTAATACGTCCTATATTTTTGACACCAACCATTAAAGTTCTTATATCTCCAAAGTTTGGGTTTCCTTTTATCGCTACTCTTTGTTCGTGAGGACCTTCATCTTGAGGCGTACTAAATCCAACTAAAAAAGGATCAAATTCTCCAACAGGATTTTCTTGAAGTACACCATCAATAACATTATAAAATGTAGGATCTTCCGCTCCCAAAGTACCTTCATTAATCCCTAAAGATTTAATGGTCTGTAAAACTTCAATTGGCAAATTGATTTCATTAAACAATGGCCAAACTTCTCTTTTTGTTGCTTCAGTATCAACACCAACAGTAGAACCAGATGATTTTCGTAATGGCACTTCAATTTCATAATAGTTTTGGGTAAAATCATTACCCATTCTAATGAATCCGACTAAATTACCTTGCTCAAATTCTTGATTGGCTCCATCTTCAGCGTGAATAAACATTCGTAGTTTTTTAAACTGACGCATATCTACACTGATATTTTTAAATACTGCTCTCGAATCTTGTGATTCTAAATCGCAAGTGTTAACAACCAATGACTGTTCGTTTTGTCTAACAATGGTGTTATTATTGTTTAGCTGTTCACGCTCTACACCTGGAGGTGAAACATAATTTCCGTCATTCTCTAAAAGTCCAATTATTCCAACTGAAAAATCCGTGTTGTCGTTATCGTTATTTGCTTCTTGATCAAGTGCTAATTTGTACCGTCTCCAATCACTTCTAACTAAATCTAAAGAGGCAAATCTCATGATTGTATTTTGAGTAAATTCTTTAAGGTACATTCTAGCAAACCTTATCGAACGAAAATCTGTAATTCCACCAACACGACTGTATTCTGGTATTGCAGGATTGTCAAAATCTGCAAGAGGTACACTTACTGGAATTCTGAATTGATACCATCTTGTAGTTGCACTATTGCCATTTGGCAAAGACACTTGATCTTCCTTTCGATCAACAATAAATTCATTATTCAAATCTGCTAGACTAGCAGGTGTAATATTCATTTCATATTCAAAATAACTATCAATGGTATTCATTGTGTTATCTCTATTAATATCTTCTACATCTGGCTGAGTGGTAGAACCTCTGTTAGTATCTGTGAAGGTATCAGGTGAGTTCCCTTCTAATCCGTTAAATTTTTTATAACGTTCAAAAATATTTCCTTCGGTATTCAAGAAATAAGTATAGTTATCTTTCGCAGGATCCTCTAAACCTGAAAACGCTGGAAAGACAGCTGCTTCTTCTGCATCATCATAACCATCAAAACCAACATCTTGATTTGCTCGCTCACCACCAAGTGTTGAAAAGGCATAAATTAACGATTGATTTTGTGGCACAACACTATTCCAAACTGTTTGAGGTAGTAAACTAATATTTCCGTCTTCAGGAAGGCCATTTTCGTATTGTTTTCTACCATCTTTTAATACATCCTCAGATATATTACCCAAATTAAAAGTTAATTTTCCTCCTGGATTTGTTGGGTTATTTAAGAATGGATCTAATAACCAAAATTCTATATACTCTACGTTTGCTTGTTCAAAATCAGTAGAGGTTAATTGTCTCATAATTCCCGCCCAACTGTCTTGTGGATTGTCAAGTACATCATCGGACTCATCCGGATCCATATTGTATGGTCCTCTTTCAGCTGGAAAAAAGGATAAATCTAATGTTGGGATTATTGTGGCTTGTCCTTGAACGATATCTGTCTGAGGAAAAATTTCATCAATAAACACTCTTCTCGTGTATAAATTTGAAAGATCATCGTCTGAAATTCCACTGGGTTTTTGACTACTATAAAAAATAGGGTCAATTGTATACCAGTTTAAAAATGCTCTATCGAAACCGTTCTGTAAGCCATTGTCATCTTCATCACCTTCGGCATAAACTCTTCCTAAATCTCTTGGCCTACTCGACAAAAACCATGATTGTGGCGTAAGCAACTCAATGGCATTTTGTGTGCCCTCAAAATCATCGACATAAGAAGTGGCTTCTCCTTGGAAATCTGTTCCTTTTGGTGAACCTGGTAATAAATAAGCAAACTCACCACGGATTGAGAAGTTTGATTGTACATCTGTATCAATATTTGGAAGCTTGTTTGCTAATCGTGTTAAGAATGGCACTTCAGTTGAATAATTTGCATTCAGTCCAAATATTGTATTGTTTATTGGCTCGCTGTTATAATTCGCTTTTTGAGTTATTGGCCTCTCGCTAAGGTTTAGAAATGTTCCACCAACAACAAAGTTTTCATTGAATTTATGTTCAACATTAAGTCCTGTAAAACGTCTTGTTTGTTGTCCAAATACAGCATTATTTTCAACTGAAACCTGAATAGGTGTGTTTGACGCTTGAAGCGCAGGATCTAAAATCTGTACAGTTCCTATTTGATAATTAACCGTATAGTCAACACCTTCAACTAGCACACGTCCTCCAGCAGTTACTTTTACTGAACCTCTTGGCACATTGAATGCACCAATTGGTATTCCTGATCCTCCCGAAGATTTATAACGCCCTTTTATTTGAAACTTATTCTTTTCACCATCTTCTAACGCAGCTGTTTTAGTCTCCTTGTAGAGTTTATCATAAACGTACTTAGATTGGTTGGCGTTAAATTGTGCAATATCATTGTAGTCTGCCTCGTTATCTGAAGGGTTTCCATCAATATCTAGCACATCAAATAAATAGCGTCCAAAAGGTTCAACATTAGTAAATATTATTTTTCCGTTTTGTTGAATGACTGTTATTCCTGGAACAAAATCAAAAAATCCATCTCCATTAGCTTGCGGATCATTGTTGAAATTTAATCGATCTAAATTAAAAACGCGCAATAATGGTGTGTCTTGTAAATTAGTTTCGTTTGGTCCTGGAGTAGGAAATGGAGTTCCACTTACAGGAGTAATATAATTAAGCGGTGACGTTTCTGTGTAGAAAATGTTGAGTTTAAAATCTTCTTGATCTAATTGAAAAGCACCAGTATTATAAATGTTTTTCATCATTAAATCCCAAATAGGCTGGTCGACATTAGTCACAGCACTTTTTAGCATTTTGGTGACCAAGTTATTATTATTAATGATTGTGTTACCTGTATTTCCATCAACTGAACTATCAGTTGCATCTACACCATCATTGGCAAATTCACCTACTTGATACACCTGGCTACCAACAGTATATTGAAACGCAACAGATAAAATCTCATCATTTTGTAAACGCTGATTCAAAGATATGTAACCTAATTGTGTGTTTAATGTGTACTCACTGCCTTCAACTAGCTTACGTGCATTTTCCAGTTTTCCATAATCAAAGCCTTCGTTAACTCCAGGCACTAATATACCTGACTGAACTGTTGCAATATCTCTTACAGCATTATTTAACTGAGATCCTGGGCCTCCAATATTTGTTGGATCGTAATTGTTATTTCCGTTATCTGGAAATGAGTTTGGCCCAACATTTACGGTTACAGCAGAACCTAAAATATCAGATTCTCCTAAATCTTGAAAAGCAACAATATTTCTAACATTATCCGTTTGACTTGTTCTATTAGTTATCCAAACTTCAATTCTAGTTACTTGTACTTGAGAATTTATAAATGGATAGTTTTGTAAAGCTTCGTCGTATTTGTTTCTAAAATATTGTGCTAAGAAGAAGTGACGATTTTCATCATAATCAAGACCGAAAAATTCGAATTCCTCTAATGTTCCACCACCTTGGGATACGACTGTTCTTGTTTGTGACTTCTGCTCTGAGAAAATTCCGGTTATTGTTGTTTTTCCAAACTGCAGCTGAGTTTTTACACCAAATAAACTTTGCGCACCAGAAATAAGCGAGCTGTTTAATGGCATACTTACATTACCAACCTCAATTTTTTGAATGATATCGTCTTCAGTTGGTGTGTATTCTAATTTTATTAAATTTTGAAAATCAAACGTGGATTGCGTGTCATAATTGGCTGTTACTTGTAATCTGGTTCCAACTTTTCCCAATAAACTCAAGCTTATCCTTTGATCAAAATCGAAAGTGAAATTGCTTCTGTTTCGCGGTGAAAATGAGGGATTATCTTGTTTTGTATAGAGCAATCCTAAGTCCATCTCTACAGAACCCTGAGGAATAACTTCTATGGTATTACCTCCAAAAAGTGTTTCGAAAAAACTTGAGTTTACGTAAAGCTCTGGAATCAGGTTTTTTTGCAAATCTTCAACACCTTCTTTTTTGCCGTCTGCAGCGTCAATTTTTTGTTTATAATAATTACGTAAGTTTTCTTGAAGTACTAATTGTTGATATTCGGCAGGTGTTAAAATTATTGGGTAATTAATATTAAAGTTGCCAACGCTTTCATTATAGATGTATCTGTCTGTTAATGGGTCGTAAGTATATTTGGAAACTATACTGTTCGGATTTGGCAAGGTTAAATTACCAAATGAAAATGTTGTTGATGTAGAATCTCTAACAGTTTCAGTTTCTTCTTGTGCAAAAGTTAAAGCATACACAAAAAGCATAAGTACAGATAATACAAGGGTTTTAGTGGATTTAGAAAATGTAAAGTTGGTTGTCTTCAAATTCTTTATAAATTTTTTAGGGCTTCTTTTATTAGTGTTTCAACATTTGCTTCAGGTTGATTATTTAATATTTTATCAATTACTTTTTCAGCTTGTTTCTTGGCAAAACCAAGAACCTCTAATGCAGATAACGCTTCATCTTTGTTTGTATTGTTTGAAATGTAGGCTGCTTCATCAATATCATAAACTTTAAGGACTTTATCTTTAAGCTCAATAATAACACGTTGAGCCGTTTTTAAACCAATTCCTTTTACAGATTGAATGAGTGAAACGTTTTCTGATGCGATAGCTTCACGCACTTGTTTTGGTGTTAACGATGATAGCATTGTTCTGGCAGTGCTTGAACCAATACCACTAACCGAAATTAAAAGTCTAAAGATCTCACGTTCTGCTAATGATGAAAAACCATACAACGTATGAGAATCTTCTTTAACTTGAAGATGAGTGTATAGGCGTAAATTTTCGGCATCAGGAATTTGAGAATAGGTATGTAAGGAAATATTTAATAAATATCCAACTCCATTACAGTCTATCACAACGTCAGTAGGATTTTTCTCAGTAAGCTTCCCTTGAATATGAGTAATCATCAATTGCGTTTTGTTAGCGTCTCAAATGTAATAAAATTATTTACATTATGGCTTTAGATTTATTTAATTCAGGCCCTTACTTAACTGTTCTCTTTTTTGTTTTTTCTGTGCATCAATAACAGCAATTGCTGTCATATTTACAATTTCATCAACACTAGCATCCAATTGCAGTATATGTGCTGGTTTCTTGAGGCCCATCATTATCGGTCCAATATTATCTGCTTTATTGAGTTCTTTAAGCAGTTTGTACGTTATATTGGCCGAATCAAGGTTTGGAAAAATTAATGTATTCACCTTTTTGCCAGCTAATTTTGAAAATGGAAACATATCCTGAAGCATTTCATTATTTAGTGCAAAATCGGTTTGCAACTCACCATCAACCATTAAATTTGGATAGAATTTGTGCAAATAGGTCACAGCTTCTCTTACTTTTTTAGCATTTTGATGTTGAGATGATCCAAAATTTGAAAACGAAATCATAGCAATAACTGGCTCAATACCAAACATCTTGACAGTTGTAGCCGTCATATTTGCAATGGTTGCCAAATCTTTTGAGTCCGGATCAATGTTTATGGATGTATCACTTAAAAACATTGGTCCTCTTTGTGTCATCAACAAATTCGTTGTAGCTATTCTAGTTACTCCTTTATCCAACCCAATGAGTTCTAGAATAGGTTTTACAACCGTTGGATAACTACGCGAATACCCTGAAATTAAGGCATCTGCATCACCTTCATTAACCATCATTGCGGCAAAATAGTTACGCTCACGCATTAGCTTTTTTGCAGACAGCAACGTTATACCTCTACGTTGCCTTTGTTTCCAGTATACCTCTGCGTATTTATCTTTTCGAGATTCTTCTTCATCACTTTTAGGGTCAATAATTGACACATCAGCATCAAATTCAATCTCTTCCATTAAAGCCTTAATGGTTTCTTTTCGTCCTAGTAAAATAGGTTCAGCAATGCCTTCGTCATGAACAATTTGTGCTGCTTTTAAAACTGCTATCTGATCAGCTTCAGCAAACACAACACGTTTTGGATCAAGCTTAGCTCTACTGTGCATTAAACGTACAATTTTGTTGTCGCTTCCCAATCTTCCTCTTAATTCATCCTCATAAGCTTCCCAATCTGTAATGGTTTTTTTGGCAACACCTGTTTCAATAGCGGCTTTAGCAACTGCTGGTGGAACAACTGCAATTAATCTTGGGTCAAAAGGCTTTGGAATGATATAATCTTTACCAAATGAAAGTTTGGTTTCAGAATAAGCCACATTAACTTGTTCCGGAACTGGTTCTTTAGCCAATTCTGCTAATGCCAAAACAGCTGCTTTTTTCATTTCCTCATTAATTTTGGTTGCTCTTACATCAAGAGCTCCTCGAAAAATGAATGGAAATCCAAGGACATTATTTACCTGATTAGGATGATCACTTCTGCCTGTAGCCATAATAATATCATCTCGTGTATCAATGGCTAATTGATATGGTATTTCAGGATTAGGATTGGCCATGGCAAAAACAATTGGATCTTTTGCCATTGCTTTTAGCATTTCTGGCGTAACAATATCAGCCATAGACAACCCAATAAAGACATCCGCATCGACCATAGCTTCTTCTAAGGTGTCTATTTTTCTTGATGTTGCAAACTCTGTCTTTTCTGATGATAAGTTTTCTCTATCTTTTCTAATAACACCTTTGCTATCTAGCATTACTATATTATCAGGGTTTGCGCCAAAGGATTGATACAATCTCGTACATGAAATGGCTGCAGCTCCAGCTCCACTTACAACTATTTTTACATCTTCAATTTTTTTATTGGTAATTTCTAAAGCATTCAACAAAGCTGCTGCTGAAATAATAGCTGTGCCATGTTGATCATCATGCATGACTGGAATATCTAATTCCTCTTTTAAACGACGTTCAATCTCAAATGCTTCAGGTGCTTTTATATCTTCGAGGTTGATACCACCAAAAGTTGGAGCAATATTTTTTACTGTTTCTATGAATTCGTCAATATTCTCTGTGTCAACCTCAATATCAAAAACATCAATATCTGCAAATATTTTGAAGAGTAATCCCTTACCTTCCATAACAGGTTTTGATGCTAAAGGCCCAATATTTCCTAAACCAAGCACAGCAGTACCATTTGAAATTACGGCTACTAAATTCCCTTTCGTTGTATATTTATATGCTTTTGATGGATTTTTTTCAATCTCCAAACAAGGCTCGGCAACACCTGGAGAATATGCCAATGACAAATCTCTTTGGGTCGCGTATTTTTTTGTTGGAACAACTTCAATTTTACCTGGTTTTGGCCTTGAATGGTATAATAAGGCCTCTCTACGTTTACTTTCCGTGCTCATATAATAGTTGTTATAAGAATTACAAAGTTAAACCGTTAGCGCTAATTAAGAAATATTATTGCTATTCTTTTAAGAACTGAATATTTCTGACTAAACCAGAATATTTGGTTCTTTTGACTGCGGATTTTTGAAAGACTTTTTTAAAAGTGTCTTCGGTGATTTCTTCCCAATCCTTCTTTGTCATTTCGAGTAATTCAGGATGTGGATTAAATAGTGGTTCATTATGTGATTTTGAAAATCTGTTCCACGGACAAACATCCTGACAGACATCACAGCCAAACATCCAATTATCAAACTGTCCTTTAAATTCTGTTGGAATATTTTCTTTTAATTCGATTGTAAAATAAGAAATGCATTTGCTACCATCTACAACATAAGGCTCAGTGATTGCTTGTGTTGGGCAAGCATCAATACAAGCTGTACAAGTGCCACAGTGATCTGTTGTTGGGGTATCGTAATCTAATTCTAGATCTATAATCAATTCAGCAATAAAATAAAATGAGCCTACTTGTTGTGTTAGTAAATTACTGTGTTTTCCAATCCAACCCAAACCAGATTTTGCAGCCCAAGCCTTATCTAAAACTGGAGCAGAATCAACAAAAGCACGACCATGAACTTCTCCTATTTCATCTTGAATAAAATGTAAAAGGGATTTGAGTTTGTCTTTTATGACAAAATGATAATCTGTCCCATAAGCGTATTTACTGATTTTAGGAGCGCTTTTATCATTCTGTAATTCAGATGGGAAGTAATTCAGCAATAAAGAAACAACACTCTTGGAGCCTTCAACCAATATGGTAGGATCAAGACGTTTATCAAAGTGGTTTTCCATATACTGCATTTCTCCATGCATATTCTTGTTTAACCATTTTTCTAAACGAGGCGCCTCGGTTTCTAAAAATTCTGCTTTACTAATACCACAAGATAAAAAACCGAGGCGTTTGGCTTCGGTTTTGATAAGTTCTGTGTATTTAGTTTTATTGTTCATTTAATGAGATTCTGAATCAAGTTCAGAATGACACTTCGTGTCAAAATAATCCACCTTGAGTTGGTCCTTTGATCTTTCCTAGGTGCTTATATGCCAATTCTGTAACTTCACGACCTCTAGGTGTTCGCATAATAAAACCTTGTTGTATTAAAAATGGTTCATAAACTTCCTCGATGGTTTCTGCGCTTTCACTTACAGCAGTTGCCAAGGTTGTAATACCGACTGGTCCACCTTTAAATTTGTCGATAATTGTAGATAAAATTTTGTTGTCCATTTCATCTAAACCATGAGCATCAACATTAAGTGCTTCAAGAGCAAATCTTGCAATTTTAATGTCAATGTTTCCATCACCTTTTATTTGAGCAAAGTCCCTAACTCTACGTAATAAAGCATTTGCAATTCTTGGTGTGCCTCTACTTCGTCCTGCTATTTCAACAGCAGCTTCCATAGAAATAGGGATGTCAATAATGCCTGCACTTCGCTGCACTATGGTGGTTAAAAGTTCTGTGTTATAATACTGTAATCTACTTTGAATACCAAAACGTGCTCGCATTGGAGAGGTTAACAATCCTGAACGTGTGGTTGCGCCTATTAACGTAAACGGATTTAGATTGATTTGAACTGTTCTGGCATTAGGTCCAGTTTCAATCATGATATCGATTTTGTAGTCTTCCATTGCTGAGTACAAATACTCTTCAACAATAGGGCTCAATCGATGAATTTCATCTATAAAAAGCACATCACGCTCTTCAAGGTTTGTTAGTAATCCAGCTAAGTCGCCTGGCTTGTCTAAAACTGGTCCAGATGTAACTTTTATAGCCACTTGCAACTCATTTGCTAGAATATGAGCCAACGTTGTTTTTCCCAATCCCGGAGGTCCATGAAACAAAGTATGATCTAAAGCTTCACTCCGACCATTGGCGGCTTGAACAAATATTTTAAGATTTTCCAATACTTGATCTTGACCTGTAAAATCTTCAAAAGATAACGGTCTTAATTTTTTTTCGACATCTAATTCTTCAGGAGAAAAATGCTCGTTAGATGGATCTAAATTTTCGTTCATATAAAACAAATATAAAGAAAAAGCCTTTCTTTAAACAGAAAGGCTTTTATTATATTATTTAATCAAATTCGTTTAATGATGAAGCTCTTCTTCACCTTCTTTTAATGGAACATTTTGAGGCACGAAATCATCATCATGACCTGGTTTACTATAATCATACGACCAACGATATACATGAGGAATATCGCCTTCCCAGTTTCCATGAATGTGTTTTATTGGAGCTGTCCACTCTAAAGTTGTAGATCTCCAAGGGTTTTGAACTGTTTTCTTTCCAAAGAACATGCTTCCGAAGAAATTGTATAAATACAGTATTTGAACAACTCCACCAATTAAAGCAAAAACAGTAATAATCACATTCACATCATTTAAATCATCAAATAACGGGAAGTTAGTGTTTGTATAATAACGACGTGGCAATCCTGCCATTCCAATAAAATGCATTGGGAAGAATACACCATAAGCACAAATAGCTGTAATCCAGAAATGGATATAACCCAAGTTTTTATTAAGCATTCTACCATACATTTTTGGATACCAGTGGTAAATACCAGCGAACATTCCATACAATGCAGAAATACCCATTACCAAGTGGAAGTGAGCTACTACGAAATAGGTGTCGTGAACGTTAATATCTAGTGCACTATCACCAAGAATAATACCTGTCAAACCACCAGTAATAAATGTTGATACAAAACCAATAGAAAAGAGCATTGCTGGATTCATCTGTAAATTACCTTTCCAGAGTGTTGTAATCCAGTTGAAAGCTTTTACAGCTGACGGAATTGCAATCAATAATGTTGTGAATGTAAATACGGAACCTAAGAAAGGATTCATACCTGAAATGAACATGTGGTGTCCCCAAACTATAGTTGACAAGAATGCAATTGCCAAAATTGAAACAATCATCGCACGATAACCAAATATTGGTTTACGTGAGTTTGTTGCCATTATTTCAGACACAAGTCCCATTGCTGGTAGTATTACTATATATACTTCTGGGTGTCCTAAGAACCAGAATAAGTGTTCAAATAATACTGGAGATCCTCCTTGATAGTGTAATACTTCTCCTTGAATAAATATATCAGATAAGAAAAATGACGTGCCAAAACTTCTATCCATGATTAATAATAATGCAGCAGATAGTAACACAGGGAACGACACAACACCAATTACAGCTGTAATAAAAAATGCCCAAATGGTTAACGGAAGTCTTGTCATAGACATCCCTTTAGTACGCAAGTTTAATACAGTTACAATATAGTTTAGCGATCCTAATAATGATGACGCAATAAAGATTGCCATGGATACTAGCCACAGCGTCATCCCCATTCCAGAACCAGCTTGAGCTAAAGGCAGAGCACTTAAAGGAGGATAAATTGTCCATCCTGCTGCTGCAGGTCCAGCTTCAACAAATAGTGAAATAACCATGACGACACTTGATAAGAAGAATAACCAATATGAAACCATATTAAGAAATCCTGATGCCATATCACGTGCACCAATTTGCAACGGAATTAAAAGGTTACTGAAGGTACCACTCAATCCAGCAGTTAATACAAAGAATACCATAATGGTACCATGAATAGTGACTAAGGCTAAATAGATATCTGCATCCATAACACCATCTGGAGCCCATTTACCTAACAATGCTTCAAATAGCACATTTGGTTCTTCTGGCCATGCAATTTGCATACGAAACATCATAGACATTAAAACTCCAATAACTCCCATTATTGTACCAGTTACAAGGTACTGCTTTGCGATCATTTTATGATCTTGACTAAATATGTATTTAGTTACAAAGGTTTCTTTATGATGATGATGTCCGTGATCGTCGTGGTCGTGAGTATCTGCGTGTGCTGACATAATCTATATCTAATTTTTAAATCTTAATGTTATTAATTTTGAACTAAAGAATTCTTGAACGTTTTCTGCTCACTTAACCAAGCTTTATACTCCTCTTCAGTTTCTACAATAATTTTCATTTGCATATTGTAATGTGACTTTCCACAAATTTTATTACATAATAATAAGTAATCAAATTCATATCTTACATCCTGGCCTCTAGCTTCAATTTCTTCCTTGTTATTTGTTCTAATTCTGTTTATTCTAGCAACTTTATCAATCATATCAGGATTCTGACGCATTTCTGCAGTTGTTATTGTTGGTGTAAACGCGAATTGAGTAATCATTCCTGGAACGCAGTTCATCTGTGCTCTAAAGTGAGGCATATAAGCTGAATGTAAAACATCCTGTGAACGCATTTTAAACAATACTTTCTTTCCTACTGGTAAGTGCAACTCAGTTGTAATGATATCATCTTGAGCATTTGGATCAGCCTCGTCCAAGCCTAAAATATTTGCATTATCGAGGTTGATTAATCTAACATTAGCATCACCTAAAACATTATCCTCTCCTGCGTATCTTGCTTTCCAGTTAAACTGTTGTGCATAAAGCTCAACCACAATCGTATCATCATCTTGTTCTATATTCATGATATCAGACCAAGTAAATAATCCATAAATTATTAATCCTGCTAATACAATTACTGGTATGATAGTCCAGATGAACTCAAGTCTATCATTATCGGCGTAAAATAAGGCCTTTCTGCCCTTTTCTCCTTTGTACTTATACGCAAAATAGTGCAATAAAAACTGAGTGATTGTTTGTACAATGAATATAATGACCATGGAGATAATCATTAAATTATCAAGACCAGGACCATGTTCAGATGCTGAATTGGACATTAATGGTAAATCTCCCCAAAGCACAAAACAAACAATAGTTATGACATATATAAAAACCAGAAAACCTAGCATTAAATATGCATTTAATTTATTGTCCTTATCATTAGCTACTTGTGCATTTTCATTATTAGCATTGGCCAAATCAAAGATTTTTACCATTTGCCAAATTGCAACTGTAATAAATACTAAAACTAAAATTGTTAATAAAGCAGTCATTGTTATATCTCTTCTTTATTTATTTAAATTAATAATGAAAATGTTCACTTTCTTTAATAAACGGATTTCCTTTTGGTAGTAATGGTGCTTTTGAAAGTGCATAAAATACCAACAATAAGAATAATCCTAAAAATAATGCCACAGCACTTAATTCTGGCAATCCTATTGACCATCTGTCACCAACTGTCGCTGGCATAATCATATTAAATACGTCAACATAATGTCCAATTAATATTACGATTCCAGCCATTACGATAAACCATGGTATACGTTTGTAATCACTATTCATTAATACTAAGAATGGGAATATAAAGTTCATTACCAACATTCCAAAGAATGGTAATTTGTAATCTTCAATACGTGTTACAAAATAGGTAACCTCTTCTGGAATATTAGCATACCAAATTAACATGAATTGTGAGAACCATAAGTAAGTCCAGAAAATGCTAATTGCGAACATGAATTTTGCTAAATCATGCATATGACTGTCATTAACAAACTCCATTAATCCTTTTGATTTAAGGTAAATAGTAATTAAAGCAATCACAGTAATACCACTTACAAACATACTAGCAAATACATACCAACCGAATAATGTTGAGAACCAATGAGGATCAACACTCATAATCCAGTCCCAAGACATCATAGATTCAGTATAGATATAGAACACCAAGAACGCAGCCGAAATACGGAAATTCTTTTTAAAATTTCTATTGTCATTAATGTCTGCATTATCTTGAGCTAAAGAGAATTTTCTAGAGAAATATCTATACGCACTCCAACCACCAATAAAAATTAATGCTCTAATAGTAAATGCTGATTTATTTAACCACCCTACTTTTCCTTGTATCAGTTCATCGTGAGCTACAACTTCTGGATCCATCCAAATAAAAATATGAGGTCCAGCCCAAAGAGCAATCCCTAAAACGATTAGAGCTCCTGGTAATAAATAATAGGTAATGGCTTCCATCACTCTGAATAATACTGGTGACCAACCTGCTTGAGATGCATATTGAATTCCATAAAAAGCTAAAGCTCCCAATGCAATCATCATAAAGAAAAATGCCGCGACATATAATGCCGAATATGGTCTGTTATGAATTTGGTGCATAACGTGTTCTGCATGTTCATCATCATGTGATTCAGCAGTATCATGACCTTCAGATTCATGAGTATCAGTCGTTGCATGGCTTTCTTCTGAAACAGCATGAGTATCTGCTGCTTCACCATGACCTCCTCCGTGAGAAGCTTCTTCAGCCAACATTGTTTTAACTTCATCTAAAGTCACATGAGAAGCTGAATAAGAATAAAACCACCCAAGTGCTCCTAAAAGCATTAATGCTACTGAAAATATTTTTAATCTATTTGATAACGTGTACATATTAATCTGTAATAATCTTTATCTAATAATCTTATTTCTCTAAATCTGATTTTAACTTTAACACATAAGCCACTACTTGCCATCTTTCTTCCTCATTTAGCTGACTAGCATAAGAACCCATTGCATTTTTACCATAGTAAATTGTATGGTAAGTACTTCCTTCGTTAATGGCTCTTCCTACATCATCATAACTAGGTATCCCTAATATTTTTTCACGCTTTACAAGATTGCCTTGACCATCTCCCTTATTTCCATGACAAATACCACAGTAAATATCATACAATTCTTTACCTCTTACTAAATCCACTTGAGTTGAATCTAAAGGGTTTGACAATTCAGCTTTAGCTCTTAAGTACTCTTCGTTTGAACTTCCATAATCAAATAATGAATAGCCTCTTGCAATTGTCCCTTCTGCAGGTAACATTGCAGATTGTTCTCCTGGAAAAACATCATATTCACCATAGGTTTCATAACCAACAGGTTCGTACATGTTAGGCATAAATTGATAGTTTGGTCTTGTATCTTTTTTACATGATACAATTACCGTCATTATCATTACAACTAGTGTTATTTTAAATAAACTTTTCATATCTCTAGTGTGCTTCTTCTTTATCTACGATATTAATTTCTACAGCTCCTGTTTCGGCAAGCAATGCTTGCAAATCTTTTATATTACCAAGAACTGGAATTTCCATTAAAAAATGATCATCTGTTGTTCTTGGATCAGGGTTTTCTGCTTTTTTAAATGGCCACATTCTACTTCTTAAATAAAAGGTTATAACCATTAAATGAGCAGCAAAAAATACCGTTAGCTCAAACATAATTGGAACAAATGCCGGCATGTTTTCTATGTAACTAAAGCTTGGTTTACCACCAATATTTTGTGGCCAATCTTCAATCATAATAAAATTCATCATTAATATGGCTACAGTTAAACCAACACATCCATACATGAATGATGCAATTGCAATTCGTGTTGGTGCCAATCCCATTGCTTTGTCTAGACCATGCACAGGAAAAGGTGTATATATTTCATCAATATGATGCTTAGCAGCCTTTACTTTTTTAACGGCAGACATTAATACATCGTCATCTGTATATATAGCGTGAATTACTTTAGAAGCTTCCATTGTCTACGTTTAATTTATTAATTTTTTAGCTTGTCCTGCCCAATCATCACGTTCAGCTCTTCCTGGGAAAGAACCTGTAATTGAATCTAACAAGTCATATTCTTTTTTTGTCATCTTACTTACCTGAAGGAAAGTATAAATACCTATATCGTTAAGTACCTCTTCCATTTTAGGTCCAATGCCATTAATCTGTTTCAAATCATCAGCTGTTTGAGTTGTTGCATCAAACTTACCAATACCTTCAAATAAAGAGTTTACTTTATCTGTGTTATCTTCTTTAGCTTTTGTTTTAGGTGCAGCAGAAATTGAAGATGTTCTAGCATCAGCTCCTGTTCCAACTAAACTTTTTCCAGCTTCACGAATTTTCTTGTAACGTTCACCAGAGGATTTTAAAATAGTTTTTACTTCTGCCTGTGCAATAACTGGGAATGTTCTAGCATACAATAAGAAGAGTACGAAGAAGAATCCAATAGTTCCTATAAAAATTCCAATATCAACAAATGTTGGTGAGAACATTGTCCACGATGATGGTAAGTAATCTCTATGCAATGAGGTTACAATAATTACGAAACGTTCAAACCACATTCCAATGTTTACAACAATAGATATAAAGAACGAGAACATAATACTTGTACGTAATTTCTTGAACCACATAAACTGTGGCGAGAATACGTTACAAGACATCATCATCCAGTAAGCCCATGCGTAAGGTCCAGTTGCTCTATTTAAGAATGCGTATTGCTCAAATTCAACACCTGAATACCAAGCAATAAATAATTCCGTGATATAAGCCACACCAACTATTGAACCTGTAATCATAATGACTATGTTCATTAGCTCAATGTGTTGTACTGTAATATAATCTTCAAGATTACAAACTTTTCTCATGATAATAAGAAGCGTGTTAACCATCGCAAATCCTGAGAAAATTGCTCCTGCAACGAAGTAAGGAGGGAATATAGTAGTATGCCAACCTGGAATTACTGATGTTGCGAAGTCAAAGGATACAATTGTATGCACAGAAAGTACTAGTGGCGTTGCTAAACCAGCAAGCACTAATGAAACCTCTTCAAAACGTTGCCAATCTTTAGCACGTCCTGTCCAACCAAAACTTAATAATGAATAAATTTTCTTTTGGAAAGGCTTAACCGCTCTATCTCGAATCATAGCAAAATCAGGCAACAAACCTGTCCACCAGAATACCAATGATACAGATAAATACGTCGAGATTGCAAATACGTCCCAAAGTAGTGGTGAGTTAAAATTCACCCAAAGAGATCCAAATTGGTTTGGTATCGGTAACACCCAATAACCTAACCATGGACGACCCATGTGAATGATTGGGAATAGACCAGCCTGAACAACTGAGAAAATTGTCATTGCTTCTGCAGAACGGTTAATTGCCATTCTCCATTTTTGACGGAATAGTAATAGTACTGCAGAAATCAGTGTTCCTGCGTGACCAATACCAACCCACCAAACGAAGTTAGTAATATCCCAAGCCCAACCTACGGTTTTGTTCAATCCCCAAGTTCCAATTCCTGTTGAAATTGTATAAATGATACAACCTATTCCCCAAAGGAAAGCTGCTAATGCAATTGAAAATACAATCCACCAAGATTTATTTGCTTTCCCTTCAACTGGAGCAGCTACGTCCACAGATACATCGTGGTACGATTTTTCTCCTGTAACTAAAGGTCTTCTAATAGGTGCTTCGTAATGAGACGCCATAATCCTTTTATAATTGTTTCTTAATTAATTTATGCTTTGTTTGTATTTCTTACCTTAGTCTGATACACCACATTTGGTTTTGTACCAACACTTTCCAATAAGTGATACGCTCTTTCATCATCTTTTAATGCTGCAATATCATTGCGTTTTTCATTGATATCGCCAAACTTAATTGCCCCATTGCTACAAGCAGAAGAACAAGCCGTTTTAAATTCGTTAGGTTTTACTTCTCTTCCATCACGTTTAGCATCAAGAACTGTTTTTTGTGTCATTTGAATACACATAGAACATTTTTCCATAACACCACGAGATCTAACAGTAACGTCTGGATTAATTACCATACGACCTAAATCGTCATTCATGTGATAATCAAACTCATCATTACCATTGTATAAGAACCAGTTGAAACGACGAACTTTATACGGACAGTTGTTTGCACAATATCTAGTACCAACGCAACGGTTATAAGCCATATGGTTTTGACCTTGACGTCCATGAGACGTAGCTGCCACAGGGCAAACCGTTTCACAAGGCGCATGGTTACAGTGCTGACACATAATTGGCTGGAAAGCAACTTGCGGATTAGCTGATGGAGATTCCATTTCGCCAAATGTGCTAAGTGAACTACCTAAACCTTCGATATTGTCTTTCTTTTCATTGTCACTGTCAAATGACTCTTCAGATGAATAATATCTATCTATACGTAGCCAGTGCATATCACGACTACGACGAATTTCTTCTTTTCCTACAACTGGTACGTTATTTTCTGCATGACATGCAATAACACACGCTCCACATCCAGTACATGCATTTAAATCTATTGACAGATTGAAATGATGTCCAATTGAACGATCAAATTCATCCCAAAGATCAACCTCTGGTGAAGTTACGGGAGTTTCTATATGATTTAAAGAAACTACAGGAATTGGATTCCAAACGCTAGATTTTTCCGTATTGAAAATTTCCAAAGTTGTCTCTCTAATGATATCTCCTCTTCCCATTAACGTATTATGCAACTGCACACAAGCAAATTCGTGCTTGCCTGAAGTAGCTTCAATAGTTACATCTTGAGTTGGATTAAAGTTTGTATATAATGGGTAGGCGTTAACACCTGTTTGCATTTCTGATTTCAATCCTTCAGTTCTACCATAACCAAATGATAAACCTACAGTTCCTTTGGCTTGTCCTGGTTGAATGATTACTGGAGCGGTAATTGTTACTCCATTTACCGTAACATTAGCATACTTCCCATTTAATCCACCTGTGGCATCATGACTACTCTGTGTAAAGAATGTACTTGGTTCTAAGTATAAACCTAATTCTTTAGCGTCTGCTTCAGAAATTGTTAGGTAATTGTCCCAAGTTGTTCTAGTTAAAGGGTCAGGGAACTCTTGTAACCAAGGGTTATTGGCTTGTTGACCATCTCCCATTCCTGTTTTTGGATACAAAGTCAATTCCATTCCTGAAGAGGATGTAGAAGCTAAAATGTTTGCGATAGAACTTAAGTTCGTTGCTGCTGATTCAACTTCAGTGTTAGCTTCCGAAGTTTCTTCAGTAGCAGTTGTAGTTCCAACAAATACACCATCATGTAATGCCTGATTCCACGATGATCCATTTAGAATATTCGTATTCCAATTGTCCTTAATATAATCATGGTAAGACATACTATTGCCATTCCAAATTAATAAAGCTTCTTGAAATTGTCTTGTATCAAATAAAGGACGAATTGCTGGTTGTGTTAAACCATAATGTCCTTTTTTCATTTCAACATCTCCCCAAGATTCTAAGTAATGAGGTGCTGCTGCAATGTAATTAGCGTTTATTGATGTTTCATCTTCTTTCATAGAAAACGCCACAGTCATAGCAACATTTGCTAAACCTGAAGTAAACTCTTCTGAATTTGGTAAACTGTAAACAGGATTCACACCACTCATAATCAAAACACCAACTGTTCCTGCATTCATATCAGCAACCAGTTTTGAAACCTCAGCATTGTTCCCTTGTCTTGTTTTTATAGTTGTTTTAGGATCAAACGCCTTACTTGAAAGTGCTTCATTAATAGCGAGCACCAAAGTTTGAGCATTGACATCTTGAATTCCAGAAACCACAACAGCGTTACTTCCAGCTTCAAGCAATTCAGAGGCAGCAGAATTAACAGCTTCTTCAATACGTTCAGGAAGATTTCCAGATACTGCATTGCCTGTAATTTTTCCGTATAATTTAGCTAAAGCCACTTTTTGTTCGCTTGGCTTTAATGGAACTCGCTTATCTGCATTAGCTCCAGTTAAACTCATATTGGATTCGAACTGAATATGACGAGACATTTTTCCATCTTTAGGAATTCGTCCAACAGAATACCCTGAGTCAAATCCTCCTCCTTGCCAATCTCCTAAGAAGTCAGCTCCAACAGAAACAATAGTCATTGCTTTAGAGAAATCGTAATTCGCTAAACCACGTTCTCCATATTTATTTTGGTAAGCGTCAGCAGCAGCAGATTCTGAAATTGCATCATATACTACATGGCGAACATTACCATACTTTTCTTTAAATTCCGAAATTAATTTAGATGTTGATGGACTTGCGAAAGTTTGTGTTAATAACACAATATCTTTTCCAGAAGCCATAGCAGCATTAAGTCCAGCGGTAGTATCAGCATCAAACTCAACCCATGAACTATCTTCTCGGTTCTTCTTAGGATTAGCAACTCTTAAGCTATCATACAAATCTAACACAGAAGCATTAACTCTTGCGTTTGCTCCACCACCAGATGCTAAATCGTTATTTTCGATTTTTATAGGACGACCTTCACGTGTCTTAACCAAGACGCTCGCAAAATCATATCCATTAGCAATGGTTGATGCATAGTAATTTGCAACACCAGGAATAATTTGATCTGGCTGCACAACATAAGGAATAGACTTAATTACTGGTCCTTCACAAGCTGCTAATGATGCAGCAGCAGTACTAAACCCAACGTATTTTAAGAAATCACGTCGTGTTGTAGAAGAAGATTCCAATGTTTTTTTATCGCCTAAAAATTCATCTACAGGAATTTCTTGAACAAACTCTTTGTGCTTTAGCGCCTCAACAAATGAGCTGCCATTTTCATTTAGCTCTTCAACACTTTTCCAGTATTTCTTGTTTGATGACATATTATAATTGAATTAACTTCTTTAATATTTTAGTAATGACATTTACCACATTCCAGTCCACCCATTTGAGCAGCTGTTAATTGGTCAACACCATATTTTTTTGATAATTGTTCGTGTATTTTTGTGTAATACTCATTGTCTTGAACTTTCACATTAGTTTCTCTGTGACAGTTAATACACCATCCCATTGTTAATGGCGAGTATTGATACATAATTTCCATTTCTTCAACTGGCCCATGACAAGTTTGACATTCTAAACCTGCAACAGAAACGTGTTGTGAGTGATTGAAATATGCAAAATCAGGCAGATTGTGAATTCTCACCCATTTCACAGGTTGTGTTTCTCCAGTGTATTGTTGATCCGCATCATCCCAACCAGCAGCAGCGTATAATTTCTTGATTTCACCATCATAAAACGCTTTATCATATTCAGCCGTGGTTTCACCATTGTATTCATAAATTGATTTGTGGCAATTCATACACACATTCAAAGAAGGTATTCCAGAGGTCTTACTGACTCTAGCTGATGAGTGACAGTACTTACAGTCAATACCATTATCTCCTGCATGTATTTTATGCGAAAAATGTATTGGTTGTACTGGCTGATAACCTTGATCTACACCAACTTGCATCATATATCCATAAGCGAAATAACCACTAGCTAAAAGAAAGAATATTGCAGTAACCAACATTAAAAATTGGTTTTGCACAAAAGCTTTCCAGATAGACTTGCGTTTTGTAGCTTCGGCTATCTCGACATTATTTGCCTCAGCAAAGCGACGTAAGGTTTTATTCACTAAAACAAGTCCAAGTGCTAATAGCATAAATAATAATGCTAAGGCTCCAAGAATTAGGTTATTTGAAATTCCTGGCTCAACTGGCACTGCAGTTGTTGCGACACCAGAAGCCTCTCCACTAGCGGCTGCAGCTGGTTCAGTAGCAGTGTAAGCAAGAATATCGCTAATATCTTGATCTGAAAGTTGTGGCATAGCAGTCATTGCTGCACCATTGTATTCAGCATAAATTTTATTGGCATAAGCATCTCCAGACTTTACAACAGCAGCGCTGTTACGAATCCATGCATTAATCCATTCTCTATCTAAGCCTTGCTCATCAAGTCTTGCTTCTACACCTCTAAGCGCTGGCCCTGTAAGCTTTTTATCTAAGCTGTGACATGCAGCACAATTGGTGTTGAATAAGGTTTTACCTCTTACAGGATCACCATCTTGAGCTAATAATGTAGTAGAGAAAGTTAATAAAAAAACGAAACCAAGCAGTACACTTTTAATGGTTAAGTTGCGGTTTTTCACCTGTTTCATATTGTTAGTAGAATTGTCTTCCAAACTTTGGTACGATTTTTTCATAAAAGAAAAATGTTCGGTTATAAAAATCTCGCACAAAAGTAACATTTAAAGTCGATTTTAGAAATGTTAGAGAAGCGTTAATTTATAATTTATAAACATTCTAAATAATAATTTTGCACATGTTTTCGTTCATATGCTTTACATTTGCCTTAAAATAAAATAAGATGAAACAAATTCCTTATAAATACTTCATTGTCGCACTTATATTTACATCATTTTCCTTTGTGAAATTAAATGCTCAACAGGGTACTGTAGAAGTTAATCAAGACAAACAAATTGATGTCTTGCTGAAAGTGAAAAAGGATGTTAATGCTACTGAAGCAAATTACAAAATTCAGATTTACAGTGGTAATCGACCAGGAGCTGAAAAAGCGCAAATGGAATTTAGAAATTCTTTTGCAGAATGGTCTTCAACCAAAGAATTTGAGACACCGAACTACAAAATTTGGGTTGGTAATTTTGAAACACGATTAGAGGCTGATAGAGCTTTAGTGAAAATCAAACAAAAGTTTGCCAATGCCTTTTATTTTAAGCCGAAAAAGAATTAAAACCGAGATTTTTATAATCAAAAAAGGCGACCAAATGGTCGCCTTTTTTGATGAATTCTATTATTTCAATTTCTTTTTAACTGCTACTTCTTGGAAAGCTTCTAATACATCACCTTCAAAGATATCATTGTAGTTCTTGATTTGCATACCACAATCATAGCCTTTAGAAACTTCTTTAACATCGTCTTTAAATCGTTTTAAGGATGCTAATTCTCCTGTGTAAATAACCACACCTTCTCTAATTAATCTGATTCCAGAATTTCTGTAAATCTTACCATCAGTAACCATACAACCTGCAATAGTTCCAATCTTAGAAATCTTAAAGGTTTCTCTTATTTCTGCTGATCCAGTAATCTCCTCCTTAAATACCGGAGATAGCATACCTTCCATTGCATCTTTAAGGTCGTTAATAGCATCATAAATGATAGAGTACATTCTGATATCGATTTCCTCTTTATCTGCTATTTGACGAGCATTGCCCATTGGACGAACATTAAATCCGATAATAATGGCGTCTGATGCTGAAGCCAATAACACATCACTTTCTGTAATGGCTCCCACTCCTTTATGGATAATATTCACTTGAATCTCTTCAGTTGAAAGTTTTTGGAAAGAATCTGTTAATGCCTCAACCGATCCATCAACATCACCTTTAAGGATAACGTTCAATTCTTTAAAGTCTCCTAATGCGATACGACGACCAATTTCATCTAAAGTAATGTGGCGTTGTGTTCTAACCGACTGCTCTCTTTGCAGTTGAGTACGTTTTGCTGCAATTTGTTTTGCTTCACGTTCGTCATCAAAAACATTGAATTTATCACCTGCCTGAGGTGCGCCATCTAATCCTAATATTGAAACTGGCGTTGATGGTCCAGCTTCCTGAACATCATGCCCTCTTTCGTCGTGCATGGCTTTAACTTTTCCACTATTTTTCCCAGCTAAGACATAGTCTCCAACACGAAGCGTACCTGCTTGTACTAAAATTGTTGAGACGTAACCACGACCTTTATCTAAGAACGCTTCAACAACTGTTCCAGACGCTGGTTTTTTTGGATTAGCTTTAAGCTCTAACAATTCGGCTTCTAGTAATACTTTTTCTAATAGTTCTTTAACACCTGTACCGAATTTTGCCGAAATATCATGAGATTGTATTTTTCCTCCCCAATCTTCTACTAACAAATTCATTTGTGCCAATCCTTCTTTAATTTTTTCAGGATTCGCGTCAGGTTTATCAATTTTATTGATTGCAAAAACAATAGGAACTCCAGCCGCTTGCGCATGTGAAATTGCTTCTTTTGTTTGTGGCATTATATCATCATCTGCTGCCGCTACAATAATTGCGATATCTGTAACTTGAGCTCCACGAGCACGCATGGCCGTAAAGGCCTCGTGACCAGGTGTATCAAGAAACGCTATTTTTTGTCCGTTTTCTAATTGAACACCATAAGCTCCAATATGTTGTGTGATTCCTCCAGATTCACCTGCAATTACGTTTTCTTCACGTATGTAATCTAGTAACGATGTTTTACCATGATCTACGTGACCCATTACTGTTACAATTGGAGCACGTGGTAATAAATCTTCTGGCCTATCTTCAACTTCTTGAATAGATTCTTCAATATCAGCCGTTACAAACTCAACTTCATATCCAAATTCATCAGCAACAATAGATAAGGTTTCTGCATCAAGACGCTGGTTCATTGTAACCATCATACCTAATGACATACATGCCGAGATAATTTGAGTCACAGAAACGTCCATCATAGTCGCCACTTCACTTGCAGTAACAAACTCAGTTACTTTTAAGATTTTGCTTTCAGCTTCTTGCTGCTGTAAATCTTTTTCAGTTTGCTCTCTATGCTGATCTCTTTTGTCTCTTCTGTATTTTGCGCCTTTACCTTTACTAGATTTGCCTTGAAGTTTCTCTAAAGTTTCACGTACTTGTTTTTGTACTTCTTCTGCACTTGGCTCTTCTTTTACTACTTGAGAGCGTCTTTGGCCTCCTCTAGCTTTTCCTCTGTTATTTCCACCACCTCTATTGTCATTACGCTCTCCTCCTTCAGATGTTGGTCCAACTTTGCTTATTCTTCTACGCTTTTTCTTAGCATCAGCGTTTTTATCGTTTGATTTTTTCTCTTCTTTCTTTTTCTTAGGCTTATTGAATTGAGATAAGTCTATTTTATTTCCAGAAATTTTAGGTCCAGAGAGTTTTTGATATTTCGTTGTGACTTTTTCGTCTTTTGGTTCTTGAGGTGCTTCCTCTTTTGCTTTAGGAACCTCTTTCTCCTCAACCTTTGCCACTTTTTCTTCCACTTTAGGAGCTTCTTCTTTCTTTTTGACAACTGGTTCCGGTGCCTTTTCTTCTACTTTTGGCTTTTCTTCAACTTTAGGAGCTTCTTCTTGTTTTGGAGCTTCTTTCTTTTTTGGCTTATCCAAATCAATTTTACCAACTTGTTTTGGCCCTTCTAAAGTAGTTTTTGCTTTTACAACTTCTTTCTTAGTCGCTTCCTCCTTTTGAATCTTAGCTTCAATTTCTTTTTCACGCTCAACTCTAAGCGCTTCTTTTTCTTTCAGCTTTGCTTCACTAACTTCTTTTGAGGCAACTTTTTTGTTAGCATCAGTTTCAAATTCGTCAGATAGAACTTGATATACCTCATCTGAAATTTTTGTAGTAGGACGCTTCTCTATCTCGATGCCTTTAGTTTCTAAAAACTCAACTGCTCGATCTAAAGAAATGTTTAACTCTCTTAATACTTTATTTAATCTTATTGTTTCAGCCATAAACTGCTTTAATATATGCTAAATATGTTATTCTTCAAATTCTTCTTTAAGAATTCTTACAACTTCTATAATAGTTTCTTCTTCTAAATCTGTACGTTTTACTAAATCTTCAATGTCTTGTTCCAAGATACTTTTTGCAGTATCTAAACCAACTTTTGAGAATTCAGCAATAATCCAAGAATCAATTTCATCTGAGAACTCAGTAAGCTCAACATCTTCTTCGACGCCTTCTCTAAACACATCAATTTCATATCCTGTTAATTGACCTGCCAAACGTATGTTGTGACCTCCTCTACCAATTGCTTTACTAACTTCTTCTGGTTTTAAAATTACTTCAGCACGACCATTGGCTTCATCTAATTTAATTGATGTTACTCTTGCTGGACTTAAGGCTCTTGTGATATAGAGCTGAATATTATTAGTGTAATTTATTACATCAATGTTTTCGTTTCCTAATTCACGAACAATACCATGTATTCTGGATCCTTTCATACCAACGCAAGCTCCAACTGGATCTATTCTGTCATCATAAGAATCTACAGCGACTTTAGCTTTTTCACCAGGAATTCTTACTACATTTTTAACTGAAATTAACCCATCAAATACTTCTGGAATTTCTTGTTCAAACAATTTTTCCAAGAACAATGGTGATGTACGAGACATGATGATTGCAGGTTTGTTACCTTTAAGTTCAACACTTTCAATAATACCTCTTACATTATCTCCTTTTCTAAAAAAGTCTGAAGGAATTTGCTTTTCTTTTGGTAAAATAATCTCATTCCCTTCGTCATCTAATAAAATAATTGCTCTATGACGAATATGATGCACTTCAGCTGTATAAATCTCTCCTATTAGATCTTTAAACTGTTTGTAGATATTGGTGTTATCATGTTCATGAATTTTAGAAATTAAGTTTTGTCTTAACGCTAAAATAGCACGTCTTCCTAAGTCTATCAACTTAACTTCTTCAGACACATCTTCACCTACTTCAAAATCTGGTTCAATTTTACGTGCTTCAGATAATGATATTTCTTGGTTAGGTTCTTCAACTTCACCATCTGCTACAACTACTCGATTTCGCCAAATTTCTAAATCTCCTTTATCTGGATTTATAATAATATCAAAATTATCATCATCTCCAAACTTCTTTTTTAATGCATTTCTAAATACATCTTCTAAAATGGCCATTAAGGTTACACGATCAATTAATTTATCGTCCTTAAATTCCGAAAATGACTCGATTAACGCAATATTTTCCATAACTCTTAAACTGGATTAAAATTTTATCTTAACTTTTGCTTCAATTATATCACTGTAAGTCAACTCTACTTTTTTTTGTACCGTGACTTTACCTTTCCCAACTTCTTTGGGCTCTCTTGCTTTCCATTCAAGTGTAATACTGTTGTCATCAGCATTAATTAAAATGGCTTCAAATTTTTGGTTATTAGTTGCTTTAACATCAACTGTTCTCCCAATATTTTTTTTGTATTGTCTTTTATGACTCATTGGAACGGTTGCACCTGCTGAAGCTACTTCAAGAGAAAAATCTTCTTCTTCTCTATCTAAGTTATGCTCAATAGCACGACTTACAAACATGCAATCTTCAACCGAAACACCATGATCACCATCAATTATTACTTTAATGGTATTATCTGAAAGAACATCAAAATCTATAAGAAACAAATCTTTGCGTTCTTCAAGGCAATCGTCTAATAACGTCCTTACTTTACTTCTAAACATAGTATAAAAAGAGGGGACTTTCCGTCCCCTCGCCTATTCTTTTTTCTTACAACGCTGCAAATATACAATATTTTAATGGATTATTGCAAACGTTGAGTTATCAATTTTTTCGCTAAATTTAAAAGGTTAAACACTAGGTCAGAATATGAAAAAAATATTAGTGCCAACAGATTTCTCAGGGCAAGCTGATTATGCGCTTCATGTAGCCGCACAATTAGCTAAACGTCATCGTTGTGAAATTTACTTATTGCACATGCTTGAACTACCCGTAAATGAGATTGACGCTTTGAGTTCGCATAGTGATTTACCAGAAGCTATGTTTTATATGAAACTGGCCAGAAAACGCTTTGACGAAGTTTTAGAGAAACCTTTTTTAAAAAACTTAAAAGTTCACGAGATAGTGAAATTTCATCAAGCTTTTGATGGTATAATTGACACGTGTAAAGAGTATAAAATTGACCTCATTATTATGGGTTCTCATGGAGTAAGTGGATTTAAAGAAATGTTTATTGGCTCTAATACAGAAAAAGTGGTTAGAACAAGTGATATTCCTGTTTTAGTGATTAAAAATTATCACAAAACTTTTAAGGTCAACAATTTTATTTATGCATCTGACTTCACGGAAGAAAACAAAGAGCCATTTAAAAAAGCCATGAAATTTGCAAAATTGGTTGATGCTACAATGCATTTATTGATGATTAATACGCCTAATAAATTTTTAACTACTGATGAAGCCGATTCTAGAATGCAGGATTTTATGAAAGGTGTTCGATTTAAAAATTACACTATAAATATTTATAACGATTACACCATTGAAAAAGGCATCCTAAACTTTGCTCACCACATAGATGCTGGATTAATCGGCATGAGCACTCATGGCAGAAAAGGCATTGCTCATTTTTTCAATGGAAGCATTAGCGAAGATTTGGTGAACCACGCCAAACGACCTGTTATTACCTTTAAAATTTAACTCTTTAAAACAAAAAAGCTTTCCTTGAAGGAAAGCTTTTGTTGGCCTACTAGGGCTCGAACCTAGACTCTTCTGGACCAAAACCAGACGTGTTGCCAGTTACACCATAGGCCATCATGTAATTGAGCGTGCAAATTTAGTACAAACTTTTATTTGCGCAAACATTTTTCGTATAAAATAACAAGATTACCTTAACGTTTACTTAAAAACCTTTATACGTTATATAATTATTCTTAAATTCGCCAGCAGTAATAACTCATCAAATATGACACAATCAAACTTTAAAAAGTGGAACACCATTTTAGGATGGTTAGCTTTTTTAGTAGCTTTAGTAACCTATACTTTAACTGTTGAACCCACTGTTAGCTTCTGGGATGCTGGTGAATATATTCTGACCTCGTCAAAGTTACAAGTTGGTCATCCACCTGGAGCACCATTATTTCAAATGCTTGGTGCGTTTTTCTCTGTTTTTTCTACAGATCCTTCACAAATAGGTTGGCTGATGAATATGATGAGTGCTGTTTCTAGCGCCTTTACTATATTGTTTATGTTTTGGTCTATTACTCTATTACTTAGGCATATTATTGGCTCAACGGGAACGCTTTCAAAAGCTCAAGGTCAAGCTATTCTTGGGAGTGCTTTGGTAGGAAGTTTAGCTTTCACATTTACAGATTCGTTCTGGTTTAATGCCGTTGAAACTGAAGTTTATGCCATGGCTACGATGATCATGGCCATCATGTTTTACTTAGGATTGAGATGGGAACAAGACATGGATAAACCTCGTGGAAATAAATGGCTTATTTTAATTTCATTTATTGTTGGATTATCTTTTGGTGTTCACTTTATGGGATTATTGACCATTCCAGCCATTGGTCTTATTTATTTCTTTAAAAACTACAAAACTGTAACAGTGAAAAATTTCATCATTGCAAATGTCGTGGTGGTTGCTATTTTATTATTCATATTTAAATTATTAGCTCCAAATATTTTAAGATATTTTAGTGCCTTAGAGATTTTCTTTGTTAACTCAATCGGACTTCCTTTTAATTCAGGATCTGTTATTGCTGGTCTAATATTAGTTGCAGGTTTTTACTTCGGAATCAAATACACCAAGAAAAAAGAGTTAAAACATTTAAACACAGGAATTTTATGTGTTGCTTTTGTAATCATTGGGTTTTCAACCTGGTTAATGTTGCCTATCAGAGCCAACGCAAATGTCGTTATCAATGAGAACAATCCTTCAAGCGCAAGAGAACTGCTCGCTTACTATAATTTAGAGCAATATCCTAAAACACATTTGTTTTATGGTCCACAATTCACTGATATGTATTCTGGCCTAGATCAAAACAACCCTTATGTTGATGATAAGCCTAAATATGAGAAAGATTTTGAAAAAGGAGAATACGTCATTGTAAATGACTACAAAAACGCGACACAAAATTACAACTCTAAACATGCTTCCATTCTTCCAAGAATGTGGAGTGCAGAACATGCTGAAAATTACATGATGTACACTGGGTATTTAGATTTTAAACTAAAACCTGAATACCAAATGCAAAATGAGCTGCGTGGTATAATTGCCGAAACTAAAAGTAAAGCAGCTCAAGGTCTTATGGATTATGAAGATTATCACAGCTTTTTACGTCAATTTGGTCAATATATTGATATAGAAAAGCCATCTATGGGTTCTAACATTGCTTTTATGCTAGAATACCAATTAGGTTATATGTATTGGAGGTATTTTATGTGGAATTTTACAGGACGACAAGATGATATTCAAGGAAAATACGATTCACATGGTAATTGGATAAGTGGCGTAAAACCTATTGATGAATGGCATTTAGGGTTATCACAAGATAATTTACCAAGTGATGTCCTTAATAATAAAGCCAGAAATACATATTACTTTTTACCTTTAATTTTAGGTTTAATTGGATTATTTTTTCTCTTTAATAAAGACAGAAAATTGTTCTGGACAATGCTTGTATTTTTTCTCTTTACAGGATTGGCTATACAAGTTTATACTAATGTAAGACCTTTTGAGCCTAGAGAACGTGATTATTCAGTTGTAGGTTCGTTTTATGTATTTGCCATATGGATTGGTTTTGGTGCTTATGCCATTTTTAGTGCATTACAAAAATACAGTAAGCATCAACTTTTAGCACCAGCTATTTCGGCCCTATGCTTAGCATTCGTCCCAGGAATATTAGCAGCCAATAATTGGGATGATCATGATCGTTCTGGTAGAGAAACTGCTCATGCCATGGCTATTAAATATTTAGAATCTTGTGATCCAAATGCGATACTGTTTACCATTGGTGATAATGATTCTTTCCCTCTTTGGTATGCTCAAGAAATTGAAGGCATCAGAACTGATGTACGAGTTGTAAACACGAGTTTATTCCAAACCGATTGGTATATAGACCAAATGAAACGCAAAGCTTATGAAAGTGATCCAATTCCATCTTCGTTAACACATGATAAATACAAGTTTGGAACTAGAGATTACATTATAAAAGATACCATTACAAGTGATACGATTCCTATTAAAGAATTCATGAATTTTATTACTAGTGATGATCCAAGAACAAAATACAGACATATACTTCAACAAGGTGGTTATGATCTTAGTAGAATACGCAATCAAGAATTAAACGCCAACTACCTTCCAACAGAGAATGTTAGAATTCCTGTAGATAGAGATGCTGTGTTAAGAAATGGTATTGTTCCAGAAAAAGATGCTGATTTAATTGTTCCTTATATAGACATTAAAATAAAAGGAAATGCATTAACTAAAAACAGACTTTTAATGCTTGATATTGTTGCCAATAATAATTGGGAACGTCCAATTTATTTTACTGGAGGAGCATTCGGTGATGACGACTACATCTGGATGAAAGATTATTTACAACTTGATGGCTTATGCTACAAGTTAGTACCAATTAGAACATCTGTTGACAGAGCAAATCCTTTTGATATGGGACGAGTAGATCCAGAAAAAATGTACAGTTTAGTCAGTGAATGGAAATGGGGAAATAGTGGTAATGATAACGTTTACCATGATGTAGAGACTAGAAAAAATGGGATTACGTACAGAGGTAATTTAGCACGTTTAATTGAAGCTTTAATTAATAATGATGAACTTGAAAAAGCTGAAGAAATTGCAGATTTAGCTATGGAAAAAATGCCAGTAGATGTTTTTGGATATTACACTTTGTTAGAACCTTATATCAGTGCATATTATCAAGTTGAATCTAAAGATAAAGCTCGTAATTTATTTAAGGATGTGTCTAAAAAATATCAGGAGAATTTAACCTATTATAGTTCATTATCTCTTAAGAATCAACGACGAATGTTTGAAGAGATTTACACGGACATTGAACGTTATAGAGGTTTGGTTGATGTTATCATAATTAATGACGATGATGAGGAATTCATTAAAACTGAAATGGAAGCTTTTAACAATACCTTGCGTTTGTTTAGTCAATTAATTGGTGACGATTCTTACGAAGAACCTGAACGTACAGATAATGACATTCCATCAGATTCAAACGTAATTCAAATAGATAGCAATTAACTGTGATGAATTTTACGCCTGTTACAGTTCCAAAGGTTGTAAAAAAGATGTTCCCGAATTATATTTGGAATATTGATTCAAAGGAAAAAACTCTTTATCTCACTTTTGACGATGGTCCTACACCTGAAATCACAGATTGGGTTTTAGAATGCTTAAAAAAATACAATGCCAAGGCAACGTTTTTCTGTATTGGGAAAAATATTGAGCAACAACCTGATATTTATCAAAACATCATCAAAAATGGTCATGCTATAGGGAATCATACCTTTAATCACTTAAAAGGCTGGAAAACCACTATTGATTCTTATCTAATCGATGTTATTCAAACTCAGGACATTTTAAATATTCAGAATCAAAAATTATTTAGGCCTCCTTATGGACGCATGAAGCCAAAACAAGCTAAGTTGTTAATTGATGAAGGATTTCAAATCGTTATGTGGAGTGTGTTATCTGTAGATTGGGCCAAAAATGTGTCTGAAATTCAGTGCTATAAAAATATAGTGGATAATGCAATTTCAGGTGATATTGTTGTATTTCATGATAGTGTAAAAGCTTCTCGCAATTTACAATATACGCTCCCAAAAGTTCTTGAGTATTATGGTAATTTAGGATATAATTTTAAGAGTATTCCTTAATCAGACCAATAAGTGTATTAGCATCTTGCTCACCACTTTGACGCCATTTCATTTCGCCATTCTTGTAAATAATCAAGGTTGGTAATCCTTTAATACGCAATGCTTCGGCTAAATCTTTGTTCTTATCGACATCAATTTTAATAACCTTAGCTTTGTCGCCAAGTGCAGCGGCAACATCTCTTAACACGGCATGCATTGCAGCAGATTCTTCATTCCAGTCTGTGAAAAAGTCTAACAATACAGGAATATCTACATCAATTAGTTCCCCAAATTTTGACATATTTTTTAAATTTTAAGTCAAGTGAGCTATTACAAACCTACAATTTTTTATTCGTTTTGAAAACCAATATATTAAATAGGTTTATCTAGCGTATTAATAAAAATAATCAATTTTCTCCTAAATACAACATTTTGCGTCTATTATGCTGGTTTTGAGCCCTTTTTAAGTTCTATGACTGTTATTTCTGGCCAAATACCTACACGTCCTGGAAATGCCAATACACCAAAACCTCTATTTACATTAATGAGCTGATTTTTTTCTTCATAAATTCCAGCCCAATATTTATAACGCCATTTTACAGGACTCCATTTAATCCAACCAGGAATTTCTATACCAAACTGCATGCCATGCGTATGCCCACTTAAAGTCAAGTGGTAATGGTAGTCGTCATCAATAACTTGATATTCCCAATGTGATGGATCGTGACTCAATAGTATTTTAAAGTCATTCGCCTCAATAGTTTCGGTAGCCTTTTTTAAATCTCCCTTTTGTTTAAATCCTTTTCCCCAGTTTTCTACGCCAACAATAGCTATTCGTTCTCCGTTTTTCTCAATAAATCTGCTTTCGTTTCGTAACAAATCGAAACCTATGTCTTTTTGTAGGCCTTGTAATTCGTTTAAATTTTTTGCTTTTAATTCATCTGAATCCCAACGCACATAATCACCATAATCATGATTACCAAGAATTGAAAACATACCATCTTTTGCTTTCAATTTAGAAAAGCTTTCCTTCCAAGGCAACATCTCTTCTGCCCTATTATTAACCATGTCACCAGTAAATAAAATAGTATCTGATTCTTGCTGATTAATTAAGTCTATGGCATACTCAACTTTTTCTTTGTTATCAAAACTACCAACATGAAGGTCACTAATTTGTGTAATGCGATAGCCATCAAATGCTTCAGGTAAATCTTCAAAATGAAGCGTATATTTAAGAACTTTAAAATTGTATCGTCCTTTATACATACCATATAAAAACGATGCAAACGGAATCGCTGCAATGCCTAAGGCAAGCTTACTCACAAAAACTCTCCTTAACGGCATATATGAACCCTCAGAATTTTTACCTTCCGTAAAATATTGAAAAACTGCTTGAGGAACCCTTAAAATATCTTCTCCAAACATGATCATCATAACCACTATTTTTGGAATATATAAGGTCAAGAAAAGACCAATGGCTAAATTCATTCTTGTATTTAAGCCTCCTCTACCTGAAGATGTTAATTGATAAATTAAATTTCCAATAACAAGAAGTGAAATAAGCAGATAAACTATGTTAATAGATTTACTTCTAAAAATAGTTTTTACCGCTTGAAAGGCATAGAAATCTATTATCCCGAAAATAAGAATGAAAATAACCCAACGAATCATAGCATAATTTTACCAAATATACTTCAATTTTAAGAGTCGTATTGAATGTTAAAACTTATTTAACTTTAAGTTAAGATTTACTATCTTTCAGCTTCCATTTCAAAAACCACTAATGAAACCACTTTCTATTTCCCTCTGCGTTATTTTAGTATTACTAAGTTGCCAAGAAAAAACAGATAATTCACCTGCCAAAAAAGACAAAAACCTCATCTCATACGTTAACCCAATTATAGGAACTGGAGGCCATGGTCATACCTATCCAGGAGCAACCTTACCTTTTGCGATGATGCAATTATCTCCAGATACAAGGTTAGATGGTTGGGATGGTTGTTCAGGATATCATTATTCCGATAGCTACATTTACGGTTTCTCACATACACATTTAAGTGGCACAGGAGTTTCCGATTATGGGGATATTCTCTTAATGCCAACAAACGAAGTTATTTTCAATAATGGTGCTAATGGGGAAAAAGGCTATCGTGCTCATTTTAGTCATGACAATGAAGTGGCAGAACCTGGCTTCTACAAAGTGTATCTAGACTCCACACAAATTGGTGTTGAACTCACTGTTTCAAAAAGAAGTGGTATTCAGAAATACCAATTCTCAGAAGGTTCTAAACAAATTGTGATACTAGATTTAGAACATCGTGATGAAGTACTAGACTCTAAAGTAAACATGTATTCGAATACAGAAATTGGAGGGCACAGACATTCCAAAGCTTGGGCTAAAGATCAATATCTATTTTTCAATATGGAGTTTTCGAGACCCTTTAAAAACATGACTTTTCTCAACGATGTTAATGAAGGAAAAAAAGTAAAAGTAGCTTTTGAGTTTGATCCCTCAGAAAGTAACATCCTTGAAATCAAAGTTGGTATTTCTCCTGTTGATGAAGAAGGTGCTAGCAAAAATCGAAGAGAGGAGCTCGATGGAAAATCATTTGAACAAGTAAAAACCGAAGCTCAAAACATTTGGGAACAACAACTCGAAAAAATTGTGGTTGAAAGTGATAATGATGATTATAAAACCAACTTTTACACATCGATGTATCATTTGAGTATTGCTCCAAATCTATACCAAGACGTGGATGGCAGATATAGAGGTATGGATTTAGAAATTCATGAAACTAAAGATTTTGATTACTACACAGTCTTTTCACTTTGGGACACCTACAGAGCTGCGCATCCATTATATACGATAATTGAACAAGACAGAACGAATGATTTTATCAATACGTTTTTAGCAAAATATGACGAAGGTGGCATCATGCCTATTTGGGATTTATCAGCTTGTTATACAGGTTGTATGATTGGCTATCATGCAGTCCCAGTCATTGCAGATGCTTATTTAAAAGGATTACGAGGTTATGATATTGATAAAGCTTTTGAAGCCATGAAGCACTCGGCTAATCAAGATAAATTAGGTCTGGAGTCTTATAAATCACTTGGTTATATTCCTGTAGAATTTGAAAGTGAGTCGGTGTCTAAAACCCTTGAATACGCTTACGATGATTGGACCATTGCTCAAATGGCAAAAGATTTAGGCAAAGATGATGATTATAAAACTTTCTCTGAAAGGGCACAGTATTACAAAAACATTTTTGACCCAGCCTCACAGTTTATGAGAGGTCGTTTCAGAAATACTTGGTTTGCACCTTTCGACCCTTACGAAGTGAATTTTAATTATACCGAAGCCAATTCATGGCAATATAGTTTTTATGTGCCTCAAGATATTTCAGGATTTATGGATTTGCTTGGAGGAAAGGATAAATTAGAAGAAAATCTAGATGAATTATTTACTGCTGAAGCTGAAACTTCTGGACGTGACCAAGCAGATATAACAGGTTTAATTGGGCAATATGCGCATGGTAACGAGCCAAGTCATCACATGGCCTATCTATACAATTTTGTCAATAAGCCTCACAAAACACAAGAGCGTGTTCATCAAATTTTAACCGAATTGTATCAAAATGCTCCTGACGGAATTTCGGGAAATGAAGATTGCGGACAAATGAGCGCTTGGTATATTTTGAGTTCTATGGGATTTTATTCCGTTACACCTGCATCGAACCAATACATTATAGGTACACCATTATTTCCTAAAGCTACTATTAACTTAGAAAATGACCAGCAATTTACTATTGTGGCTCATAATATTAGTGATTCGAATAAATACATTGAAAGTGCCACTCTAAATGGAAAACCTTTAGACAGAACATTCATATATCATAATGAAGTTGTTGAAGGCGGAACCTTAGAATTTCAAATGACAAATACGCCTTCAAGTTGGGGAACTAAAGAAGGTCAAGAGCCTAAAACCGAAATCAAAGACCACTTAATTATTCCAGCGCCTTTTATTGCAAAAGGTGATGTAGCTTTTAAAGGCGAAACAGAAGTTGTTCTTGAAAATTTAGACAAAAACGCAACTATTTTTTACAAACTCGGAGAAGATGATTATAGAAAGTATGAAGTACCTTTTACTATTTCTGAACCTACATCATTAAGTGTTTATTCTGAAAAGGAAGGCGTCAAAAGTTCTACCATAAGCACTCAATTTTACAAAATAGACCCAAACATTTCTATTACATTAGAAACCGAATACGCTAACCAGTATAATGCTGGCGGTAATGATGCGCTAATTGATGGCATCGTTGGCGCAAGGGATTTTAGAACTGGAACTTGGCAAGGTTATTTTGACGAAAACTTAGTTGCAACTGTTGATTTGGGAAGTGAGAAACCAATCAATATCATTTCGGTCAATTTTTTAAAGGACCAACGCTCATGGATATTTTATCCAACTGAAGTTGAATGTCTAGTTTCAAAGGATGGAAAAAATTTCAAATCCATTGGGAACTTTAAATTTGAAGAGATTACACCATCTGATGAAGTTGATATAAAAAAAGTTGAATTTAAACTATCAAATAGCAAGTATAGTTATGTAAAACTCATCGCAAAAAAATTAGGACAACTTCCTGAATGGCATTTAGGCTATGAACATGATGGAAGAAGCTGGTTGTTTGTAGATGAAATAACAATAAATTAAAAACATGAACCAACCAAAATCTTATCGTTCCTCATTCATTCTGCTAACCACACTATTCTTCCTTTGGGGATTTATAACGGTTTTAGTCGATTCTTTAATTCCGCGATTGCGTGAGCTATTTACACTAACCTACTTTCAAGCAGGTTTAGTCCAATTTGCTTTTTTTGGAGCCTATTTCTTGCTGTCTATTCCAGCAAGTTATATTTTATCTAAAATTGGGTACAAAAAAGGGATAATTCTTGGTTTATTAACGATGGCAGCTGGTTGTTTATTGTTTTATCCTGCAGCCTCCTATCGTGTATTTGGAATTTTCATGTTAGCTTATTTTATTTTAGCTGGAGGTATGACCATTTTACAAGTGGCTGCCAATCCGTTTGTGGCGGTTTTAGGTAGTGAAGATGGTGCTTCAAGCCGTTTAAACTTATCACAAGCTTTCAACTCCCTAGGAACAGCCATTGCTCCTGCAGTTGGTGCTTTATTTATTTTGAGTGACACCATAAAAACCGAAGATGAAATTGCGGCTTTAACCGAAATAGCAAAAGACAGCTATTTAGCTTCCGAAGCTTCTGCGGTACAAACTCCCTTTTTAGGATTGGCTTTGTTTATTGGACTCATTGCAGTCGTTTTTCTTTTTGCAAAGCTCCCAAAAATGATAAGCGAAACCGAAACAGGAACCTATGCTGAAGCTTTTAAAAATAAAAATTTAATGCTCGGTGTGCTTGGTATTTTCTTTTACGTAGGTGCCGAAGTTGCCATTGGTAGTTATTTAGTGAACTACTTTTTAGATATGAATTTGGTAGACGTCATTAAGGAAAATGAATTGATGAAATCTATTGCCGAAGGTATTCTTAATTCAGGTATAACTGAAAATGACAATAAAGCCATTGTTGGCGTATTTGTGACCTTCTATTGGTCCGGAGCAATGATTGGTCGTTTTGTTGGTTCGTATCTCACACGAATCATGAAACCAGGTAAAGTCCTTGGTATATTCGCAACCATTGCTATTCTTTTGATTCTTATTTCTATTAGCACAACAGGTTTAGTAAGTATGTGGAGTATTTTGGCAGTAGGATTATTTAATTCCATTATGTTCCCAACCATTTTTACTTTATCTATTGATGGTATTGGCGAATTAAAACCTAAAGGCTCCGGATTGTTATGCACAGCTATTGTTGGTGGCGCATTAATTCCACCTCTGTATGGTTATTTAACAGATCAAATAGGATTTAAAACAGCTTTGTTCTTTATTATCATCTGTTACTCATACATACTCTGGTTTGGTTATAGAAATTCAAAAAAATCTGTTCAACATGCATAAAAAAATTGCATTCATCCTATTACTTGGAATTGTTTTCAATTGCAAAAATGAAACCGCTTCTGTTGAAAAAATAATAACAAATTCATCTGAAACCGATTATACGCAATTTGTTAATCCATTCATAGGCACTAGTAAAATGGGACATGTTTTTCCAGGAGCAACAGCGCCTTTTGGTATGGTGCAATTAAGTCCGCAGACCAACTTTGAAGTCATGCATAATGAAGATGGTAGTTATAACACTGAAACCTATGAGTATTGTGCAGGTTATCAATATCGCGATTCGACTGTAATTGGATTTGCACACACCAATTTTAGTGGTACAGGTCATTCCGATTTAGGAGATTTCCTAGTAATGCCAACTATTGGGAATTTGGTACTTGATCCATTAGAAACAGAGGCAGGCAACAAAGGCTTTTACTCTATATTTTCACATGATAATGAAGAGGCCTCTCCAGGCTATTACAAAGTAAATTTGGATAGTTATAATATTAAAACTGAATTAACGGCAAGTGAACGCGTAGGATTTCATCAATATACTTTTCCGAAATCTGATGATGCACACATTATTTTAGATTTGGTTTACAACGTGTATCACCACGATAATAAAAATGTGTGGACCTTTATACGTGTAGAAAATGATTCCCTTATTACAGGATATAGACAAACTAAAGGTTGGGCAAGAACCAAAAAAGTGTTTTTTGCGATGCAGTTTTCTAAACCTTTTAAAAGCTATGGCCACAAAAAATACGATGAGATTAAATACGATGGGTTTTACAGACGCTTCAAGCAAGATGAAAATTTCCCAGAAATGGCAGGAAAGGATATTCGTGCTTACTTTAATTTTGACACAGAAGAAGGTGAAAAAATCAATGTCAAATTTGCCTTATCTCCAGTAAGTTCAGCTGGAGCAATGAAGAATTTGGAGGCTGAAATTCCACATTGGGATTTTGCGAAAACCAAAGAAGAAACCAAAGAAAAATGGAATAAAGAACTTTCTAAAATTGAAGTAGAAACCTTAACAGAGGCTGATAGAACAACGTTTTACACTGCCATGTACCATACCAATCTATCTCCTATTTTATTCGAAGATGTAGAAGGACAATATCGTGGACTAGATCAAAACATCCATCAATCAGAAGGATTTACCAATTACACTATTTTTTCACTTTGGGATACGTATCGCGCGCTACATCCTTTATTTAACATCACACAACCTGAACGCAACAATGACATGATAAAAAGCATGTTAGCTCATCACGATGAAAGTGTTCATAACATGCTACCTATTTGGTCGCATTATGCTAATGAGAATTGGTGTATGATTGGCTATCATGCTACCTCAGTGATTGCTGATGCCATGGCAAAAAACGTAGGTGATTTTAGCCATGAACGCGCTTTACAAGCATCAGTAAATACGGCAAATGTTAGATATTTTGATGGATTAGGAGAATATATCGATTACAAATATGTTCCAGACGATTTAAGTCATTCATCTGTTTCAAAAACCTTAGAGTATGCGTATAACGATTGGTGTATTGCCCAAATGGCAAAACAAGTTGGGAATACTTCAACGGAAGAAAAATTCATGAAACGTTCAGAGTATTACAACAATGTCTACGACCCAAAAATTGGGTATATGCGACCAAAACTTTCGGATGGAAATTTCAGAAAAAACTTTGACCCAATGGACACCCATGGACAAGGTTTTATTGAAGGAAATGCATGGAATTATGGCTTATATGTGCCACAAAACATTGATAAAATGGTTGATATGATGGGAGGCAAAGAACGCTTCACTCAACATTTAGATTCTTTATTCACAATGGACATCGATGAAAAATATATTGAAAAACACGAAGATATTACTCGTGATGGAATAATTGGCAATTATGTGCATGGCAACGAACCAGGACATCATATTCCGTATTTATACAATTGGACAGGTCATCCAGAAAAGACCCAATCTCGTGTACGCATGATTATGGACACTATGTATGGTCCAACTGTTGAAGGTTTGTGTGGTAATGACGATGCAGGGCAAATGAGTGCTTGGTACGTTTTTAGTAGTCTTGGTTTTTATCCAGTAACTCCAGGTTCTATTGACTATGCATTAGGTAGTCCTAAAGTTAAAGAAGCTAAGATTCATTTGGATAATGGAAAAATACTAACCATTAAAGCCAACAATCAAAGTAAAGAGAATGTGTTTGTTCAAAACGTATCAATAAACGGTAAACCCTTAGAAAATAACTTGTTATCACACTATGATATTATGAATGGTGGTGAACTTGTATTTGAAATGTCTAATCAACCAAAAAAATAACATTATGAAACGCAGAAATTTTTTAAAAAACGCCTCTTTAACTGGAGTTGGGCTTGCCGTTGGAACAAGTTTAGCAAGCTGTGCTGAAAATACATCAGAAGAGAAAAAAACAGTAACGACAACGAGTAAAGCCTCATTACCTTTAGTTATTGCGACTTGGCATGTTATTGATGCCACAGCAAAAGCTATGGAAGTGCTTCAGGCTGGAGGCACAGCTTTAGATGCCGTTGAAGAAGGCTGTAAAGTTGAAGAGGCCAATGAAAAAGGTCAATCTGTTGGTAAAGGTGGATTACCTGACAGAGATGGTAATGTTACGTTAGATGCATGTATTATGGATAAACATGGTAATTGCGGTTCTGTAGTCTACCTTCAAAACATTACACACGCCGTTTCAGTTGCTAGAAAAGTTATGGAAGATACACCTCATGTTATGCTAGCTGGTGAAGGTGCCAAAAAATTTGCAATTGAGAAAGGTTTTGTGCCAGAAGATTTATTAACTGAAGCATCAAAAGAGGCTTGGGAAAAGTGGAAAGTTGAAGCCAAATACAAACCTATTATCAATATTGAAAATCACGATACCATTGGTATGCTTGCCATTGACAAAAATGGTGATATTTCAGGTGCATGCACTACAAGTGGATTAGCTTACAAAATGGCTGGACGAGTTGGAGATAGTCCTATAATTGGATCAGGTTTGTTTGTGGATAACGAAATTGGTGCTTGTGTTGCAACTGGTTTAGGTGAAGAAGTTGTAAAAACAGTTGGTAGTTTCCTAGTTGTTGAGCTAATGCGACAAGGGAAATCACCTCAAGAAGCCTGTGAAGAAGCTATTAGTAGAATTGTTAATAAACCAAACAGTAATTATAAAGATTTTCAGGTTGGCTATATTGCTGTAAACAAACAAGGGGAAACAGGGCATTACTCTATTCATCAATGGTTTAGTATGACCAAGTTTCAGGATGGTGTGAATGAGCAGATACAATCAGATTACTTTAATAAAGAATAAATTCGATAATCAGAATTTTCCTACTTTTAATTGAAATTGCTCTTCCGACGAATGGTTTAAATACATCTATCATCTGTAAACTGCACATTTCAAGGGTTTAACGGCAAGTCTAAAACTTGCAGTTCGTCGATAAATTTTGTTATCTGCTCCTAAAAAACCATATTTTCTTGCACTTCATCAAATATATTCAGCATCAGACTAGGTTCGGTTGTTTATTTGCTTCAGAAACCTACAAGAATAGAAATGATGAAAAAAGTAATATTAACTATAGCAATTTTAGTTGTCCCTTTTCTAATGACTGCTCAAAACAGTGATGAAAATGCTAAGACTGAGTTTAATACTACGATTAAGACTGAAGTTGAAGTAGCTGCTAAAAAGAAAACAGAACGTATTAGTACTAATCCTTTAGAGCAAACACTTATGAACTTTAAAAAGAGTCATGATATTATAAGTGTTAATGCTTATATTAAAAGTTTACAAATAAAAGGTGAGGCTGCTTTAAACAGCTAATACCAATAATATATAAAAAGAAAAAAGCATCTCAATTGAGATGCTTTTTTTATGTAAAGACTTTTATCTTTTTAATCAGCGTAATTTAATTCGCCTTTTGCCTCTTGTTCTTTAAAATGCTTCACCAAGTCCAAAGCATCTGGAATCACATCGCTACATAAAATAATCAGTGATCCTTTAACAGCATTTTTAACAGCATATTTTATAGCTTCTTTCTCTGATGGAATAATTGTTGTCTTTTTATTAGGATCTTTCTTTTGAATGCCATCATTTAGCATTTTAATAAGTTCTTGTTCTGTTCTGCCACGTAAGCGTTTATCTTGACGAATAATAATTTCATCAAACATTTCTGCTGCGATGCTTCCAATTTCATTAGTATCTTCCTCACGCCTATCTCCTACTCCTGCAATAATGCCAACTTTTACAGTAGCTTCCAATTCGTCAGTAAACTTCTTTAGAGCTCTCATTCCTGCAGGATTATGGGCATAATCCAATAAAATTGTAAAATCATTGAACTCAAATAAATTTAACCTTCCTGGTGTTTGTGATGCTGAAGGTATAAAGGTTTCTAAAGCTGCTTTAATATCTTCAATACTAATTCCTTGAACATGAGCTGCAAGTATTGCACCTAATACATTCTGAATCATGAATTTTGCCTTTCCACCATAGGTTAATGGAATATTTTCGGCTTTCATTAAACGCATTTTCCATACACCTCTACAAATGGTAACATATCCATTTTCATATACAGCTGTAATTCCGTTTAGGCGTTGCAATGCCTTAATTCTAGGATTATTCTCATCCATTGAAAATAACGCAACATTGCATTCAACTGAACGTCTCATGTCATAGACTAAATCGTCATCTGCATTTAATATTGCGTAGCCTCCTGGTAAAACAGTTTCTGGGATAACCCCTTTTACTTTAGCTAATTGCTCTATGGTATGTATGCCTTTTAAACCTAAATGATCTGCTGCGACATTGGTCACTATCGCAACATCACATTTTTTAAATCCTAAACCAGCTCTTAACAATCCACCTCTTGCGCACTCTAAAACGGCAAAATTTACGGTTGGATCCTTTAGAACAAATTCGGCACTAGCAGGACCTGTACAATCACCTGTCATTAGCAATCTATTTTGAATATAAACTCCATCACTTGTAGTGTAACCTACACGATAACCATTCATTTTAGCAATATGTGCCATTAAACGAGACGTCGTTGTTTTTCCATTGGTACCTGTGATGGCAATAATTGGAATTCGGCCTGTATCTCCCTTTTTTGGAAATAATTTATCAATAACTGGCGCCGCCACGTTACGCGGCAAACCACTGGTTGGCGCTAGGTGCATTCTAAAACCTGGTCCTGCGTTAACTTCTAAGACTGCACCACCAGTTTCTGATAGAGGCTTAGAAATATCTGTTGTCATAATATCAATACCGCAGATATCTAAGTCTATAATTTTAGAAATACGCTCAGCCATACTCACGTTTGCAGGATGAATAATATCTGTAACATCTTCGGCTGTTCCACCTGTACTTAAATTTGCTGTGTCCTTTAGAATGAGCCTTTCTCCTTCCGGAAGGACTGATTCCAATGTATAACCAGCATCTTTTATTATATTTTTTGTTAGTTCATTAACAGTTATCTGAGTTAATACATTCTCGTGTCCATAGCCACGACGAGGGTCTTTATTAACTTCATCTATCAATTCTTGTACTGTCGATTTGCCATTTCCAATTACATGAGCTGGTGTACGTTTAGCACCTGCCACCAATTTGTTGTTTATAACCAATAATCTATAGTCCTCTCCAGTAATAAACTTTTCAACAATAATAGCTCCACTTCTAGAGCTCTCTTTTGCATTATTGAATGCTTTTAGAGCATCTTCATAGTTTTGTATGTCGACTGTTATCCCTCTACCATGATTCCCATCAACTGGTTTAATAACTAGAGGATAGCCAACATAGCGACAAGCTTCTTCTAAGCTTCTTTCACGACGAATGATATCTCCTCGAGGCACTTCAACTTCAGCTTGTTCTAGTAAATATTTAGTATCTTCTTTATCACAAGCCAATTCTACTCCAATACTACTAGTTTCACTTGTAACAGTGGCTTGAATACGTTTTTGATTGGCACCATAACCCAGTTGACATAATGAATATTTGTTTAGTCGAATCCATGGAATTCCTCTTGCTTCCGCTTCTTCAACAATTGACCCTGTGCTTGGTCCTAAACGATCATCTTCACGAAGTTCTCTCATTTTCTGAATATCATCAGACATGTCATAATCTTCCCCTTTTATTAATGCTTCGCAAATTCTAACTGAAGCTTCTGCTGCATAGCGCCCAACAGATTCTTCCATATAGGCAAATACTACACTATATACACCATGTTCTCCATAACCTCGAGTTCTACCAAAACCAACATCCATTCCAGCAAGGGTTTGAATTTCTAAAGCGATGTGCTCTATAATATGTCCCATCCAGGTTCCCTCCTCAACACGCTGAAAAAATCCTCCTGGTTCTCCGACTGAACATCGATGTTCATACATTGTTGGGAACATGTTTTTTAGTCTATCATTAAACCCATCAATTTTATTAGAAGGCAACTCCTCCATCTCTTCAAGGTCTAAAACCATTACAATTAGTTTGTGACGTCTAACTGACCAATAATTTGGCCCTCTCATGGCATTAATTTCTCTAATCTTCATACTCGCTTGGTTTTATGTTTAAATTGGTGAAAGATTATAAATATATACATTTTTCTAATAAAAAATTACCTTATTTTTGCTCAATCTTAAAATTTAAGAGCTTATTTATGACGAAGATTAAAGGCACATTGATTCCAATAGGTGGAAATGAAGACAAAGGATTTGAAACCGACGAAAAACATACCCTCGAATTTATTGATGAAGGCATTCTGTACCATGTTGTAAGAGAAGCAGGTGGAACTAGTGCTAATATTGTTGTTATACCAACAGCATCAAGCATTCCAGATGAAGTTGGAGAAAATTACACAGAAGCTTTTACTACTTTAGGGTGTAAACATGTAAAAGTACTTGATATTAAAAGTAAAAAAGATTCTGAAAAACCTGAAGCTATTGAAGTCATCAAAAATGCAGATTGTATTATGTTTTCTGGTGGCGATCAATCAAAAATAACTAAGCGAATTGGAGGCACAACTATTCATAAAATTCTTTTAGATCGATATCGTAATGAAGAGGGCTTTGTGATTGCTGGAACAAGTGCAGGAGCCATGGCAATGACCAATGAAATGATTGCTGGAGGTAGCCCAAGAGAAGCCTTTGTTAAAGGAGCAGTAACCATGTTTAAAGGTTTGAGTTTAATTCCTGAACTCATGATCGACACTCATTTTATTCAACGTGGACGTTTTGGTCGTGTTTCAGAGGCTGTTGCTAAATTCCCTAAGCTTTTAGGAATTGGTCTCGCTGAAGATACAGGAATGATCATTAAAAATGGAAATGATTGTACTGTGATTGGTTCGGGAATGGCCATTGTTTTTGATGGTTCTGAACTTTCTCACAATAATGAGAAACTCTTAAAAGAAGGAACTCCTATGACTATGACACATATGATTGTACACGTGCTTTCTAATGGTGATCAATACGATATCAAAAATAGAAATGTTAAAGTATTACCTATTGAGGCTTCTTTTATTTAATCCTTATAAATAAAAATATTTTCTTCGCCTTTTGAAGTTTTAAAAGCTCGATACATGCCTTCGGTATTAAATGACATGGCAATATTGCCATGAGCATCTACAGCGATTAAGCCTCCATCACCATTTAATTGGAGAATCCGTTTATGAATGACTTCATTGGAAGCGTCTTCAAGTGATAATCCTTTATGCTCCATTAAACAAGATACGTCGTAGGCTACAACACCTCTGATAAAAAATTCACCACTTCCAGTACAGCTTACAGCGCAAGTTTTGTTGTTGGCATAAACGCCTGCTCCAACCATAGGTGAATCTCCCACGCGACCCCATTTTTTATTGGTCATACCACCTGTTGAAGTAGCTGCTGCTATATTTCCTTGTTTATCACATGCCACTGCCCCAACAGTCCCAAATTTTCCATCTTTTTTAACGCTATGATCTAATTGAAAATTATCGCTGTCTTTAATGCCTTGCCATTGCCTATATCTAACCTCATCGTAAAAATAATCTGGAGATTCTATTTGATAACCCAAGCCTTTAGCAAATTGCATGGCGCCTTCTCCAGCTAAAAACACATGGTAACTTTTTTCCATCACATCTCTTGCCAATGACACAGGGTTTTTAATTCCTGTAATTAAACTCACAGCTCCAGCTTCCAACATTTTCCCTTCCATAATTGAAGCATCCATTTCATGAGTACCTTCATTAGTGAAAACTGCACCTTTCCCAGCGTTAAATAAAGGGGAGTCTTCAAGCAGCTTCACAGCTTCTTCAACAGCATCGAGAGCTGAACCTCCATTCTCAAGAACTTGGTATCCTTTATCTCTTGCGATTTTTAAAGCTAATTTATATTCAGCTTCTAACTCTGGGGTCATTAATCCTTTCACTAATGTTCCTGCACCTCCATGAATGGCTATTGAGAAGTTATTCATTTCAAATTTTTTAATGACGAAAATTACAAATTGCAATCCAAATAACCTCCACGAAAGCAGAAGTTTTTGTAGTTTTATAATCTTCAAAAAATAAATTCAATGTCAGAACAAAAACGTCTCTTTTTAGTCGATGCTTATGCTTTAATTTTTCGTGGTTATTATGCCTTTATAAAAAACCCAAGAATCAATTCAAAAGGTATTGACACTTCCGCAATTATGGGATTTATGAACTCGCTTTTGGACGTAATTAAAAGGGAACGACCTGATCATTTAGCTGTTTGTTTTGATAAAGGCGGAAGTGTTGATAGGGTGGAAATGTTTGAGGCCTACAAAGCCAACAGAGATGAAACACCTGAAGCCATAAAAGTTGCTGTCCCTTATATTCAAGATATTCTGAAAGCCATGCATATTCCTATTATGGTTAAAGAAGGTTATGAAGCTGATGATGTTATTGGAACCCTTTCTAAGCAAGCTGAAAAAGAAGGGTACAAAACATTCATGGTAACTCCAGACAAGGATTTTGCCCAATTGGTCTCTGAAAATATTTTTATGTATCGCCCAAAATCGTTTGGGGGAGGTTATGAAACCTGGGGAATTCCTGAAGTGCAAAAGAAATTTGAAGTCGAACGTCCTGAACAAGTTATAGACTTTTTAGGTATGATGGGAGATTCTAGTGATAATATTCCTGGTCTTCCCGGAGTTGGAGAAAAAACAGCTAAAAAGTTTATTCAAGCTTACGGAAGTATGGAAAATCTTTTAGCCAATACACATGAGCTCAAAGGAAAAATGAAAGAGAAAGTTGAAGCTGCCAAAGAATTAGGTATGCTTTCAAAAGAATTAGCACGTATAATGCTTGATGTTCCAGTGACCTTTGATGCTAAAGATTTTGAGTTGGATCATCCAGACATTCTAAAGGTTACAGAAATTTTTCAAGAATTAGAGTTTAGACGACTAACAGAGAATTTCTTAAAAACTTTTTCCGCAGAAGCATCAGCACCTTCAACAGACACAGCATCATCCACATCAAATGAAGATGTAAAAGTTACTCCAAAAGAAAAAGTTGCTGCTGGCGCTGGGCAGTTCTCATTATTTGGCACTAATCCTTCAGAAGAAACCGAAACGGTTTCAGAATACACCAGAAAAACTGCCGAAACCACGTCTCATTTTTATCAGAGCGTTGCTCCAGGAATGGCAACAAAATTATTTATCAAAAATTTAATGCAGCAAAGGTCTGTTTGCTTTGACACTGAAACCACAGGAATGAATCCAATTATTGCCGAATTGGTTGGTATTGCTTTTTCTTGGGAAGTTGGCAAAGGCTTTTATATGCCTTTCCCTGAAAAACGTGATGAAGCACAAGAACTTATTGAACAACTTCGTCCATTTTTTGAAAACGAATCGATTGAAAAAATTGGTCAGAATTTAAAATACGACATTAAGGTACTTGCTAAATATAATGTAGATGTAAAAGGGAAACTGTTTGATACCATGTTAGCGCATTACCTGATCAATCCTGATATGCGACACAACATGGATGTGTTAGCAGAAACCTATTTAAATTATACGCCAATATCCATTGCAGAGCTTATTGGTAAAAAAGGTAAAAACCAACTCTCTATGAGAGATGTCCCTTTAGAAAAGCAAACTGAATATGCCGTTGAAGATGCAGATGTTACACTACAACTTAAGGAACATTTTGAAAAAGAACTGGGTGAAGCAAATACTCAAAAACTATTTGATGAGATTGAAATTCCTCTACTGAGAGTTTTAGCATCTATGGAATTGGAAGGCATTAATTTGGATGAAAAATTCCTGAATTCATTATCTATAGACTTAGATAATGATATCAAATCCTTAGAGAAAAAGATATATGATATAGCTGGTGAAGAATTCAATATTGCCTCTCCCAAGCAACTTGGAGATATTTTATTTGATAAATTAAAATTGGTTGACAAACCTAAAAAAACAAAAACAGGACAATACGCTACAAGTGAAGATATATTATCATATCTAGCCAAAGACCATGAGATTATTAAACATATTTTAGACTATCGTGGCTTTGCGAAATTAAAAAGCACATATGTAGATGCCTTACCAACACAAGTTGAACCTTCAACTGGTAGAGTTCATACAGATTATATGCAAACTGTTGCTGCAACAGGACGATTAAGTAGTAACAATCCTAATTTACAAAATATTCCTATTCGGACTGAACGCGGAAGACAAGTTAGAAAAGCCTTTATTCCTCGCAATGAAGAGTATACACTTTTAGCAGCTGATTATTCTCAAATTGAATTACGAATTATTGCAGCTTTAAGCCAAGAAGAAACCATGATAGAAGCCTTTAAAAATGGTGAAGATATTCATGCTTCGACGGCTTCAAAAGTATTTAATGTCCCATTAAAAGATGTAACTCGAGAGCAGCGAAGTAATGCAAAAACAGTCAACTTTGGAATTATTTATGGGGTTTCTGCATTTGGATTGAGTAATCAAACCGATTTAAATAGAACAGAGGCTAAAGAACTTATTGACACCTATTACGCAACCTATCCGAAACTTAGAAATTTTATTAGTGAACAAGTCGATTTTGCTCGCGATAATGGTTATGTACAAACCGTTTTAGGTCGTCGTAGATATTTAAAAGATATCAATTCTCGAAATGCAGTAGTTCGTGGGGCAGCTGAGAGAAATGCAGTTAATGCTCCTATTCAAGGTAGTGCTGCAGATATTATTAAAATTGCAATGATAAATATCCACAACAAATTAAATGATGGTAATTACAAAACCAAAATGCTTTTGCAAGTGCATGATGAATTGGTGTTTGATGTTTATAAACCAGAATTGGAAGCGATTAAAAAATTAGTGAAAACTGAAATGGAAAGTGCCTATAAACTAGAAGTGCCTCTTGATGTCGATTTAGATATTGGCGACAACTGGTTAGAAGCACATTAATTATTATAAATTAAAAAATATTATATGTCAATACAAATTATTGGTGCTGGATTTCCAAGAACTGGCACAACAACTTTAAAATCTGCACTACAAACTCTTGGCTTTAATGATACTTATCATTTTAAAGATTTAATTGCTAACTCTGACAAGCTAAAATATTGGCAGGAATTAGAAAACAATGGTACTACAGATTTTGATGCTCTTTTTGAAGGTTATAAGGCGACAGTTGATTTTCCCGGATATCCATACTATAAAATATTAATGAAGCAATATCCAGATGCCAAAGTTATTTTATCAAAAAGAGATTTTGACCAATGGTATGAGAGCGTAAATAAAACTATTTGGAAAGCAGGACCACAAACTCTTGTGGCAAAACTTGCAATGTTAACTAAGATGATATTCAATAAAAAATTACGTAATACTTTTAAGTGTATAAAATTTATGAGAAGAACATTTTTGGTAAAGCAATTTGATGGAAAATTTGATCAAAAAGAAAAAGCCAAAGAAGTTTTTCATCAACACATTAATGAAGTTATTGCTCATGTACCTAAGAATAAATTACTAGTTTTTGATCCATCTCAAGGCTGGAAGCCATTATGTGATTTTTTAAATTTAAGCATTCCAGAAGTAGAATTCCCTCATTTAAACAAAAAAGAGCATTTTCATGAAATGGTAAAAGGGATGATTAAAGAAGCATCAAAAGGCTAATATTTTAATTGCATTCGATCAGACCTATATAGGATATCCATTTGTCCCCAACCACTTATTTTTTCTCCTCTGACGGATTTATAATAAATAGTGGCTTCAAAAACTTCTTCACCTGTTTGTTGGTTCACTTCAATTATTTTACCCGAATGATTATTTTGAGGCGAAATATGACCTGAAGTGACTAATATATTTTTTGTAGTTGGCAAGTAATCAACATCTCCAACAATAGCCGAAAACATTCCTTCACCACGCTCTTTTCCATATTGCCAAACTTGTTTTACAGTTTTCTTTTCATCATTTATTTCGTACTCAACTGCTCTTGAATAATTATTGATGTCATTATAATTTCTATGTGATCCATTATCAAAAACTAAAATGTTACCATTTGGAAGTAATTTTGGAGCGTGTTGACCCCAAGAAAAATCAAATTCAGCATCACTTTTAAAGCCATCTTGAACCGCATTATTGTATTCAGAATTATTACTATTAATAGCTGTAAGTAAAAACGGGCTCGTATTTTCTCCTTGGCCAAGTCTACCAGACTTACCCCAATTATTTTTTGGTGCCATTATCCATTTTAGCTCATCATCCATTGTAATTTTTATTAAACCTTGATTTTTACCTGATACAATTATTGATTGATCTTTTTCATCATAGACTAATGCATTCATATGCAACCAATCTCCAGGTCTCAAAAAATTAACATCGTCTCTGCTTACATCCATGTGTTTTGCTAAATCCCATTCTTTGATGATTTTTGAGTTTTTTCTATCATATAAAATAATAAAATCGCTATCTGATTGGATTGATTCTCCACCAACTTCAATAAAGGCATCTCTGGTTCCTACACAAATGAGTAAATTTCCGTCAGGTAATTCTAACACGTCATGATGCATTCCATAATTGTTATCTATTTCAGTTTGTTTTATAAGCTTCCCTAACATATCAAATTCATATATTTCATGCCTATTAACAACCAAAATTGTTCCATCACTTAATCTTTGGAAAGGACCCATCATTTCATTTGCAAAGCTTAAATCAAGGTACCATCGTATAATGCCTTCATCATCAAAAAATAATGGTGTAGAATTAAATTTTCCAAAATTTGCAAAATGAAAATCACAAGCGTGGAAACCAGGCTCCATAGATTGACGATTTAATTTGTTTATTTCAATTCTAGGAAACGCTGAAGGAATGGGCTTTGTCTTTATTTCAACAGTATCTGTAACCATTCCACCTTCATAATTTAAGGTCACTAAAACTTTATTGACTTTATCTGGATATAACCCGACAACAGGCATTGTTAAGCTATCACCAAACTCTTCAAAAGATTGCTCAATTGGGTTTTCTCCAAGTACCTTAAAAGCTGCTTTAAATGGCTGTTTCGAAACAATATTTAGCTCGGCAGTTAAGGGTGCTAATTTGTATGGGTTTAAATTAACAACAAGGCTGTATTCAAAATTTGAAGAAGTACAACTGAAAAAAATATTAACACTTATAAGGGCAAAGAAATAATAATTGGAACGAAGTATTTGTTTTAAAGACATGCTTTTTAGTATCAGATGTTTTGAATGTATAAAAATACATGTTTGTATTAAATCTTCAAACAAAAACAACTTCTAAGATAAATAACTTACAAAACAAATCTATAGGTTGCCTTTATTAAAAAAGTGTTTTGCGGTTTCTGACTAAATAATTGATTATTTATTATATCTCCGAAGGTATTATTGACATCTCCAAGTCCATCTATACCTTGAGACCAAACCAAAAACACTTCAGAACCCGGAATATACTCCCAACGAACAACCAAGTTAGACCTAAATTGAACAAATGCAAAATCTGGATTACCAAAAGAATAATCTACTGTACCATCAGAATCCTCATCTATAGAATATACACCATTGTCAAATTCAATTTGGTCATCATTAAACCAAGTCACTCGATCATTTAAATTATCAGCTATAGAATTGTTTACATAATTAAATTTCGAATATTTAGCCTTGAAAATAAATGGCTGACCATAATATTGAATCGTTAAATTAGGATTGATGTTATAATTAACTCTTAAGGTGGCGCTCAAATTATCATTTTCAATTTCTCCTAAAATATATCTTGGTGTTCCATTAAAATCTCTTTGGGTTACATACTGAGTTCGATTTGGGTTTTGACCATACTCTGTGTTTAATGACAGACTGAGGGAATTTAATGGTTGATATCTAATATTGGCCTGATAACTAAAAAAAGAAAACTGATTTTGAGTTGCTTGAGAATTTACATGACCTATATTCATACTTAATTTTTTTCTCTGATCGGTACCAACAAACATATACCAGAAATTTTCCTCATTAAACTTCCATCTTGGCCCTCCCCTTAAAAAGGTGTTAATGAAAATTCTTGGTTTGTGAGCTCCTCCAAAATCTGCAAACCAATTATTTTTAAAGTTTACATTACCGTTCAACTCATACTGAATTCTATTATAATTACCCTCGAAATCAAAGGCTGTAGAAAACTGAAAACCTAAATTTGCTTGTCTATACCAGCTTGTTGGCTTATTAAATAAGCGACTTACGTTTATATATTGTCTAATATCGTCAGCTTGTCGCAAAAATCCAAGATCGTTAAGCTCAAGTTCAGGAGATTTCCAATTGCCACCAAAATTATAGCGCCAATTTCCTCCTCCACCTTTACCTATTTCTATACGTCCTCCAGTTCCCGATAATGATGTTTTATTTGGATCAACTTCAACATGTCCTGCATCAACTCTCTGAAAAAGATGCCCAATGGATGTTTGTGTGAGTAATATAGATTCCTTACTTCCTGTAACATTACTCATTGTTATGTTACCGTCAATATAATACGTTCTATTTTTCCAATTATGCCTAAAATCTAATCCTCCTGTATAAGCGCTTTTGTGCAAGAAACGAACATTATCCTCTAAGTTTCTATTTGTTGCAGTAAAAATGGCTCCAACATAAGAGTTTCTATCATTAAAATCCTTTTGAGCCCTCGCAACCAGGTAATTAGTGAATGGCTCTACTAATTCTTCACGTTCCTCTCCAACTTCTGGTAATGCATTAAGGACATCCTGACGTTCATCTAGTTTTACCTCACCATACTCCTTTGCAGTCATGCTTTCCAGAATACCAATTGCCCAACCACTTTTTGTTTTACCACTAAATTTTGCGGCTCCTAAAATTGTTGTAGCATTCGGAATATCTTCATATTCTCCCAGATTTCTATTGGCACTA